>ENA-UOOK01000529-UOOK01000529.1-fermentation-metagenome-genome-assembly--contig:-NODE-529-length-50807-cov-14.436495_pt1 | contig 50807 bp, 49 predicted proteins | sample MGYA00245777_ERZ724023 | MGnify/ENA primary metagenome ERZ724023 (study PRJEB28704, sample SAMN03018312) | fermentation metagenome | biome: anthropogenic terrestrial biome; feature: soil; material...
CCCCCCCGGAATTGCTGGTTTTTTATTCCCTTGATATTCTCTCCCCCCCTTTAATCCCCCCTCTAAAGAGGGGGTCGTTGTTGCCCCCCCTTTAGAGGGGAGCAGGTGGGTGGTCATCCTGAAGAACGACTGCAGAATTGTGTGTACGGGTCTTGACATTTCAACCACAATGACCATTCCATTGCAAAGTAAAGATCCTTCGCAAAAGAGGCTCAGAATCGCAGTCGGTTTGTCAGAATGACTGGCTCTCAATCAATGCTTTATCAGCTCTGGTCAAAACCGAAACAGTCCTCAAGGCATTCCAGCTATGGAAGACGATTCCCGAAACAGGTATAATCGGCATATGCGAATTAATTTGTCTCATGAATGGTCCCTGGAAATTCCGGCGGGCTATCAACATCGCAAGGACGGAGATCACCTCATTTATTGGCGTGCTGGCATCACCATCCTGATGACGATTTTTGCTTATTCCGGAGAGAAACATCGCCAGACTCTGTTGGCGAACCTCCAGGCAAAAGCAGAGGCGGAAAAGCTGGAAATGATTGGGGAAGACGAAGGGGATATCACGCGTTTTGGTTACCTGAAGCCAGAAGAAGTCATGCCCGGGCGTACACGCCTGGCTCTGCATGCTTTCACCACCGCTCCCTACGGCTGCCTGCAGACGGCTTTCTATTTTGATCTTGCGGATGATATGCGCGAGTGCCTCGAGATTTGGAAATCAGTCGAATGGACCGATTTCTCGTGAGCAAAGGCTTTTTCTCATCCTGATGGCTGACCCAACGCTGAACGTACGACCTCAGTGGAATGGGCAACAAAAATTCAGGATGGCAAAAAACCGAACAAAAACACCCGGCTAAAACAAGCGGGTGGGATGACACTCGAAACAGGAAAGCACAAACTCAGTTGTTGAAAGAACACGCAACGATAAATCAGGGCTACGTTGGTCATCTTTCATCAAAAAAAAACAGGTTACTTCTTATCCTTCTTTTTGTCCTTTTTGTCTTTCTTATCTTTCTTTTCTTTTTCCTTCTTTTCTTTAGCCATTTCTTCCTCGATTTCTTCCAGGTCGATTTCATCTGGATCCCAGAATTGGCTTAGCTTTCCAACTGTTGAAGAGTTTAAATCCTGCCAATCGGTCAGCTCCAGGTTTAATACGGCAAGCGCGCCGGTAGAAAGGGCATTGACCTTGCCTTCCAATAACTGCAGCAGGGCTTCCAGACCCGGGTTATGCCCAACCACCATTGCGCTCTTAATCTCCACGGGAAGTTCCTGCAGAGCGCGGATGTAATCGCCTGGCTCGCCCATATAGAGAGATTCCACATATTCGACAGGACCGTTGTAATGAGAATGCAAAGCTACCATCGCAGTAGTTTCTTTGGCACGTTCGGCTGGAGAGCTAAGAATAATATCGGGTGCACAATCTGCATGCCTTATAATCTTGCCGATCAATTTCGCGGTCTGCTGACCCTTCTTCTTCAATGGACGGTCAAAGTCTCTCAGGCTTTTATCTTTCCAGCTTGACTTTGCATGGCGCAATATCATTAAGGTCCTGGTCATTGTCATCTCCCAAAAATCGCAAACAAGAAGCGCGAATCTCAAATGATAATAACATAGGTTGCTTGTTTGTAGCTTGTTTGCAGAAGCGTTAACACGCTAATATCGGATACAATGCAGATGAGGTACTTATGATTTACTTTACCTATGACTATCAATTGCTTTTTAAAATCGTCCTGGTTGTATGGGCTGTTTCCAGAATCTTCAGGGCAATCAGATACAAAAAAATAAATACTTATCGTGAAATATTACTTTGGGGATTGTTCTTGTACATTTCCATCCTGCTTTTCAGAACCTTCGAGCCATTTACAATTTTGTTGGAGCGCGAGGGTCAAAGGGCAAATTTTAAACCCTTGCAGGGTATTTTGCTGATGATTGAAAAAGCCTCCATCTTTGACCAGGACATGACCCGGCGGATCGTCTTTATAAACATTGTCGGCAACATCCTGATATTTTCACCGCTTGGAATGACTATTCCGCTGCTGGAAAAACGTTTGAACAGGGGATGGCTGGTGGTTTTGCTTGGGCTGTCGTTTTCATTAATGATTGAACTCGCCCAAACTTTCCTGATTGGTCGGGTTTTTGATGTTGACGATCTGATTCTGAACTCGTTTGGAACGCTGGTGGGCTTTTTGGTCTATGCGATGGTTAATTTGATTAATCCTGTCAGAATATTTTTTGATCGGGTCAGGGATGCTGCCAGACCAAATGCGCTGCTCTATGCCTTTGTCTTTGTACTGATAGTGGCAGCGGCAACAGCAGGGATTTATCATTATGGCTATGAGCTGTTCAAACAAATTCCGCAATAGTTGCCGGGAACTAAAGCCGGCATAATTTCGTCTATAAATGGGCAGTAATTAACTGCTCAAAAGTGAGGTTCTCATGAACAAACGAACGATAATCCTTTCAGCCGTGATAATGGTCATGGTCTTTCTGACGGGCTGTAATATCCCCTCAGCCCCACCCGTCAGTGATTCGCAGACACAGGTGGCTCTTTTTGCCCAGGCGACTCTGACAAAATTTGCCCTGCTGCAAACAGAAGGTGCAGCCACGACGCAGCCTGAGGCAACCCAGATCCCTGCGGATACGGCTTTACCAACTACGGTCCCTGCAACAGCCATTCCACCTACAACCGCCCCTGCCACCCAGGTGCCGATTGTCACCGTTGTACCGGTTACGCCACCCCCAGCGACGGCGACCAGTCAACCCCTGCCAACCAGCAGCAGTTATACCCGGATCAGTTTCGCAACCGGGACGACAAACTACACAGTGACCGAAACGATTCCTGCCAATACAACCCGACGATACGCTCTCAGACTGACCCAGTATCAAATGCTGGAGACAACTCTGTCCAGCAGCGCGAGCGCTTATATCGCTGTAAGTACTGAAGCAGGCAAGCAGCTGGTTGATTTCTCACAAAACTGGATGTGGTACCGGGACTATGCAACTGAGAATGGCGATTGGTATATCGATGTTCGCACCGGCGCTAATGCAGCCAATATCAACCTGTACTTTATGGCTCCACAGCGAATCAGTTTCGCTGCTGGTAAAGACAGTCTTATCGCCAAGGCGGGCGTGGGCGGGGGACGAGTTTTCGAATACGTTGCCTGGGCGAATAAAGACCAGACGATGAAGGTCAGCCTGAACCCAGCCAGTGGATTGGTGCTTTCTGTGTGGAAGGTTGGCGGCGATGTTTTACTCGCCAGCTCGGCAGGAAAAAGCAGCTTTGAAGGCGTTCTCCCAAGGGCTGGTGATTACGTGATCACTGTTACCAACCCCGGAGGTGCGAGTGTTGACTTCGAGATGACTTTGACCGTCCGATAAGCTATCGAAAATTGAGATGGAGCGAGGTATTAAAGCCTCGCTCTTTTTTTAGTTACTTTTTGTTGATGTAGTCTTCAACTGCGGATTTTTGATTGTCGGTATCAATGGCGTAAGGCACGTAAGTGCGCACCCAGGCGATCGCCTCCTGGCTGTCGAGAGCAAGTAATTCGTGCGCCAGCATGGCGGCAAACATGCCAGTTCTGCCAATGCCGGCGTGGCAATGGATTACCGTGTTTTCCCCGTTTTTGAGAGCATCGATGGTCTCAGATAGTGCCTGGTCCCAGTCGCCAGTTTCAGGAGTTGAAAAGTCGGGAACAGGAGCATAAATGATCCGTAAGCCTGCCTGGTGGTAGAGATCCAGCAAGTTTCGACCGCTGTGCTGCAGGTGCTCCTCTTCGAAATTCAAAACCACAACAGTGGAGATATCTCTTTCCTTGTAGAGGCTGAGGACACGGTCTTGTGGATCGAACATGCGGCTTCCCGGCGTTGGGGAACGGTAGATCTTTCCAGGGGTTCCCAATGGAAACTCAGTAATCAGTTCCGGTTCGGGGTGTTTTTGCTCCGCCGGAAATTCCAGCCTGCCGTCCTTGGCGCGTTCAAACTGGAAGGTGCTGATAACGGCATCGAGGTTGAGAGGACCATAAATGTGGGGAAAGAGCATTTGTCCGCCCTCAAGGTTTTCGTAAACCAGGGGTGATTTGAGCTTGTCCGCGTCGATTTCGAGCACGAGCAGGTCGGTAGCTCCGGCGAAGAGCAGATTGGCGGTGCCTTCGAGCTGATAGTAATCGGAACAATGGATAAAACCTTCAGATTGCAGGCTATCCGCGTTGTAACTTCCGTCCTCTGCAGCATGCTGCCAGGCTTGTTGGGTGGTGATGTGATAGATCATGCCTTCCTCCTGAAAATATCTGATAACTATACAGCATTCATGCAGAAAATGACAACCTGATTGAAAGGTGCAGATTGTGATCAAGCGTAGGGATTACAAGAATTGCCTCCTTTTTTGATACGCCAGGAGTGCTTTTTAGCAATTCTCAATGTGAATGTGTTTGGATCTACAACGCAATTTCCCGGGTAATCGGACTGCGAAATGACAGGGGTGGGTTCGGGGCGCGAGCAGTGAGCAGGGAGCAGGAACTGGGTTTTGTCATTCTGAACGAAGTGACACACAGTGTACTTCGTAAGAAGCTGAACATTTGCCAACAAGAACCCTCCGACTTCACCGGTACAGATCTCTCGCCCTACGGCTGTTCTCGGGACGGCATGGCAGCCGTCCCCTGCACCACATTCGGGACAGCGTGGCAAGGGCTGATTGGTTTGGAAAGCATGCTTTACATTATATTAGAAAATTGACAATACAGTATGATACACAGTATAATTCGGAATACATGATAGAAGGAGTGTGATGGAAGATTTCGATGCCACATTTTTGAATTCGAGTGTCGAACTGCGCCGCGGGTTGACCAACCTGGTTGTGCTCAGCGAGTGCAGACAACCGACCTATGGGTATGAGCTGGTCAAATCACTGGAAAAAAAGGGCTTTCCATTGGATGCGAACACAATATATCCGCTTTTGCGCCGTTTGGAAAAGCAAGGTCTGCTTAATTCCGACTGGGATACCAGCATGGAAAAACCGCGCAAGTACTATCAAATTACGCCTGAGGGCGCCCGATTTTTTGAGCAGCTGAAGGCGTATTGGAATGAAACTAATAGAACAGTAAAACAGATTATTGAGGAACAAGATGGAACACAAATTAATTGACCGATACATCTACGCCGTCACTCGTCAGATGCCAAAAAAAGAAGTGGCGGATATCTCCAGGGAATTGGATGAACTAATCGCGAGTATGTTATCCGAAAGAGCCGATGCACCTGGCAGTGAGGATGAGAAGGTCCGCCAGGTTTTAACAGAACTTGGCAGCCCCGGGGAGCTGGCGCGCGAATACACAGGCGCTGTTGATGAAAGCCTGATTGGACAACCATATTACAGTTTGTATCTGAAAGTACTCAAAATTGTGCTCTTCGCCGTTGCCCTGGGGTTGACTGTTAGCTTGCTGGTGAGCGTGATCAACGATCTGCCCTTTGCCGACCCTGATGTTTCGATGGAGTGGTTTCTGAACGAGTTTGTCGAATGGTTCACCTCGCTTTTCTCAGGATTGCTGGGAGCCTTTGCCTGGGTAACAATCATCTTTGCAATTCTTTATCGTAAGGGGGTCAAAGTTGACGTTGTGCCCTATGATCCTGACAATTTGCCCGAAGTCCCGTCTGAGAAAGCTCGCATCGGACGCGCTGAAATAATTGGCGATGTTATCTTTGCAACGATCTTCACGATGCTTTTTATCGTATTACCCAATATCAATATTCCGATCATTGGAATGTCTGAAAAACCGTTCCCGCTTTTCAACCCTGAAACGTTGGTCGGCGTGCGTTACCTGCTGATAGCTTTCGTGGTGACCATTATCCTCGAGGCGATTGTCAAGTTTATCGATGGACGCCACACAGTTCGGGTTTTTGCCGCAATCGCCCTGACAAGCCTGGTCAGCATCGCGACTGCTTTGACCTGGCTGGGAAACCCTTTGGCTATCAATCCAATTTTTGGTGAACGCTTCCAGGAATTGACCGGATTCAGCATTTATGGATTCAACGGGCAGCCTGTTCCAGGCTTTGGCGGAGAGTGGGCAAGCTTACCTTTGCCGCTATTGATCGCGATTGTGGTCATTGTCGCGGCTTCAATCCTGGAGGTGGTTTCAGCAGGATTGAATACCTTTCAGTCCAGAAATTGAGCAAACAAGAAGGTTGATTAGAAACGAGTTTGCTTCTTGAAAATCTAACATTAAATATGCAACATCGTGTTATACTAAGCGCGAAGAACAGGAAACTGTTCAAGTATGCTGGCTGGAGACCAGCCGGAGGTAGTTGATTGAAAGCACGCGTAGACGAAGATCTGTGTATTGGTTGTGGTATCTGTGAAGATATCGCGCCTGAAGTGTTCAGTTTGGAGCATGAACCCACGGCACAAGTGATCATGAATCCTGTCGAAGCGGATTTTCAGGAAGTTGTTCGTCAGGCTGCTGAAAATTGCCCCGAAGAGGCAATTGAGGTAAATGACGAGGCGGAGACTCCTGTCGATGATGAAACAACAACTGAGGTTCCTGGAGGGACCGAGGTTGAAGAAATCGATCCAATATTAGTATCTGAAAGGAATGAAGGAATGAGAGCGAATGTAGACCCTGATTTGTGCATTGGTTGTGGTATTTGTGAAGGTATCGTACCCGAGGTGTTTAGCATGCTGAATGAACCTTACGCGGAAGTTTTGCTGGATCCCATACCCGCCGAGTTTGAGGATGCAGTCAGAGAAGCCGCTGAAGAATGCCCCGAAGAGGCTATCAGCATCACTGAGTAAGTCAAAGTAAGAAATAAGCACCGCCCACTCCAATGGGCGGTGCTTTGTATTTAAGTCGGTTTGGAACAAGTTTGTTTTCCTGAAACTCAGAAAAAGCATTGAACGCGGGAGTCGCATCAAGACCGCTGTGGTTGAGTTTTGCTTCTGTCTCAATCGAAGATACTCTCCAGGTCGGGCAGGATGTGGTTCAGGGCGGTGGCTTTGGCGATGAGTTCTTCGCGGGTTTTAGCGTTAAACTTTAACATCATTTTATACAAACGGTTTTGGACTGTTTTGATCGAAAGCTGAAGGTTGTAAGCAATTTGAGCCATCTTTAACCCAGAGCCGAGCGCTTGCAAAATCTGCAAGTCTCTCGGTCTTAGTTCTACTATCGGGTTGTCATCGGGAGAAGGAGGTGGATACAGGATCACAACTTTTCCCACGCGCAGGGCTTGCCAGGCAAACTCACGCGCCTGGTTGTAGCCAACGTAGGTTTGCCAATTTCCGGCGTTGACCTGGCGGGCGATCTCTTCGGCGCGGGCAGAAAAATCGAGTATTTGCAGCGCGCCGGATGCGTTAAAAATGAAAACCTGGGTCATCTTATCTTCCTGAAATAGAACATATGTTCCATTATCGTTATGGAGAGTGGTTTTGTCAAGTATGAGTTCAGTGTATTGCAGATGAGGTCTCCGGGAGCGGAGAGCGCGGGTGCGACCACGACCCCCTCTTTAGAGGGGGAATTAAAGGGGGTGAGAGAAAAACGAATCAATAAAAAACCAGCTCCAGCTGGCTACCACAAGGAGAGTAATACAGCGTCCGCTCTACGTAGGTACGAACAGGAAAACATCTCGTCTCTGCGAGTACTCATGGAACACGCAGAACAGCTCCCTAAGAGGAGACGGGCTGATTGGGGAGGCGCCTGAGGCTCAGGAAGGAAAGCACCGCTAAAACCCCAACGACAGCCCCGGCATACCAGGGGGCAACAGGGCTGATAGTGTCTGAAAGAAAGCCCGCTCCCATCGGTCCGATCGACAAAGCAATAAACCAATTGAGCCCAAAGAAGCCCAGGTAGCGCCCGCGTTGGTCGGGAGGAGCCAGATTGGCGACGAAGGCTGTCGCGGTCGGCGCGGTAATCAACTCGCCAAAGGTCATCACCACCATCGCGGTCAGGAACCCCCAAAAATTATTGCTTAAAGCGACGATCAACATGGCGACAGGGTAAAAAGCTGCCCCGATCGGCATAACTTTGGTCGCTTGGTGACGGTTGGTGCGGCGTGTGATCGCCACCTGCAAAAAGATGACCATCAGCGCATTGGTTGTCGGAATCCAGGAGTACTGCGCTTCACCAATGCCATGGTTGTGCTTGATGTAAACTGCCAGGATGACCCACATCAGCGTGGCACAAATTTCCATGAGCGTAAACGAACCGAGCATGCGCACAAACGCTTTGTTCCTAAGTGCCTGGAAGAGCACCTTGAACTGGTCGCGCAAATTCTCTCGTTGGTCGCCTTTTTTGACCTCGAGCGTCTCCTTGAGGAAAAACAAGGTGAGCAAGCCGAAGAAGGTTAACGCGGCAGCAGCTGAGATAAAGCCGATGTTATACGAACGGGAGAGCACCAGCCCGCCGAGGATCGGTCCCAGCGCCACACCGATGTTGCGTCCCATCCGCACCAGCCCATATGCCTGAGCGCGTTCCTCCGGAGGAAGCAGATCCGCGACGATCGCGTCAGTGCCGATGCGATAGAGGGGGCTGAAGGATCCGGAAAGGAACATCAGGAGCCCGAATTGCCAGAATTCATTGGCGAAAATATAACCAAGGTAGACGAAAGCCATGCCGAAAACGCCTAAGACCATGATGCCTTTGCGCCCAAAATAGTCGACCAGTGAGCCGGCTACAATCGAGGCGATCAAGCCCGAGATCGAGTTGAAGGTCATCAGGCTGGTGACGGCAGCCATGGGTAAAAGCAGTTTTTCTGAGGCGTAAATCGTGAGAAAGGGCCAGACCATGGTCGTACCTGTGCTGGAAACGACCAAACCTAAAAACATGAGCCAAAATTGGAAAGGATACCTGCGGAAATTTGCAATTAATCGGTGCATGAAGGTTTTAATTTCCCGGGTATGGTAGTGGCTGACCTTCCGGTGATTCAGCTGATGATAAGTGGAATTCCCCGAGCATCTCCCTGAAGGTCGGCAAAAAAGCCTCCCACTCTGCTTCTATGCCTGTGCCGACAAACACCAGCACGTAGAATGGCATGGCGACAATAACGACACGACCGAGCATGTAGGTCTCGCCGTGCGGTTTGGCAAAATCGAGCAGCATGGCAGGGTATTTATCGACCCTGGTTTCGCCTTCGTTGACCGTCTCATAATCCTCACCGATAACGGTTTCCAGGAAGGGCTCTATCTGCTCTTTCGCCAGGTTGATGTGAGTGGCGGTGTCGGTGGTGCCGGTTGGCGAGGCGTAGAGGTGGACGATGAGCTCTTCTTCTGTATCAGAATAATCGGCTGGCATAGTGACAAGCAGTGCGCCATCCTGCCTGGTCTGCCAACCGGAAGGAATGGCAAACTCGAAGCGTCCGTCCGGGCTATGATAATTCTCGAGCGGCAGGCTTTTTCCAGAATTTCCGGAGCACGCGCTGAGGAAGAGCACGAGCGTTAACAAGAGAAAACGGAGTTTGAGGAATTTTTGATTATGCATACTTCAAAATTGTACTTCAGAAAAATGCTGGGGTGGGAAATAGGAACGCGGAGAAAGCTGAAAGCTTCACGATTGTAATTCTGACAAGCCGACTTTCATCCTGAGCCTCTTTTGCGAAGAATCTTAACTTGCAATAAAGAATCGTGTTGTTAAAAAGTCAATATGCTTAAAAAGGACACTGTGTGTTGTTTCGCTCTTAAAGACAGGGCAGGTCCAACGTCAGGTTTGAATCCACCGCTTCGCAGCTGCGGCAGAAACAAAATACACAGCTTCACCCGCACAATCGCCTTGCTGATAACTTCAACCTCGAAGGATACCAATCCATCGAGAGCAAAGTTGGCAGCAGCTATAATTGGCTAATGAGAACATTGATCGACGAAGTGATCTACAGTAAGCGGAAAACCCTATCCATCGAGGTAAAGCCCGGGGGAAGGGTGGTCATGCGGGTTCCAAAGGGCACCCCTAATGCCAGAATTAACCAGTTCGCGCGGGAAAAATCGGACTGGATCATCCAGGCTAAAGCCAGGATGGTCAACATCCCTGCTGATAACACCAGGCAGGGTTTTCAGGATGGTGAGAAGATTCTCTATTTGGGAAAGTTTTGGGATTTGACTCACGTCAGCAGGGCAAAGCATGGACTTGGTTTTACCCCTGAAAAAGGATTTTTGCTGCAAAAGGAAGAAACTGCCCGGGCAAGTGAGCTGCTGGTCAAATTCTACCGGCAGGAAACACGCCGGCTCACGATAGAAATCATCGCCCGATACGCGGCGAATTGGAGCTTGAAGGTGGGCTCAGTGCGGATTACCAGCGCCAAAACCCGCTGGGGTTCCTGCAATTCCAAAAACGGGCTCAATTTCTCTTACAGACTGGCGATGCTGCCAATGGAAATGATTGAATACGTTGTCGTTCACGAATTGGCTCATACGCGCCACCATAATCACAGCCGCGTCTATTGGAATTTGGTGGAGAAGATGATGCCTGATTATCGCGCTCGCAGGTTGTGGTTGAAGCAAAACGCGCATGGGCTTCCTGAAATTTGACGCCGCGGTATCCCGGCAGAGGTGCGGTAACCCCCCACACCGGACTTTGCTGGTGGACTGGATCGCTGGCAGGAAACAGCGAGCGGGAAGCGGGGAACAGGTAGCGGGGAGCAGCTCGTACTGTTCGTTCAACCTACGATCTCATAGTGTTGATTATCGTTCCCTCTCACACCCGTCACTGCGAGCCCCCGTTACGCGAATGGGAGAAACTTTTGAATAACGATAAGGGGGCGCGGCAGTCTGCTTTTAATTCTCCGTCCACCTCGAAAAAATGCGGATTGCCGCGCCGTTTTGCCGAACGAAATCTATCCCCAACTATCAAGGCTTATCGGCAAAACTGCTCGCAATCACGAGTCTTAGCTGATATCTGACAGGAAATAGGTCGTTACTGTGAGCTTGAGCTCATAGCTGACTGGAAATAGGTCGTTACTGCGAGTTTGAGCTCATAGCTGACAGGAGATAGGTCGTCACTGCGAGCCCCCGTTACGCGAATGGCAGAAACTTTTGAATAACGATAAGGGGGCGCGGCAGTCTGCTTTTAATCCTTTGTCCACCTCAACAAACTGCAGATTGCCGCGCCGTTTTGCCGAACGAAATCTTTCCCCAACTATCAAGGCTTAACGGCAAAACGGCTCGCAATGACGAGCTCCAATTGTTAGCTGACAAGAGACAAGTTGTCCCTGTGAGCTTGAACTGATCACTACCAGTCAAGAAAAAGCATCTTACATTACCAGGGTGTCAAGTTAATCAACTTGTGGTTCCGTGCGCTGAAATTTCAGTTCTTCACGATCAGACCCATGCTTCTTGCGTTTGGCAGTTATACAATCTATTTCAATCCGATACACTGCGACAAAATCGAGGTTATCACCGAGGACAAGGTCAAAATAAGCCATCCTGGCGGGAACAAAACGCTGACAGATCAAGCGCAGGGCTTCTTTTTTATCGGCATCATCATACTCCCTGAAAACTCTGCCCTGGACGATCGCAGAAGCAAATTCGGTGGTAAAAACTTTTGAGCCCAGGGCAGAAGCAGCATCACCATTCTGCAGCAAAAGTTCCAGTTCTTCCGCCGGGTAGAGGTCCGGGACGCGCACATCACTGACGAAAACGACGCGAACCTGCCCGCCATCCTGCAGCGCTTCCACTTTTTCCCCTTTCGTCGCGCTATGAAAATAAAGCCGGCGCCCATCTCTTGCAATTGAGAGCGGCACTGAGACCAGCTCTCCGTTTGCACCAACCAAACTCAGAACGCCAAAATCAGCCCGATCGATCACTGCAAATCCAAAACCCTCATCCATTTCACGGTCTTTTCTGCGCATAATTTCCTCCGAAATTGTCAATATTGCTAATATTACCACAAGCAAATTACCGATTTTCCACTTTTTTCCCCCCTAAATTTCCGATTTTCCCCTCTTTCATTTTTTTAAAAATGCGCTACACTTATGAAGCCTTAGAACAAGTGTTCTAAAACAAGAGGAGATGCGAATAATGCCACAAAAAAAACCCACTTCAATCGCACAGTCGCCGCTCCTCAACCCTGCCCGCCTTTCAAAGGCGGGCAGCGGTGAGGATGACCTGGAGCGAAGAATTGCGCTCATCGATGCCCGTTACGAGTTAATTGGTTATGGAGACTGCGGGTTGACTACTGCAGAACGTCTTCAGCTCTCCGAATCGATCAAACTGAGCCTGGCTGAAGAAATCACGATGCTGCGCAAGGCAATGCAGGTATTCGCAACTAAGGCAAATGAAGGCGGTGAGGATGATTATCCCGTGAATTTTGCCAAAACCGTTGACCTGCTGGGGTTATCGTGCAGCCGCCTCGCGAACATGATGAGAGTTCACGCCGGATTAACCGGTGACGCAGTCCATAATGTCTCGGGAGAATTGCTGGAGGCGATCAGCATCTTCCTGGGGAGTGTGGAGGAGAGCTATGGAATTAAGCCTGACCATTCGGACTGAGCCTTTTCAAGCGAGACGCCTGGCTTTATCGCTTCAACCTGGTGAAGAATCAGCTTGCACAGCAAAACGAAGAGATACCAGGGTGGAATTTTTACGTAGTTTGCGCGACATCGAAAACTTCAGCCGTGTTTTTGGCAGTGTCAATCTGAGGAATTACCAGGTTGAGGCTGCCCGGGCGATTGTCAGATCGGTCATCGAACAGCAGGGGCTCTCGTTCGTGGTCATGTTCCCGCGGCAATCGGGCAAGAACATGCTCCAGGCACAACTGGAGGTCTACCTGATGAGCCTTTTGGGGCTGCAAGGGGCGGAAATGGTCAAACTATCGCCTACTTACCAGCCGCAAAGCCTGAACGCCATGCGCCGGCTGGAGACCGCGCTGCAAGCTAATTTTCTGACCCACAACCAGTGGCACAAAAGCGCGGGCAATCATTATCGCTTCAAAAACGCCCACCTCACCTTCCTTTCAGCCGCTCCCGGCTCGAACATCGTCGGTGCGACCGCATCCACACTGCTGGCGCTGGATGAAGCCCAGGATATTGCCATCTCAAAATACGACAAACAAATTGCCCCGATGGCAGCCTCAACCAATGCGACACGTGTGTTTTGGGGAACCGCCTGGACCGGGCAAACCCTGCTCGCGCGCGAGCTGAGGGCTGCCCGGGAAGCCGAAGCCAGGGATGGCATCCGGCGCGTGTTTCGGATTGGGGCAGAAGAAGTTCGGCGCGAAGTGCCAGCCTATGGCTTGTTCGTCGATGAGCAGGTTGCCAGGCTGGGGCGCTCCCACCCGATGGTACGCTCGCAATTTTTTAGTGAGGAAATCGATTTTTCCGGAGGGCTTTTTACCGCATCCCGGCTGGGCTTGATGCAGGGAAACCACCCAGCCTGTGAGCATCCCGTTCCCGGCAGGCAGTATGCCCTGCTGGTTGACCTGGCAGGTGAAGATGAAACCGTCCGAAAAGAGGGCTTTGTTTCAACCGAAGTTGACAGCCTGCAAAACCCCGGACGCGACTCAACCGCCGTGACGGTTGTCGAAATTGACCTGACCCTGGTGGATGATGACCTGGTTGGAAAACCGCGTTACCGCGTGGTGCAGCGCTATCTCTGGCAGGGAGAGCGCCACAGCACGCTCTACCAACGGCTTTACCACCTGGCGCAGCATTGGGCTTGCCAGAAAGTTGTCGTCGATGCCAGCGGAGTGGGTGCCGGGGTATGCTCTTTTTTGCGTGACAGGTTGGGCGAGAAGGTGATCCCGCTGGTCTTTACCCAAAAGCTCAAATCTCAGCTGGGCTGGGGCTTTTTGGCGGTTGTCGATACCGGCAGGTTCCAGGACTTTCAACCAAAGCAGCCCGCGACGACCGAAGCCGGCGCGCTAAACACGCTGGCAGTCCGGATGGCAAACGAACAGGACCGTCTGCAGTTCCTTTTTCAGAGACAGCTGCAAGCGCTCAGCTGTGAGGTCGGAATCGGACCTGACAAAAGCATGAAATGGTCAGTTCCTGAAGGCACACCAGACCCGATGGGCGGTTTGCTGCATGATGACCTGGTCATCTCGGCTGCGATGACAGCCATTTTAGACGAATTCGATTGGACACCAAGCTTTTCCCCGACACTTATCCAAGCATCAGACCCACTCAAAGAAATGGATGGAGGTTTTTAGTGACTTACTTCAACCGTAATCAAGGCTACCCCTTCGGGATCGACCTTTCCCAGCATAATGCCAGCTGGGATGGCAAGCAAATTCCCAACTTTAATCAGATACACTCTCACGAGCCGGCTGTACATTTTATTGCCATGCGCACCGGTATCTCCTGGGGCTATCGCGACAGCATGTTCGCTCGTTATTTCGAAGAAGCCACCCGCATTGGGGTGTGCATCCTGCCCTACCATGTGGTTTACCCCAGCGCCGACCCTGTCCGGCAGATGGAAGCTTTTCTGACTATTCTCAAGGATGCAGACCTGGAACAGGTGCGGCTTGTGCTCGATCTTGAACTCGACCAGGATAAGACCAGGGCACAAATTACCCGCATGGTTGATCACTGCCTGCGATACCTTTATAGCGCCACCGGGCGTTACCCGATCATTTATTCGCGGGCGTTATGGATTAACGAACATCTGGATGTGGGCAGTCTGCCCAAACTGGACTGGTGGCTGGCGCAGTATATCCGCAGCCACGACGCCCCACAGTTTACCCCCGAATATCCCTGCCCGCCACAGCTGCCAGCAGGCGTGCGCCAATGGCTGATCCATCAGACCAGCCAGCGGGCGCCGGCAATCGGCGGTGTGGGGCATTACATGGATTACAACCGCTGGAATGGCAACCTGGAGCAGCTTTGGGCATATTTTGGCAAAGGCAAACCCAGGGAAGCAATTTGCCCGCTGGACTCGAAAGCCTGCGAACGTGCCACCCGGGCGCTCAAACCCAGGCAGGTATTGGAGGAGGTGGCTGCATGAGCGCGACCTTAAAAGCACGCTTGCGAGCATTTTTTCAACCTGTCGAAGAAAAAAATGAATTTGATCAACGGCTTGGGCTAAGCCTGGCTGAAACCGAGAACGGCTTTTTGGTGGGAACGCAGCCGGCGTTCAGCCTGCCGCGCGACCGACAGGGGTATGACCGGCAGCAGTGCATGCTGGACAGCCTGGATGCCTGGCGTTTCAACCCCATCGCGAGGCGAATTGTAGAACTAACCACCCAATACGCGGTCGGCGGCGGAATGGTGGTGACTTGCGCGGATAAGGCAACCAATGCTTTTATCAGCGAATTCTGGCAGCACCGGCTCAACCGCATCAGCGATAAGATCAATGCCTTCAGCAATGAACTATGCCAGAGCGGGAATTTGTTCCTGCTGCTGAGCAGCGATCAAAGCGGGATGACATATCTGCGCGTTGTTCCCGCGACCGATGTGCTTGTAATTCAATCGCGGGAAAATGACATCGAACAAGAACTGGCATACCACATCAGGCAATCCGGCAGCACTGAAGCCCTGGTTTGCCCGGCGTACGACCCCAATAATGATGAGCTGGACAGGCACGGTCATCTGCCGGATGTGGTTCTGCATTTCGCGATCAACCGACCCAGCGGTTCGCAGTGGGGAGAAGGTGACTTGGCGCCTGTTCTGAAGTGGATTTCGCGCTACAGCGCCTGGCTTGAAGACCGCGTGCGGCTGAACCGCTTCCGTAACGCTTTTGTCTATGTTGTGAAAGCGCGCTTTGGCAGCGAAAACGAACGCTACGCACGTCAGCTGCAATTGACTGGCAATCCCCCCGCGCCAGGTTCGGTATTGGTGACCGATGAGAGTGAGGAATGGTCGGTATTAGCGCCCAGGCTGGAAGCGCTGGATGCTTCCAGTGACGGTTTGGCGATCAAGAAGATGATCGCCGCCGGGGTGGGACTGCCCTTGCACTTTTTGGCGGAACCAGAATCTTCCACCAAGACGACCGCCGAGGCTGCCGGCAGCCCAACTTATCGTCGTTTCTCGGAAAGACAGCGATTTTTATGCTTGATGGTCGAAACGGTTTTGCGCGTAGTAGTATCCAGGCGCGCTTTGCATGATCCAACCATCAATCCTGCAGCTCAAATCAGCGTGGAGGGCGGTGATGTAAGCTCACGTGACAACCGCGAATTGGCGCAGGCGGGTCAGCAGATCAACCAAGTAGCGGCTGGCTTGCTGGAGCGTGGTTTGATCGACCAGCGCGAATACCTGCGCCTGGTTTATCGCTTTATGGGTGAACGCGTCCCTGAACAAACCGGTTCAGATGACGAGTAATTACGACTTCAACCGGCTGCCCAGCGTGGGGCGGGCAAACGGCTGGAAAGAGGGCATCAATCAAATTGGAAGGAGATTTATGACTGAAAGTCGACAACGGCTGGCGTTGGAGGTAAGCCCGGTTGGTAGTGGTCGCTTCGAGATTTTGGCAATCACGGCAGGACCAGCCAATGGCTGGGTATTCCCCGCGGAAGCGCTCAAGGAGTCCCTGCATCTTTGGGATGGGGTCAATTGTTTCGTTGACCACAGTCTCAAAGAGCGTTCAGTGCGGGATATAGCCGGGGTTTTACGCAAACCCACCTGGGATGCTGAGGCATGTGGAGTGCGGGCGGAACTGAACGCTTTTGGTCCTTCGGCTGAAGTGCTCAAGGATATCGGACGCCAGGTGCTCGAAAAGTCAGACGAACCAGCAGTCAGGGTAGGGTTTTCGGCTGACGTACTCTTCCAGGGTAAGGCTGGAAAAGTCGAGAAGATTCTGCGGATTTACTCGGTAGACCTGGTCTACAACCCTGCCCGCGGAGGTATTTTTCTGCGGGCACTCAACCAACTCGGAATCAAGCCAATCATGGAAGGAGAACCTTTTATGCCCAAACAATTTCAAGATGAAAGTATCGAAACGGAGGTCACGCTGCAGGATACTGAAATGCCGGACCTCCCCGGAGAAAGCAGCCTGGAAGCACAGCTGGCGGAAATGCGCCAGATGCGTGTACAGATGAGCACTTTTTTGTTGGAGAGCAGCCTTGCCAACTCCAGCCTGCCCAAGGGGCTGAAGACCAATATCCGCAAACAATTTCAAAACCGCACCTTCGCGCCGGCAGAGCTTCAGGTGGCGCTGCGCGAAGCCCACACGCTGCTCAGCGAATTGCAGGGCGCCAATGTTGTCAAGGGTCCGGCACGGATCGAAGGCATGCTCGAGCCAGCTGAACGGCTGCAGGCGGCAGTTGACGATCTTTTTGATGCTCCCCGTGAGAAAAGCATTGGAAACGCCCAGGTGGGCAAACTTTCAGGCATCCGTGAGCTCTACCTGGCGCTGACCGGCGATTATGACTTGCACGGCGGCTACTTTCCCGAACGGGCAAGGCTGGCGACTACGGCGGATTTCAGCGGGCTGGTCAAAAACAGCCTGAATAAACTTGTAACCAACACCTGGGAAGAGCTGGGAAAAGCTGGCTACGACTGGTGGAAGGATGTGACTGTGCAGGAGCATTTCAACAGCCTGCATGATATCACCGGCACACTAATCGGGACGGTTGGTGACCTGCCCAGCATCGCTGAAGGCGGTAATTACACCGAACTTATGGTTGGGGATTCTCCCGAGACAGCCAAATTCACCAAGTTTGGTGGTTATATCCCGCTTACACTCGAGTTAATCGACCGGGACGAAACCCGCAAATTGCGTGCCTATGCTCGTGAACTGGCATCAGCCGGAATGCGCAAAATCTCCCGGCTGGTTGCTGAAATTTTTTCCAGTCACCTGGGAACCGGACCGACCCTGGCGGATGGAGAAAACTTGTTCAATATGGATTCGATCGCGTCTAATGGCGGGCATGCCAACCTGTCAAATCTGCCGTTAAATGCCGCCAATTGGGACATCATCAGCGGCAAAGTTTACGCGCAGCCGATGCTGGTGAAAAACGCCGCCGGATTTTATGGCACAGGTCCCCAGATGGCAGTGAACCCAAAATTTATGCTCGTACCGCGAGCTTTGCAGCGAACTGCCATGGAAATTTGCACCGGAGCGTTGGTTCGAGAAGCAGATTATGTCTACGACAACGTGCTCAAGGGCAGCGCCGTGCCGCTGGTTGTCCCCGAATGGACCGATACCAACGACTGGGCGGCAGTCTGTGACCCGCGGGTTGCCCCTGCCATCTTCGTAGGCGAGCGTTTTGGGCTTGCCCCTGAAATTTTTATTGCTGGCGATGAGCTTTCTCCGGCAGTGTTCAGCAATGATGAACACCGCCTCAAAGTGCGCCACTACCTGGCGGTTTGGGTAAACGACTTCCGCCCGTTGTTCAAAAATAACGTCGCCTGATCCTGAGGAGAGAGATGACAAAACTTAAATTGTTGTTGAGTTCGCGGAAATTTTGGGCTGCGCTGGTTGGCTTAATCATTATGATGATCAAAGCCTGGTATCCAGACTTCCCGATTGACCCCGACCAATTGGCTGGGATCATTGCCATCCTGGTCACCTACATCCTGGGAACTGCTCTTGAAGATGGTCTGAGGGCTGATTCCTAAACCTATTTACTGCCTGCCCCTTCATTCGCGTGGAGGGGCAGGCAAGGAGGAAAAAATGACTGACAGAGATGTAAAAAGAGTTGTAAACAAGCTGATGGGCAAGGATGCGCTCAGCTGGAGAATGAGGGATGACGGTTTTTTGGTGGTGATCAACACCCAGGGATGGAAAGTGACTTTTTCTGCGGGAGAAGTTGAAAAAGCCTTCAAGAGCCTCGCTCGAAAAAAAGGAGCTTCAGATGACCCGGCTGGATGAGCTGACTGGCAGGCTGGAGCAGCAATTTCTCGATCGATATCAGCTCGTGCTTGACCTTCCGCTCAAGACCGAAGCCTTTCGGGAATCGCTTGCCTATATCAACAGCCTCTTTGGCGAAAATTACAGCATTGCTGGTTTGGATTCTGCCGAAAGCACCAGCCTGCCTGCTGAATTCCTGCCGGTGCTGATGAGAGGCGCGGCTGGCAACATCCTCAAGGCGGTTTTGCAGCACAACCAGGCAAGTTACAGCAACCTTGGTCTGGATGCAGACGCGGTGTCTGCCTGGGCGCGCTATCTCGACCAGGAACGTGATCATCTGCTGGACCGGCTGCGCACCGCCAGTCTGCATAACGCGCCCAACCAACCCTGGAAGGAATGGAAATTGAAGGAGCGCCGGACTTATGACTGAACTTTCCATCGGAAACCTGGGCATGCCTGATGAGGGCGCCTGGCTCGTTGTCCAGGGCAGTGACCAACCGGAAGGCTTGATAAGCACAAATTACGAGTTGAGTACAAGCCTCGATCCGCTGGTTGAGGAGAAGCTGCTGCTGAATTTGCGCGCTTCTACCACCAGGATGCGCTCAATCATCGACAGTCTTGAAGCACTTCTCAGGAGGGGCAAGGAATCCACTTACATGCCATTGACGCTGAGGATCTGGAGCAACGAGCGGTCTGCATATCTTTACAGCCTGATCCGGCATGGAAGGCTCGAGGTCGCAAGCGGGCAGCTGAGGTCACAACAGGCTGGCTCGATGCAGCTGCACCTGGTTATTCAGCGCGAAAACAGTTTTTTTAGCGCTGAGCAGCCTGTGCCGATTTCCAACTCTTCAGGCGGGGGGATCACCAATGGATTGACGCTTTTTAATCACGATGACAGCCAGGTCGGTCACGACAACTGGTTCACAATCGATACTTCCGCGCTTGAACTGACCCAACCGGCATCGCTGAGGCTGGAGTTCGAAAATAATTTTGTTGGTGACAGCCTGGATGACTTGTGGGTGGGCGGAATGGCAGATACCTCTACGGAAAGTCGTCCCAAATTAAACCTTGAAGCAGAGGATGGCGCGGGAGGAACTGTGTTGAACTCGACCAGGGCATCCGCGGGAAAGTATGCCCGCTATGGGTGGAGCGGGTCTTCATGGGCGAACCTGGCAACCTGGACAATCGGTCCGGTGGAGGTAAGCCAGCTGCGCTCACGCGTGTGCACACCGATTTTGCGCTTGTTTAGCCCTGTGAGTGAAAGTCCGCTGAGCTTACGCCTGCTGATTAGCATTGACAACAATATCGTCTGGCAGAGTCCGGAAACAACCGCGGAGGTGGAGGCAGGGGTTGTAGTTTTGGAACCGATCAGCCTGCCATTAGGCAGCCTGCCGCTGCTCAATTATGCTTATGCCCACCAAATTATTTTGCAAGCCCGGCATGCGGCAGCTGGCAGCCATACGCTCGAACTGGACGATATGCTCCTGTTGCCCCATGAACCTTTCGCCTTCTTTCATAGTATCAGCGCCCTGGCTTACCAGGCTATCCTTGTGGATGACGGAATCCTGAACAGCAGCTGGTCGCTAAAGCAGGGGTTGGAAATCAAAACACACCATCGGGTCGGGGTGCCCCTGGTGATCCGCCCGTCTTATAAACAGCATTTTTGGTGTTTTCAAACTGGTTCGAACGGAGCGCCAATTGATCGGACGATGAAGGTGAAAGCATTGATGCGCAAACATTGGCGGCTGCCATGAACTGGCAGGTTGAAATTCTGCGCAGGGAGGGTGGTAAATTTTTGTATTCCCCTGGAACCTGCGAACCACTTTATCTGGATTGGAATGATCGCTACGGTCCCAACCAGGCGAGGGTGTTCTGCCCTTGCGGCAATATGACCCTGCAGGATTGGGCTGTTCACCTTGGGCAGGACATGCGGGTATATGACCCTGACGGACGGCTTGCCTGGTGGGGATACCTCGAATCAGTCGAACAAACCCGAGGCGGGCAGGTCTATCGCCTGGGGCTGGACGAGGTTGCAAACCGGGTGGCTGTCCGCTATTTGCTTCCAACCGATTTTGAGCCGTTTGTCTATCAACAAAGTGAATGGCAGGATGACCTGCTCAGCCAGGAAGCGTATGGAGTCAAAGAAAACCTGTTGCAAAGGCAATACATGCACAGCCAGGTGGCAGAGCTGGTGGCGGCTGATTGGCTGGCTGCTCATTCGCTCCCCAACCCGATTTTTACAGGCAGCGCTTCCCACGAGGGGCGGGAAGGCTTCAGATTGCTCTGCCGCGGCTGGATGCAGACGCTTTCATGGTGTTACTGGCAGGGGTGGAATGGGATTGTGGAACATCGCCCGGCGCAGCTGGGAACACAAGCGCTCGGGCAGAGCTCTGCGAATTTACGCCTGGCACAAGCTTTCACTGTTCCCGAGTCTGTAGAGGCATTTTCAGCCTCGGTCCGGGCACGCAGGCAGGGCGCGCCTGCTGATAATCTCAGGATCAGCATCCAATATGACCTCAGCAACCAACCTTCAGGGCTAACCCTGACCAGCGCGATCCTTCCGTCGTCCGGGTTCAACCCGGAAACGTATCAATGGGTCGAAGGTCGCCTGCCTGGAAACAGTACGTTGGAGGCGGGACAAAGATATTGGCTGGTTCTGGAGCGAACAGGCTCACCTGACTATGAAAATTGTTATTGGCTCGGACTCGATGAAAACGCAAGTTTTCAAGACGGAAGGCTCCTATTACAAAATGCTTCGGTTTGGACTTCGCGCACGCCAAATGCCGATCTACTATTCCAGGTCGTCGGTCGGAAAGGTCATAAACATCAAATTAATCACCTTGTCGCGTTGGGAGGTCAATTTCTAAATGGAGTTGACACCAGCTTGATGCAGGAATCCATGCTGCCCCTTTTCACCGGACAAGGAAAAACCTGCCTGCAAACCTTTTTCGATCTGCTCGAACAGGGCAACGCGGGTCTGCAGCCCCTTTGTTCAACCGTCAGCCCGGGAAGGCTGATGAAAATCTGGCAGCGACCGCGGCAAAAAGAGGCGCAATTCTTTCTGGAAAACGACGGGTCGATCTCCGATGGATTCGGTCAACCCCTGCAGGCGTTCTGGCATGCCGTGGGGCAATGGCTGCACACAGCGCAGGGCAAACCGGTTTATATAAGTGGTTTGAGTTATGACTTTGCCAGGCGAACTTTCCAGGTAAATAATCAACAGCTGGTCTCGTACAACCGGGGTGAGAACCAGTTTTATAGCGCCGAAGTACCTGGTGAAAGGCTTTTATGATTCACAAAGGCAATCACTGATTGTGCTATACTTTTAATTATAAGTAATCCTACCCGGAGGGAAAATATGAGCAATGTAGCTATTGTTAGTGATTCATCAGCTTACATTCCGAACGAACTGATTAAACAGTACAATTTATCCATTCTACCGCTGACCGTCAACTGGCAAGGCAAATCGCTTTATGACGGTGTGGACATTCTGGCAACCGATTTTTACCAGCAACTGGCAAATTCCAAAGAAAAAGCGACGACCAGCCAGGTAACTGTCGGTCAGTTTATGGAAGTTTTTTCGAGGCTCCTGGCTGAAGGCAAAGATATTTTCTATATGGGCATTTCGAAGGGGCTCTCGGCGACAGTCGATTCGGCTCTCCAGGCGAAAATAGAGCTGGGCGACCCTGAAAACCTGGTTGTGATGGATACGCGCCTGGTTTCCATGGCGCTGACGCTGATGGTCGTGCAGGTTGCCCGGGCGGCAGAGAACGGCGCCACGCTAAAGGAATGCCGACAGCTTGCCAACGATATCTATCCGCGCATCGGGGTTTATTTTACCGTGAATGACCTCGAATATTTACACCGTGGTGGGCGCATCAATACTGCCAAGCGCATGCTCGGTTCTGCCTTGAACTTGAAACCGATCATGCAGATCCGGGAAGGAAAAATTGAACTGGTCGAGAGCGTCCGTTCGCAGAAAAAAGCACTCAGCCGTATGCTCAAGCTGATCGAACGCGATATCGATGGGCGCACTCCCGTCCGAATTGGTCCTTTCCATGCGCTGGCGTTTGACGAGATGGTTTCCATGGAAGAGGCGGCTGTAGACCGACTGAACCCGGTTGAAATCATTCGCTCAGAGGTAAGCCCGGTGATCGGCAGTCATGTCGGACCTGGAACTGTATCAATGGCGTATATGGTTGGATAGACTTAAATTAAAGGCTGGATTGAACCATGGGAGAGGTCAATCCAGCCTTTTGTGTATTAAAAAGAACACATTGGTTAAAACGCGTCAATCTCGAGCCAGCGATCTCCGTCTTTGAAGGCATACACCGGCGCCCAGGCGAGCCCAAAATACTCAACCACCACGTCTTTTTTCAGTGGTTTGATGAAGATTTCCTCGAGCTGAACAGCCTTACCCTGCGCGGTCTGCTTAAATTCTTCGATATCCTCCTGCATTTTCGCATCAAGCTCTGCAAGTTCAGATTTATACCTTTCGATCATTGCTTCCGATTCTTCCACGTTAGCCTTGGCGGTGGCGGTCATACGCCGCTTGGTCAGCGAGGAATTGATGCTTTTCTTTCCTCCACCAAACAAGCTCACAACGGTTTGCAAACCGGTGCCTGCTTCTTCGAGGCGGCGATGGTTGAGGGTCTGTTTGTCTTTTTCAAGCGCCATTTCTTCTTTCACCAGCTTGTTTTCAATGGTTTTCTTTTGTTTGGCATATTTTTCCTGAATGGCTTCGACCCCATCCTCGAGGTTGGTTTTGCCAGCCCTTTCAGTTCGGTCGGCGAAAGCTTCCTTGCTCTCGTCAACCTCTGAGACCAGTTTCAAATCCGGGTTTCGATAGAGAGTCAACTGGTAATTGCGGTAAAGCCAATCAGCAAAATCGCTGGACAGGCTGGTAACATTTTTTTCGTCGTTAAACGGGTAGACCAGCTCAGCAAAAGTCGCACCAGGCAAGGGACCGCGGTCAAATTCATTTGCCGGAAGCTCATCGACCTGGTAATCCTGCCACTGCACCAATCCACGGCTTTCCAATTCCGGAATCAAGACGGTGACCCGTTTCTGCGTGTTGACGTTGTAGGTGCGGTTGGCGAACCAGAGCTGCGCCTGCCCAACCAGGGTGGGGCGATAATGGTAGAGCGGCTGCGTTGTCGGCGCGATGCCCCGGTCGGCAGCGGCTTTGTAGGCATCCCCAAGCCCCAGCTTTGCGGGCAGGTAAAAAACAGTCACCCTTGAACTCAGAACCGGCTGCGTGGTTTTACCGGGGAGATTTCCATTCCCTCCACCGAGGAGCTCATCAGCAGAAACAGTCTGCACTGAGCTCTCCAGCGCGGCAGAGACCATACGCACATCCGCGCCAACCAGGCGATTGAGATCTTCCAGTTTATTGCGGGTGATCGGACCAGGCAGGTAGTTCATCGCCCAGCGTGTGGTGAAAATCTCTGGTTCTTTCGCATGGACATTATGCAAAAGGAAGACTCGTTTCCCAAGCGAGGAGATTGTATTGTCGAAGAAGGGGCGGTCGAAAGTGCCGGAAACATTGGTGAGACCGTCCAGCAGGCGCTGTTTGTCCTGGTCGGTTTGCAGCTTGCCGATTACCCAGGTGCCGGCGTTGGACAGGGCTTTATAGTCCAGGTCGATCGGGTTTTGCGTTGAAAGCACCAGCCCAACACCAAAAGCGCGGGCTTGTTTGAGCATGCGCAGGATAATCGGCTTGCTGGGCGGGTTGGCAACCGGCGGCAGGTAGCCGACAATTTCGTCAAAGTAGATCAGCGCGCGCAGGTCGCTTGTGCCGGATTGCGTGCGCATCCAGGTTTCGATTGCTGAATAAAGCAGCGTGATGAAGAACATCCGCTCGGCGTCTGCCAGGTGTGCCAGGTAGAAAACGCTGTGCCTGGGCTTGCCATCGGGTGAATAAAGCAGGTTTTGGATATCCAGGGGCTGCCCTTCGAGCCAGCTTTCGAAGGAAGGCGCGGCGATGAAGTTGTTCAGCAGCATCGCCAGTTCAAAACGGTCTTTTTCGGGGTAAAACTTGGAGACCGGGAAGACGCCCAGTTTTTCGAAAGGTGGGTTCTGGACCTGCAGAATCAGGCTCTCGAGGTCCAGGTCTTTACCTTTGCTCCAGGCTTGTTCGAAGATGTTGGCAAGCAGGATGTGTTCGCGTGAGCGCACAGGGTCGACATCTTTGAAACCGACCAGCCCGAGCAGGGCGGTGACGGTGCTGCTGATCGCCTCGCGCAGCATTTCTTTGTTTTCTTCCCAGTCGATCCCGGGGGCATTTAGCGAAGCAAGAATGCTGACTGGAATAGCGGAGTCGGAGCCGGGGGTGTAGACGGCGTAATCGACAGCTTTGGCGAGCTTTTCCATGCGCTCTCGGTCGATACCGGAACGTTCGGTGCCTTTTTTCCAGGATGCAGCAGCGGCTTCGGCGGCTTGTTCGACCGTTTGACCCTCCCGCTTGGCAGCATCGGCATCCACCCAGGGGGAAAAATCGCCCGGCAAAAAATCCGGGAAGTGCAGCAGGTGGTTGGTGAGATCGCCTTTGGGGTCGACCAGGATGGCGGGAATCCCCTTGAGGGCGGCTTCTTCGAGCAGGATGATGCCCATACCGGTTTTCCCGGAGCCGGTCATGCCGGTAATGACCATGTGCGTGGTCAGATCCTGAGGGTCGTAATAGGTCAGTTTGTCGGGGATGATAGCCTGGTTTTTAAGGTCGTAAGGATTCCCAAAATAAAATTCAGAAGGATCGATATCCATAATTAATTCTTCCTTTCCTTTTGTTCGCGTGGTTTGATTATATTACAAGAAAGCAGCCCGGCAGGGAACGTTTCAAGGTTTTGAGGGCTCTTTGGAGTTTCTCATTATGAGCTAATAAGGGCAGAACTGCTTCTGCGAGAGTGAGGTCCTGGGCTTTAAAGTGAGAAACTCAGGTTCTGGTTCAGTTAAACGATAGTAGGGAAGGGGCTTGACCCCTTCCACAAAATTCACAATCAATATACCGGAAAACGGAACGGGACGAGCCGCGTTCCCTACGAAAGGATGGCTTCGCCGGAACGCGCGGTGCACGTTTCCTACGACAATATCGCCTCGCTCTTAGCTGTTCATCGGCTGATTAAACAAACAAATCCAGGTCGAAATGAGCTAATGAGGGCAAAACTGCTTCTGCGAGTGTGAAGTCCTGGGCTTTTGTGATTGAGTTGGGGACCGCAATCGCGCGGATGCCGGCGCGATGTGCTGCCAGTATCCCGTTTTGAGAATCTTCGAAAACCAGGGCATTTGCCCTGAAAACAGCCAGGTTTTCCAACACTTTCAGAAAAATATCCGGGGCTGGTTTCGCGTTTTCAACATCGTCAAAAGTCACAATTGTGTCAAATTGATCATAAATTCCCAGGCGGGTCAGGTGGGACTGTATCCACCAATGCTCCGCGCTCGAACCGACAGCCAGCAGACATCCTCGGGCTTTCGCGCTGACGATTAATTCGCTAACCCCCTCCATCAGGTCCAGCTTTTGGGCATGCAGGAAGGTGCGCATGCGGCATTCCTTGTGGATTTGCTCAGCGCTGCGCTGCTCCCCTTCGCGCTTTGCCAGAGGTTCAGCCGGGTCAAAAGTGAAGGGGTCGTTCCTCCCAATGGTTTCCAGGTAGGCTTCCATATCAAAGGTTAAGCCCGCCTCGGCATAGAGATCGTGCCAAACCGCGACCTCCGCGGTCTCGGTGTCCAGGATGATACCGTCAAAATCGAAGATCAGGCATTTTTTAAGCCTGTTATCTTCTGACATTTTGCCTGCCCCAGTAGCCTGCCCGCAGCGGCGTTACTTCTTCTATGGTTATAAAAGCATCCGGATCGATGTCCTGGATGATTTTCTCAACAGCGGCGATATCTTTCCGGCGAACGGACAAATCACCAATGGTTACCGAACCGTCCTTTCCCTGCGCGGGAATTTCGGTGACGGCAAAGTCGTTTTCCCGCAAGGCATTCACGATCTCTTCGCCCTGGGTTTTACTGATCACGCTAAGATGTGAGTATCCAATGGCGATCTTGCGTTCGATGTGCATACCAACCACGTTTCCAGTGGCAAAACCAGCTGCATAACCGATAATATAGAGGAAGTTGGACATGTCGTTCAAGACTGCCCCGACAGTAAGCACAAACAAAACCGATTCGAAAAAGCCCAATACCCAGGCAATCCCCTGTTTCCCACGCATGGTGAGCATGAAACGAAGGGTGTCCATCGAAATGGATATCACTCTGACGACGAAAATCAATAGAGCAGTAGCAGCCGTTTGCCACGTGAACACATCTGCCATGTTTCCTCCCGAGTTATTTATCGTTCAAGTTCAAAGCGGTTGCCCGAGCCGGGTAATAGAGCTCAGATGCGTATTCTTTGACCATTCTTGCCATCGAAAATGCAGGCGATACCGTCCTGATGGTTTCCTTAATCCGCTCGATCCACGGTCCGGGTAAGCCATCGGCAGAACGCTTGGTGTAATAGAGCGGCACGATTTCGTTTTCGAGTGTCTCATAGAAGCTTATGGCGTCTGCCTCATCCTGCAGGTCGAGGTTGTCATAGACAGTCTCATCGCCAATCGCCCAGCCATTTTTACCGTTGAATCCTTCTGCCCACCAGCCATCGAGCACAGAGAAGTTGAGCGAGCCGTTCATACCGGCTTTCATGCCGCTGGTCCCGGAAGCTTCCCGGGGTCGTCGGGGTGTGTTTAGCCAGACATCAACCCCCTGTACCAGGTGTCGTGCCATGTCCATGTCGTAATCGTCGAGGAACACCAGGCGACCGCCATTGCGGGAGTTTTTAACATGGCGATAAACTTCCTGAATCAGGCGTTTTCCAGGTTCATCTGCCGGATGAGCCTTGCCAGCGAACACAATCTGAACCGGATTCTCTTCGTTGGTGACGATATTCATTAAACGTTCGTAATCTCTGAAAACCAGGTTGGCTCGTTTATAAGTGGCAAACCTGCGGGCAAAGCCAATCGTCAATGCGAGCGGATCAAGCAAAACACCGCTTGCAACGGTTTGCACCGGGTGGACGTGATCGGCTTCCCATTCACGGCGCGCCCTGGCAACCATATAGCTGACCAATTTTCGCTTTAGATGAATGCGCACTTGCCAGAGTGCACTGTCGGGGATTGATTCGACCTGGTCCCACATTTCCTGGTCATCGAGCCTGTCTCTCCAGTCTATATCGAGGTATTGGTCATACAACTCCGCCAATCTGCGTGCCAGCCAGGTGCCGGTGTGGACGCCGTTGGTGATGGAGCAGATCGGCACTTCCTCCACGCTCTTGCCGGGCCAGAGATAACTCCACATGTCGCGCGAGACCGCCCCGTGCAGTTTTGAAACGCCGTTACGATAATCTGAAAGCCGCAGAGCCAAAACCGGCATGCTGAAGACTTCGTCAGACCAGTCGGTCGTAACCTTTGCCAGGTCCATAAACTGGTCGCGGTCGAGACCGAGCATGCCCCAATAATTTGCAAAGTATTTATCGATCAACCAGCATGGAAATTCGTCATTCCCCGCAGGAACGGGGGTATGCGTGGTGAAAATGCCCGATTTTCTGACCATTTCCTTGGATTCTTCAAGCGTATGACCCTGTTCAATCAGCTGGCGCATACGCTCCAGGGTCAGAAAAGCGGAGTGTCCTTCGTTCATGTGGAAGATGACCGGTTTATGACCGAGCCGTTCAAGCGCGCGCAAGCCGCCGATTCCCAGCAGCATTTCCTGCGAAATGCGCAGCTCAGGGTCGCTGATATAAAGTTTGTCGGTTAATTCGCGATCCTGAAGATTGTTTTCAGGAATGTTGGTGTGCATAAGCACCAGGGGCACCCGCCCGACCTGTAATTCATAGAGCCTGGCAAAAACCGTTCTGCCGGGGAGCTCGATCGAAATCTTGACTGGTTCACTATTTTCGTCATAAAGCTCGACGATGGGAAGATCGCTGAATTTAATCTCCACATTATGGGCTTCCTGCCAGCCGTCTTCAGTAATATGTTGTGAGAAATAACCGTAGGTATACAAAAAGCCCACTGCCACCAAAGGCAGACCAAGGTCACTGGATTCTTTCAGGTGATCACCGGAGAGGATGCCCAGCCCGCCGGCATAAACCATCAGCGATTCGTGCAAACCATACTCAAAAGAGAAATATCCAATTTTGTCCTCTTTCGCGAACTCATAATTTTGGTTAGCCCAGGTATCTTTTCGGTTCATATAAGCATCAAACTGACGCACAATTTCGTCGTAACGATCCAGGAAATAGCGGTCCTTAATCAGATCTTCAAACCTGTTTTGATCCACCGAACGGAGGAACACCACAGGGTTGTGATTCGACGTGCGCCATTTTAGCGCGTGGATTTCTTTGAATAACCGCGCCACTTCGGGATTGCCCACCCACCATAAGTTATGAGCAATGTCAGCGAGGCGCTTGATACGGTAAGGGAGGTTAAAACTATTTTGATGAACGCGAATAATTTTGTTGGTCATTTATTCATTCTCCTGTCACAATACGGCACAAGAGCCGTTTTTTCTTAAATTTACGCAAGCGTTTATTATACCTAAAAAGAAAGAGTCCCGACCTGGCGCTTATTTACCGGTAAAACCCGGAGCCGAGATGAAAATAAGACGGCATAAGCGTTTGTCTGACAGGCGGCTGAGCAGCCGTTGATCAAGCTCATCAGGGAGAGACGACGATGTTACCACGGTAGGGAGCTCGGCATTATAACGGTAATTGAAAAGCTGATAAAGCTTCTCGCGTGCCCACGGAGTGGCAGATTGCGTGCCCAAATCGTCCAGAATCAACAATCTTGCTGTGCGGATTTCATTGAAGCGCTTGTCCAGGCTCGAGCCGCTGCTCGGCGAGAAGGCAGCCCTGAGGTAATCCAATAAATCGGGCACAACCACAAACAAGGGCGGCATACCCCGCGAAGCCTGGTAGTTTCCGATAGCCGCGGCGAGGTGGGTTTTGCCGCTGCCATAAGAGCCATGAATACTGATCCAGCCTTTTGGGTTTTCGGCATACGCCTGCGCGCTTTTAAAAGCGTCGGCGAGCGAGGTGATATCCTCTTTGGGCAAACCTTCGTTTTGGCGAAAACTGAAGCTGCCAAAGGTTTGGCGGGCGTGGAGGTTCAGGGTGGAAAGTTCAGGATGTCCGAATTCGTCGGTTGGGTTGCGAAAATCGGGCGCCAGGATGTTCACATGGCTGACCAGTTCGGGGTCAGTCAGGCGGGAGCGAATACGCCCTTCAAAGTCTGAGAGGTCCACATTGCTGGTGATGACGGTTGGCATGCTGTTGATGTAGCGGGAATTGATGATTTGGAATAGTTTTTCTTCTGCCCAGGCGGTTGTACTCTGGGTGCCAAAATCGTCCATAATTAACAACGGAGCATTGCGAATTTCGTTGAAGCGTTCTTCGTAACTCAAATCAGAACCGGAGGAGAAAGAGAATCGCAGCCAGTCCAGAAGGTCGGGCACGGTTAAAAATATGGTTGGTGTGCCCATCTTTACAGCCTGGTTGGCGATGGCGGCAGCGAGGTGGGTTTTGCCCGAGCCGTACCGACCGGTGAGCAGCAGCCAGCCTTTTTGTGTGCCGGCGAAGTTTTGGGCGGTATTGTAGGCTTGCTCCAGGGAGTTTGCTTGTGAAAGCCCCAATCCGACCCTGCCGCGGGGCAGAAAGTTTTCAAAAGTCAGGTTGCTCAGCGCGCCAAGATTACTCAGTTGAAAGAGGTGCGCTTGCTGTTGGGATTGCACCTGCTTCAGCCGACAGACGCAAATTTCACTGCGCCCAAAACGGGGATCTTCGATTGGAACATCGTAACCGACAAAACCAACTCCGTAGCAAATCGGGCAATTCGGGTCACCCGGTCCATAGTTTGTCGGGATGGTTTCAGGTTCGCTGCGATCGGCTTCAGGGTTCGAGCTCTCGTTTTTGATCGAGGTAGAGTTTCCTAAAGGATTCGAGATCTCGTTTATCTTCTTCATTGCTCCTCTTTCGTCCCTTTTTCTGCCAGTTGCGCAGGATTGCCTGGATATACCTCCAGTTGCGGACATTATAATGGACTGCTTCCTTGATCGCGTCTTCCAGCCATTCCTCAGAATAAGATTGGGCTGCATCGCGCAGCAGCTCAGCGGAATAGGCGGTCAGCGGTCCGATATTTTCTTCGTATAACCGAAACACGTTGGACTTTGATGGCGCCGGTAAGGAGGTCGCCACAGTGAGTATTGCCAACAGCCCTGGCTGGTCCTGCAGTGAACCCAGCAGGCTTGCGCCAGTATCAGTGCCTGGCAAAATGAATTTTCGCTCCTGGTTTTCAGGGTCGCTAAAAACAAATAGGGCGCCAGCCTGTTCAAGTTCATCAAGAGCCTGCGCGAAGCTACTCTGCATCGCGGACTGGTTGATTGGCAGGTAGTTCTCCAGGTCGAAGGCTTCGCACAGCTGACTTTCGCCTTCCTGCTCTGCCATGAACTGAAAATACCCCAGCAAAACCAACAAAGCCTCACTGCTCAGACCGGCGCTGACTTCAAAAAAGTTCGCCGGAAGGTTAATGCGGATTGTTTTATCAGAAAATTTACCGATCACGCCGTTTGCCACATTACTTTTTATCTATATAAGCTTTATCTTTGAACTGTGCCAGGCGATCCAGGAAGACTAGCTCGATTCCGGAGTGGGTCGGTCCATTGCGATGCTTGGCGATTGCGAGTTTGGCTATATTGTGATATGGACTGGTTTCATCATCCATGAAGGGGCGGTTGATAAACATGACGATATCAGCATCCTGCTCGAGCGAGCCGGATTCGCGCAGGTCGGAGAGTATCGGCTGCTTGTCCTGGCGCTGCTCCACGGCACGCGAAAGCTGGGCGGCTGCCATGACCGGCACGTCCAGGTCGCGCGCCAAAATCTTGAGCTGGCGCGAAATGTACGAAACCTCCTGCACGCGGTTTTCCGAACGGCGATCTCCGGACATCAGCTGCAAATAATCAACGATCACCAGGTCGAGGCTGTGCTCATCCTTTAGCCGACGGCACTTCGCGCTCATTTGCAGCGGGGTGATGCCCGGGGTGTCGTCGATGTAGATATTGGTATGCTCAAACTTGGTGATCGCGCGGGTGAGCACTTCGGCTTCCTGGTCAGTGAAGCGACCTGAACGCAATTTCTGCGAATCGATCTCGGTCTCTTGCGCGAGCATGCGCTGCAACAGCTGCTCAGCCGCCATTTCAATCGAAAACATGGCTACATTGCGGCGCAAAACCATGCCGACATGCTTGGCAATCCCGATCAGAAAGCCGGTTTTGCCCATACCGGGTCTGCCGGCAACGATAATAAAATCGGATTTGTGTAAACCGTCCAGGATGTTATCAACTGACTTCAAACCGGTCTTCATTCCACCGATTTCTTCATCGCTTGAGCTTGCTTCGGTTACCCTCGCAAGGTAGTCGCTGGCGACGTCCCCGATGGGCACCAGATCGCGCTTGTAACGATTTTCACTGACGTTAAAGATGGCTCTTTCGGCTTCATCGATCACCGAATCGAGGCTTTTCTCTTTGTGATAAGCCAGTTTGGCGATCGTTTGGGCAGAATCTGTCAGCCGGCGTCGGGTTTTGAGCTCGCTGATCGTGCGCGCGTAAGAGAGCGCATGCAGAGAGCTGGGCACACGGTTGCTCAATTTGATCAGATAGTCCAGCCCGCCCACATCTTCAAGCTGACCGCGCGATTCCAGCACTTCTTTAACCGTAAGCAGGTCCAGGTAGTGCTTTTCCTGGTCGAGAGATATAAAGGCTTCCCAGATCCACTGGTGCCTTTTCAAATAAAAATCTTCCGGGTTTAAAAATGAGACTACTTCGACCAATATTTCAGGGTTGATCAATACCGCGCCAATCAACGCCTCTTCCATTTCACGGTCGAAGAGCAGATTCTGGCTGTAGGGAACCTGTTCTTCCAGTTCTACGAAGTCGTCGCTATATTCGCTCATGTTAGCCGGCTTTCTGCTTCTTATTCTGAATTTTCGGAAGAAGCTTCTGAGTCTTCCGACGAGTCAGAGTCATCCTCCTTGCCGATATTCCCCAGGAAATCTTCAAAAACCGAAAGATTCCCGGGCACGTCAAGCTCATCGTCTTCTTCATCCGGGGCGAAAGAAAGCACCTCTTCAGGTTGAATGCCAACCTCCTCCAGGATTTCTTCATCAACGTAAATCGAGGCACCGGTGCGCACGACCAGCGCGAGAGCATCAGAAGGTCGGCAATCGATGGTCACTTCTTCGTCGGTTTGGACAATCAAATTGGCGTAATAGGTATCTGAGACTAACCCGGTGATTTCCACCCGTAAAAGCCTCGCGCCCAGTTTGTGCAGCATGTCGAGCAACAGGTCGTGGGTCAGCGGTCTGGCAACGGCGATATTTTGTAAGGCGATGGTAATCGATTCAGCCTCAAACAAACCGATCCAAATTGGTATATAGCGCTCGTCATTTTTATCTTTCAGGACGATTACACGATCCTGATTGGTCAGACTGACCCTGACACTGTCAATCATGCATTCAATCATTTTTCCCATATTTCACCAGCATTCATTAAGAGGTTAGAAATTAATTCTAACATGTTATGTCCCTTTTTAAACAGCACTGCTTTGATTATATCCTGACCTGAACCTGGTTCTGCCTGACAGCAGGGTTTGCACCCGGAAAAGGTATAACCTGTATGACCAAAATAAAACCACATGGAATCAGATAGTTTCTCATCTTTCGGATATAATGGGGATATACTCTTCTGGTTGAACTGACTGTTTTCCCAATGTCTGACCATCTGATAGAGGGTTTATTTGGCTGATGGATGATTTTGTATTGAGGCAGAATTGCAGGAACAACAACAAAAAGTCTTATTAATTGAACGAAAACGAAAATTGGAAAGTTGTTTCCGGGATGACCTCTTGCGGAAAGGCTACCCCGTTCTGGGGGTTGAAAGCGGGGGTGAAGGGCTCACCCGTTTGAACGACTTCCCACCCGATGTGGTCATCATCAATGCCGCGACTTTACGAACAAATGGTTTACGGATATGCTCCTGGTATCGTAATCGCTTACCCGACACACCCTTGATCCTGATTGTGCCTGAAGATGAACCCATCGATGACGCTGATCACATCGATGTAATCCTCCACCTGCCCTTTACAGTTCAAAAAATTGTTAATCGACTGCGTTCTTTCGAAATTACACGCAACCAGGATCTGCTGATCAAAGGTCCGCTGCAGCTCAACCGTAAAACACGCATGGTTACTTACAAAGAAAAGACCTCTTATCTCACCCCGCGTTTAGCACGACTTCTGCACATCCTCATGCAAAATCCCGGCGTCGAGTTCCCGCGCAGAGAACTCTTTAAACAAGCCTGGAAAACCGACTACACCGAAGACACCCGCAGCCTGGATGTGCACATCAGCTGGCTGCGCAAAGCGCTTGAAGACGACCCCCAATCCCCCCAGCTGATTAAAACAGTGCGCGGTGTGGGCTATAAGCTCGATTTATCAGCCCGCTAATCAGGCTCGATAGCGGTAATATCTCCAAAACCATTTACTTCAATCACCCACTGACTGCCTTCATACGCCTGTTGGAACAGGTCGTAGTCTTTGGTGCGATAGGTATATTCGTCCCCTCCGCTTTGGAAGGTGATGATGTAAGTTTCAGTCGCGTTGCCAATGCGTTGATCGTTTGCCAGGTTTCTTGCAGGCCAGCTGGCGGTTGTATTGTATCCTTCCTGTGAGAGCGTATCAATGACCACCCACTGCATCGTATCGTAGGAACAATATTCATCGTAAACCCGATAAACACAATCCTGAACCACTTCACCGATGCCGGTCCCTGTATCTATCGTGTAAGGTTCCCCACACACCTCGGTGGATTCGGGGCGGTAAGAATCGGAGTCGTAGCGGTGGCGCATGCTGCAATTGTAGGTATTCGCGCCTGCGGGGATGTTATCTGACCAATCCGCCTCCCGCACCACCTGGTAGGCTTCGATCTGCACCTGCCGCAGCCAGTACGTCTGGGCAACTGTTGCTTCGTGGCTTTCGCTTTGGGCTGCCCGCGAAAAATACCAAACGCCGAAGGAGACACACAGAATCAGAAGAAGGATTCCGAGGATCGGCAGCCACTTCGGTGTTGGTTTGGCTGGGGCAGGGGAAGCAGTGGCGGCAACTGGTTGGGGCATGGGCTTTTGAGGTTGCGGAACAACAGGCTCTTCAACAACTGCTCCGGCTGGTCTGCTGGTGGCACCGACTGTGAGATCACCCCCACACTGGACACAGACCTGGGCGTCTGCCAGGTTGCGCGTGCCGCAAAACGGGCAGTGTTTATCAGGTCCGCTTTGCGCCATACGGATCAGCGCTTCGTCTTTAATAAAGTTGAATGTGTCCGGGTCGACCCTTTCGAATTTCACCCCAAAAGGTTGGGGAGCCCCGCAGGATGTACAGCTGCGGATTGCGCCCGGGTTTTTGGTTCCACAACTATCGCAAGTCCATACTAATTCGATATAACCTAAGACTTTCCTTGCCATATTTTTACTCCGGTTATTGGTAGTCTGATTTAATAAGTATAGCAGAGCTTGCCAGCGTGTCGCTATCTAAACAGGTTCTTCATTTGCACCCGGTTTTGCCAGGGTTGCCTGGACAGCCCTGAGGCTCAAAATTGTGATCAACGGCAGGCTGCCCAGTGCCAACGGAATGTAATAGCGGGCAGAAAGCAGCAAGACCGCCAGCATCGTGATTGCCAAAACCAACGCGTAACCAGGCTGCCCGAGCATAATCGCGAGACCGTTCTTCCAGGCTAACTTGAGCGATTTGTCCTCCGCCAGGAACAGGCAAGCCAGGGTGTAAAACTGCCAGCTTATCCAAAACGCGCCCATGATTATCATCACAATCGCAAGGACGGGAGCCAGCTCGAGCTGCGAGTTGTAATAGAACCAGACGTTTGTTGTCAAAACCAGTAAAACCAGCAGGTTAACTGCACCCCAGGCAAGATTTTGCTTAAAATAAGACTTGAATCCATTCCAAAAACCGATCAGCCCCGTGCGGGTGCCGCGGGTCAGATCCAGCGATTCCTGGTAAATCCCAAAGATGGATGCCGGAATCAGGACAATCGTCAACCCAACCAGAATTGCAGCCAGGGAAACCACGACCTGGTTTACCCAGTCTTTCCACCATAATTTAAGTGCGTCTACGATAACGTCAAAAGCTTGTGCTGTGCGCATAATCACCTTCTGCTGAAATTATAATTGCTCTATGGAAAAAGAGTTTTTTATGCTTAATCAGAATGAAAGCCTTATCGTCGTGATTGATGTCCAGGGGAACCTGGCGAAAGTAGTTGCCGATTCAGAAGCAGTAAATCTGAATGTGGGCAGGTTGGTGCAGGGTGGGCTCGCCCTGGGTTTGCCAATCATCCTTACCGCCCAGGCTCCCCATAAAATCGGGCATACGACTGAAGCGCTCAGACAAATTCTTCCAGATCACCATGAATATCCGCGCACGACCTTCAGCGTTTGGTCGGATGAAGCCGTTCGCCAGGCGATCCGCGACACTGGTCGAAGGCAGGTGCTTTTGTGTGGTTTCGAAAGCCATATCTGCCTCTATCAAACCACGATACACCTGCTTGGAGCTGGCTACGATGTCTGGATGGTCGCAGATGCTGTATCCTCACGTTCTCTGGTCAATAAAGAGATCGCCTTGAAGGAACTCAGCGCTGAGGGGGTACACCTAACTACCGTGGAAATGGGGCTCTTCTCAATCTTGGCTGATGCCAACCACGAGCAGTTCAAAGCAATCTCCCGGATTGTTCGCTAATTCCCATTCGATTCAAACGGCGTTCTTATAAATTCCGGTTAACCTTACAGTTAGCTCATTCCCGGGAGGAATAATGACAACTGAAACAAAACCAGGAAAAAAGAAAAAGAAATCGAGATTACGGCTGACCTTGTTAATTCTCCTTTTTATTGCCGGAATATTATTTATCGCTAACATGATTCGCCAGCAATCGGCGATGCAAGCCACGCTCGACGATTTGAATACAACCCCCTTGGTCAGGGATACCTTGCGCACCACAATTAATGGCACAGGCAACGTTCGTCCTCAACAATCCGCGGTCTTATTTTGGCAAAGCGGAGGCAGTGTTGGCTCAATCCCGGTTGAAATCAACCAGGAAGTACAAAGCGGTGATATCCTCCTGAGCCTGGACGAAAACGACCTGCCGTCGGAGATTATCCAGGCGCGCCTGAACGAATTGACTGCCAGGCAAGCCCTGGAAAGCCTGGAGGAAAACACCGAAATTCAGCGCGCCACGCTGAACAGCAACATCCAGCAAGCCCAGGAAAACGCCCTGACGCTTAACAACCAATTGATCAACCTTGAAAACCGCAGCTGTGCTGACTGGCGCTTAGACAACTTGCAGCGTGATTATGATACCGCCCTGGAAAATTACCAGGAATTCGCCAGCGAAGCGCGCTGGTTCGCTGTCCAGGCAGCCCGTCTCGCACTCGATTATTGTGATCCTCTGGTGATCAATCAGCAAATCGCCACCCTGCAGGGACAAATTGATCTTTCAGATCAAAACATCGCCCAATGGCAGGCTACCCTTGACAAAATTAAGCATGGAGTTGACCCGGTTGAGAAAGAGAAGCTGGAATTGCAGCTTGAGCTTGCCAGAAAACAGTTGGAAAAGCAATACATCGTTGCTCCAATTGACGGCACTGTTCTGAACATCGTCCAAAAAGAGGGTGATCCGGTCAGCATGGGCATGCAGGCGGTTGAAATTGCTGATATCAGCAGCCTTTTCATCGAAGTTCCCGTTTCTGAGGTCGATATCCCTGAAATAGAAGTTGGTCAGGCAGCGCAGCTATCCTTCGATGCGTATTATGAAGAGGTGCTAACCGGCGAGGTTACCTCAATTTCCGAGACTGGCGATCGTACTACCGGGGTGGTCAATTACCTGGTCACGATCCAGATGGACGGAGGCACTGGAAAGATCAAGCCAGGCATGACCGCGGGGGTGCAAATCCTCACCGAAGAAAAAACAAATGTACTGGTTGTGCCTTCAGAGGCAATCATTGCTCGTGATGGGCAGGATTATGTCTACGTTCTGCGCGATAACGAACCGGTCCAGGTAGCGGTGACTATCGGCGGGTATTCAAGCCGCATGGCTGAATTGCTCCAGGCGGATATTCGTGAGGGCGAGCTGATCGTTCTCAACCCACCATCCAGCCTTTTTGATCGCTTTGGTTTTGGTGGCGGGAATCCTTTCAGGTAAACAGATGACCCAGGAACCTGTTATCAAGGTACGCGATATGACGAAGGTGTACCAGCTTGGTGAAATCGACGTTCACGCGTTGAGAGGTGTCAGCCTGGATATTTATCCCGGTGAATTTGTTGCCATTATGGGACCCAGCGGCTCCGGAAAATCGACGCTGATGAACATGATCGGCTGCCTCGATTCCCCGACCGACGGCGATTACTATCTGGACGGTCTGCTGGTTTCCAACCTTGTGGATGATGAACTCGCTCCGGTTCGGAATAAAAAAATCGGCTTTGTTTTTCAGACTTACAACCTGCTGCCCCGCGTTGACGCGATCGAAAATGTTGAGCTGCCCCTGCGTTACAGTGGCGACCTCTCGAATATGAGTGAGCGAGCCAAAGAAACCCTGCGGGCGGTAGGGCTGGAGGACCGGATGAACCACAAGCCCAACGAGCTTTCTGGTGGGCAGCAGCAGCGGGTTGCCATCGCGAGAGCCCTGGTGAACCGACCTGCAATCATCCTCGCGGACGAACCGACCGGCAACCTGGATTCAGTATCCGGGAAGGAAATTATGGATTTACTGCTCAAATTAAACCAGGAACAACACACCACAATTGTGATGGTCACCCACGACCCCGGCGTTGCCGCGCAGGCGCAGCGGACGATTCGCCTTTTCGATGGAAGAATCGTCGAAGGCGGTGTTGCCTGATGCCATTCCTGCGCGTAATCAAAGAAGCTTTGACCAGTATCACCTCGAACAAAACCCGTTCATTTTTGACGGTTTTGGGTATTGTCATCGGGGTTGGAGCCGTGATCGGCATGCTTTCGATCGGTGAGGGCGCACAAGCCAGTATATTGGGTCAGATTGAATCCATTGGCACCAACACAATTTATGTAATGCAAAATTTCGAAAGTGATGATGTGATTTCTCCAAAGCCGCTCACCGTCGCTGATGCCGAAGCGCTGTCGAATCGCAGCCGCGCTCCGCATATTCAGCGTGTCGCTCCTGTTTTGATGGAACAAGTGACCTTTACTTCAGCTGATACCAGTGAGCGGAACATGTTGTTTGGAAGTTATTCGGATTATGGCGATATCACCGCTCTCGAAATAGCCGAAGGGGTTAACTTTTCTTCATCTGATGTAGAATCCCGAGCCGCTGTGGTCGTTTTGGGTCCTGATATGGCAGAACGCCTGACCGGCAGAAGCAGCGGGGTGGTAGGGACGATGATCCGCATCAACGACTTCCCCTATCGCGTCATAGGCATTACCAAACCGAAAGGCTCGACCCAGTTTAATAATCCGGATTTGATGGCATATATGCCAATCACCACCATGCAGCTGCGTATCAGCCGGCAGTCTGTTACCGGCAGTGTTCAATATATCATCATCCAGGCGCAGGATTCGCAGTCGATAGAACTGGCGATCGAAGAAGCCCAGGAAATTCTGAGGGATGCACACCGTCTCAACCCACGCCAGGGCAACGATTTCACCCTCACCAACCAGGAAGATGTCGTTGGCATTGCCAACTCAATCACCAACATCCTGACCATTTTCCTGTCAGGAATTGCCGGGATTTCACTTTTGGTTGGCGGTATTGGCATCATGAACATTATGCTGGTGACCGTAACGGAACGAACGCGTGAAATCGGACTGCGCAAAGCCCTGGGAGCGCGAAAAGCGGATATCCGTCTGCAATTTCTGACTGAATCCGCCTTGCTCAGCCTGATCGGGGGCATTTTTGGGGTTATTTTGGGCTTCCTGCTCGGGTTGTTGGTCGGAAGAATCGCGACAAACCTGGGCACACAGTTGGTTCCGATTGTCAGTATTGAAGCTGTGTTGCTTGCTACAATATTTTCAACCCTGGTGGGCTTGTTCTTTGGGATTTATCCGGCAAACCGGGCAGCCAACCTCGAACCGGTTGAAGCCCTGCGTTACGAATAAGACCCGCTTAATCTATTGTCATGCGCAGGAACGGGAGGATAATTTTATCGTTTTGCTTCTGACAAGAACAAGGGATAAAGGGCAGACAGGCGCGCCTCCTGCCCATAAATGCAAACGATTCTCCGGGATAACAACGGTGACTCGTGGTGACGAAATCTGACCAGGATTGAGCACGATATTCAAGCGATCAGCCTTCGGTTTTCAGCCAGGAATTAACCCTTATCAATTATCTCCGAAGACACCCCCAGGCAGGTGTCCACCTGGATGGCGCCTCGCAGCCAGCCATGGTCCAGCGGTATGGCTTTGTTTTTTCCAGCGACTTCCTCCAGGGCAATACTGCTCATCGCGCCGTCCTGTCGGCAAGCCATGGTGCCAAAGTTGCCATCCAGCACCAGCTTCAGGCTCCATTCAGCCAGCTGGGTTGCCAACAGGCGATCAGCAGCAGTCGGCGTGCCACCGCGAACCAGCGATCCCAAAATCGTGATGTGGGTCTCAATGTTGGTTGCTGCTGCCAGGCGGTTTGCCAGCAGCAGGGTTTGGGCTGAATAGTTATTCTCGATTCTCTCGATCGTTTTCTCTTTTTCTTCCACCGATGCGGCTTTCTTCCGGGCAGCCATCTCCATGAAATCCATTAATTCCTTTGACCTGGCTCTTTCAGCCACTGCCACGAGCGAGAAATTTCGACCGGCTGTTTGCCTGCTTTGGATTGCTTCGATGATGTAATCAAAAAAATAGGGCACCTCAGGGATCAAAATCACATCAGCCCCGGCAGCCAGTCCGGCTCCCAGGGTGAGCCATCCTGAAGAATTCCCCAGCAGCTCAACAATCATGATACGGTGTGTGGCGCTGGCGTTGGTATGCAGGCGGTCGATCGCCTGCGTGGCGATTTCACGCGCGCTGTCAAAACCGATACATTTATCGGTGTGGGGGATATCATTTTCCACCGATTTTGGCAGTGTGACGATATTCAGCCCAGCCTGGCTCAGCTTGTGGGCAGCCAATTGGGTGGATTTGTCGCCGATGCAAACCAGCGCGTCCAGCTGGTTTTGGTGGTAACTGTCGATGGCTTGCTGAGACTGGTCTGCCGTCTCGTTTCCAACCACCACCGCGTCGGGCAAATATTTGCTGGTTCCTAAAATCGTGCCTCCCAGGGTCAAAATACCGGAAAGCCTGCCATCTTTCAACAGGTCTACCGAGCGGTTCTGGATCAAGCCTTCAAAGCCATCCCGAAAACCGATCAATTCGATATTATGCAGGTTTGAAGAAGCTTTACCAAACCCCCTGATGGCGGCATTCACGCCCGGGCTGTCACTTCCAGCGGTTAGAAGACCAATTTTCATCGTACACACTCCTTGTAAGACTTTGTAAGGCTATTATAGCTGGCTATTCGGTCCGATGAGCATTAAAATAAGGAAAACTTCTACCTCCAGGTTGAAAAGCCTTCAAAATTGGTATTATTAAAAGTCAAAGGAGCTTGCCATGGACCTGAATGAAAACTTGATCAATGAACTATTCCTTTTACGCCAGTCAATCGAAAGGATCGCCGATGCTCTCGAAAACATCGACGAAAAATTGGACGACCTTATCCTGACCGAAGAATTCGAGTACCCCGAAGTCTCTGATCTGGCAGAATTTAATGACGATGATCTCGAAGACTTCGATGATGAAGATTTTGACGATGAGGATGAGGAAGAATAGCTTTTTTGACCTTCCTTGCCTGCGTTAAGGGAAAGAAAAAGATAAAAAAACAACCGCCAGGGTTGCGGTTGTTTTGTGCCGAGTCACAGACTCGAACTGTGGACACTTCAAATTTGGGTAGAAAGACAATCGTTTCTGTAAAATATCGAGCGGATTTCCAGTTAAGATGTATAATATCTGAATATGAATGAGAAGTGGAGGTGGGTAAAATATGCAAAATATCTAACTCTTTTAGCTTCTCTCCTGGCATCAGCACTTGGACCATATTTTCTCGAAAATGATTTAATAAAATCAAAATTTCTTGAAGCAAATGGTTGGTGGATAATAGCAGGAAGTATATTGCTTTCAGTTGTTCTTGAAGTTATTTGGGATATAATAGTAAACAAGGAAGATGGTTTTACCAAAGGTCACCTTGAAAGAATAAAGAGATGTATTGTCCATGAATTAGAACAAGTTCATGCTTGCTATGCCGGTTTTTTTAACAGAGAATCACCAGAAATTGTGCCAAACATCAGAATTAACCTTATGATTTTAACAAGAAAAGAAAACAAAAGTTTTATGAAGATTCATGCTTGCTATACAATCAATCAGTCGGATGCTTATTCTACGGCTGAAAAAGAATTTGAGTGGGGTTACAATTCTGGATGCTGTGGCAAGGCATGGGCTAGTAAAGAGCAAAGATATTTCCCCAGTGACTCATTTGATGGTGATATTTTCACTCAGGAGATCACTGACGAGCAAATTAATTTCACAAAACGCGCGAAATCAATTCTCAGCACCCCTATTCTTAAAGATGATAAAGTTATTGCCATTTTAAACCTTGATTCGGAAGAGTCGATAAATGTAGTAAAATTTAAAGATACAAGTCTAAATAGTACAATACAAGAAGAAGCCAGAAAACTTACCTCATTGATAGATGCGCCAATCATATTGACTGATGGAGTAAGAATACCCAGAAAGAAAAGCCAAAATGCTAAACAAAAAATTGTTAAGTAAAAAAAACAAAAGAGTGAAGATGATGTATAGTCATCCTTCTAACATAATTATTCGAACAGGCGATGGGTTAGTTTTTATTGATGAAAAACATCGTGCCCATCAGATAACAGAGAAAGAAGCCCAAAAGAAGCTACAGGAATTGCGATCTGAAAAAGCTTTTTCTAGTTAAATCTTTGTTCGATAGAACTGCTATCAGTCTCTGGCAATTATGCTGACCAATCCTGAGCACAAAAAAGGATTGCCCTACTGGGGCAATCCTTTTTTGTGCCGAGTCACAGACTCGAACTGTGGACCCTTCAATTTTCAGTCGAATGCTCTACCAACTGAGCTAACTCGGCGTGAGAAAAGATTTTACCCGTTGAACGGGGACCTGTCAAGCAAAACGCATTAGTTTGTGTTATTCTCCAGCGAAAATGTCACCCCCCTAATTCACCAGCGAAAATGTCACCCCTTCAGAAATATAAAGTATATCTGGAGGAATGAAAATAATGATGGATAATCAAGAAGCTCGACGTATAACGGTTATTGAACAAACCCTGGAAGGCAAGTTCAATAACAGTGAGGCTGCCCGGTTATTAGACCGGTCGGTCAGACAGATTCAACGACTAAAAAGGAAAGCAGAAACAGGTGGCACAACAGCGGTCTTGCATGGCAACCGGGGGAGAACCCCTCACAATGCACTCCCTGAAGAAACCAAAACAGCGGTCCTGAGGCTGGCTAAAGGTGTCTTAAAAGATTACAACTACATGCACATGCAGGAGGTCCTGGAGGACGAGTATGGGATCAGTCTCTCATACAGTTGCCTGAGCCGGATGCTCAAAAGAGAGGATATTAAAACGCCGGTTCCCAGGAGGAAGCGCAGGAAGAAGCACAAATCGCGAAAAGCAAAGGAGTATTTTGGTGAACTGGTGCAGCTGGATGCCTCAAAATATGATTGGTTTGGTGACGGATCTTATGCCCATCTCCATGGTGCGATTGATGATGCTACGAATAAAGTCCTGGCTTTGTATTTCACCAAAGAAGAAACCTCAGAAGCCTATTGTGAATTAGTTTATCAAATTAATCAGAGCTACGGGTTACCGAAACAATTTTATGTCGACGGACGCAGCGTGTTTTTCTATGACTCCAAGAAGAAACACAAACTAACCCTCGAAGAAGAGTTGGCTGGCATAGGGGAAAGCGTACCGCAATTTGCCAGAGCTTGTAAAGCCACAGGCATCAAACTCAGCCATGCCTCTTCTCCTCAAGCCAAAGGACTGGTTGAGCGTCTCTGGGGCTCCCTGCAGGGTCGCTTACCGAAAGATTTTGTTCGTCTGGGAATACAAAACATGGAGCAGGCTAATAAATACCTCTCAAAAATCATTACTTCCTGGAATCGAAGACATTCTGATCCTCCCGCTAAACCAGAGTCCTGCTTTGCTCCCAAATACCCAGCTAAAACCCTGAAATTGATATTTGCTAAACATGAGACCAGAATCCTCAGCAGCGGTTATACCTTTTCATTTATGGGCAAAAAATACAGCTTTGTGAAGGATTCCTGCCCGGCTGAACCAGGCGATGCTCTTACGGTTGCTTACAGCAAATATTGTCCCGTTCAGGTTATTTTTGAAGATGAAGCCTGGCAGGTAGTTGAATTCAAAAGGAGAGAACCTGTTCCACCCCGATCAAAGCTCTCCGCTGAAGAGTTATCGAAAAGGTTATCGGAAGCTGGGAAAAAAGGCCGTCAGGCTTCTCCTTTCAGAAAACCCGACCACATTTTGGAGAAAGTATCATAGAATGTATTGGGGTGACAGATTAGCTGAAGAATTATGACCCTTCAAGGGTGACATATTCGCTGGTTGTTAACAGCAAAACGCATTAGTTTGTTATTCTCCTGCGAAAATGTCACCCCCCTAATTCTCCAGCGAAAATGTCACCCCCCTAATTCACCAGCGAAAATGTCAGCAATTCTCAATATGAATGTGTTTAGATCTAAAAGGGGAACAGGGAGCAGGAAACAGGGAACAGGAACTGGATTTTGTCATTCTGAACGAAGTGAAGAATCTAAACCTTTGCCAACAAGAAGCTTACCGACTTCGCTGTACAGACGACACGCTATACGGCTGTTCGCGGGACGGCATGGCAACCGTCTCCTACGCCACATCCGGGACGGCGTGGCAGCCGTCCCCTGCACCAAAAACTTATGATTCTCCACAGAAAATGCCACCTCTCAAATACGACAGGGTAGAGTTCACCCCTTCGGATAAAATTGAATCCCACCATAATTTCACAATCGGAAAAGTGATATTCATTGTTTATTCATACTCTTCCGGTTTTCCGTTACAATTGCCATTAACCCTATGCTTATCATTGGAGGACCATATGGACCCTTTGACTCTTATTCTGATTATCCCCGGCTTCATTCTCCTGGCAGGCATCCTGGTTATCCTGTTGAGAACCTTCCAGTATCCAACCGAGACCCATTCCCCTGCGCCAATCACCCTGACCGAGGTCGACGGTGAAGAAGTCGCCCGCCATATCGGTCTCGCTATCCAGATGAAAACGATCAATCATATCGACCCTGAAAAGGTCGACCCGATTCCCTTCCAGGGTTTGCACAACCTGATTAGCATGCTCTATCCTGAACTCGAAGACCGCCTTAAGCGGGAGGTAATCGGAAATTATTCGCTGCTCTACACCTGGGAAGGCAGCGACGCGAACCTCGACCCGATCGCGCTCACCGCGCACATGGACGTTGTGCCTGCCGACGAAACACCGGATTCTGGCTGGACCTACCCGCCTTTTAGCGGAACAGTTGCCGATGGTCATGTTTGGGGTCGCGGGGCGATTGATTGCAAGGGCACCATGATCGGCACGTTGGAAGCAGTCAGCTACCTGCTCAAGGTCGGGTTTGAACCCAAACGTACGATCTATCTGGCTTTTGGGGAAGATGAGGAGGTCTCCGGTGTGCGGGGCGCTGTGCAAATCGTCCAAACCCTCAAAGAGCGCGGTGTTCGTTTGTCGTTCCTCATGGACGAAGGTGGAACGATCTCGCAGGGTTCCATCCCCGGAGTGGATGCACCGGTTGGGCTGATTGGTGTTGCTGAAAAAGGGCATCTTTCCCTGGTATTACGCGCCCAGACCGCTGCCGGGCATGCTTCGGCTCCCGGGCAGGTTACTTCAATCGGAGCTCTGGCACTGGCAATCGCCACGCTGGAAAACAACCCTTTTCCACAAGATTTGGAATTTGTCGAGTTTATGATGAGCTTCCTTGCTGAGGAACTGCCATTCAGGCAAAGAATGCAGCTGGCTAACCGCTGGCTCTTTGGAAACTCCGTCGCGAATCGTTTTGCCGCCACGCCCACAGCCAACGCGAACACGCGTACCACGATTGCTCCGACAATCATCAAGGGTGGAGATACAGAAAACGTTTTGCCGGCAGTCGCCGAAGCACTGGTCAATTTACGCCTGATGCCTGGTGATACACTCGTCGAAGTTTATAAACACGTCAATGAAATGGTTGGCGATGATGTTGTCGAGGTGGTGCCCGCGCACGAAGAAAGCCTGTATGGGGAACATTCCTGGGATCCCAGCGAGATTTCGGACGTGGATTCACCCCAGTTCAGGATCCTGGTCGATCTGATCAAAGCAACCGTGCCCGGCGCGTACGCGGTCCCCTACCTGATGAGTGGCGCAACCGACGCCCGCCATTATATGGAGATTTGTGACCGTGTTTTTCGGTTTTCACCATTTGTCCTTGGTAAAGCAGAACTTGAGACTGTTCATGGAGTCAACGAACGCCTGTCTTTTGAGAACGCCTCCAGGATGGTTGGCTTTTATATCGAGTTGATCGAACGCATGTCCGGTCTCCCGACCGATTTTTATGATGAAGCTGAATTTGAAGAATCGTTTGAGGATGAGCAGGAAGAAAAAAGCGTGATCAGCCAGGTGGAAAAACCCCTGCCCACCCGCCCCATGCGTAAGTGCGAGACAGAAGTTGAAGAAATCATTGATGAATACGTACCCCTGCCGGAGGATGACCTGCCTCTCGAAACCAAACCGATGAAAAAGGAATAGGAGGCGAGGGGAAGTCCCCGGAGACTATGCAGAATATTTTTTCAAACGTTTCGCCCTAAAAAACCAATCACCTCGATAAATATCACTTTCGAGGTGACAGGGATTGAATTTCCATTATAATTCTTGCCGGGTAAATAAATATGAACAGAAAAAATAAACTCCTCCTCGCTCTGATCGCGGTGGTCATCCTTATTGTGGGCGTATTCTTCATCATCAAACTGTCCCGGGGAACTGTGGTTATCTATGAAGACACCCCTGCCACGAATACGCCTCCACCAACCAGCGTTGTCGAGACCTCCGAACCACCAATCTCAACCGATATCCCCACGGAACTCGACCCGGCTATTGCAGCCAGCATGGATGAGATTGAAGAGCAGGTAAGCCAGCTGCGCGGTCTCGCCATCAAAACCTCCGTGCCGCGTCAACTAATGACCAGGGAAGAGCTAAACCGGGTTGTCGTGGATGAATTTCTTCAGGATTACACAACAGAGGATGAACAAAAAGATATAGCCGTGATGCACCTGTTTGGCTTTCTGCCTGCCGATTTCGAACTGCGCGAGTTTTATCTTGACATGTATACTGAGCAAATTGCGGGCTATTACGACATCAAACAGAAAGAAATGTTTATTGTCAGCGACACCGGGTTTGGTGGAATTGAACGCCTCACGTACGCGCACGAGTATGTCCACGCCCTCCAGGATGCGCACTTTGACTTTGAAGGCAGCATGGGTTACACCGACGAAATCTGTGCAGAAGACTCAGAACGATGCATTGCAGTCCAGGCGCTGATTGAAGGAGATGCCTCGCTTATCCAGTCCCTTTGGTTCCAAAACCACAGCACACAACAGGATCTGAAAGATCTGGAAACATATGTAGCCACTTCATCAACCGCTGTGCTTGATTCTGCTCCTGCGGCACTGCAGGAATCACTTACCTTTCCTTATCTTTATGGATTGACTTTTGTCCAGGCTCTTTATGCCCGCGACGGATACGATGCGATCGATGTCGCCTTTTCCACGATGCAGCCGGTATCCTCAGAGCAAATCATGCATCCTTCCGCCTATCCCGATGATCTTCCCGATAACCCTTCACTGCCGGATCTCCAATCAGCCCTGGGAGAGGGTTGGGTGGAAATTGACAATGACACACTGGGGGAATGGTACGTTTACATGTTCCTGGCAAAGGCATTTAACCCCCAACACCGCTTGTTTGACAGCATCGCCCAGGATGCCGCGGCAGGTTGGGGCGGGGATGCGTATTCCGTACTGAAGAACGAGCAGAGCGGTGAACATGCCGCTTTTGTAGCGCTAAATTGGGACACAGAGGCAGACACCGATGCCGCGCTAAAGGCATTTCGTGACTATTCAGACCTTCGTTTTGGCGCTGTGGGAAGCGATGGAGTTTGGCAGGGCGATGATTATTTTGCCGCCCTTGTGCAAACCAGCCCGACCAGCTTCGTCTGGCTCGTAGGGCAAAACCTTGCCACTATTCAGTCATTGGAAGCGTTGGTCCGGTAGTAGGATGGAGCCGCAGTGCCTGCTGCACCTTTAGATCCTTTCCGTATTCGCGCGATTATTTTTGATGTTGATGGCACCTTGTCCGACAGTGATGACCGCATGGTTGAGCGCATTCAAAACAACCTGCGCTTCCTGCGAGGGGCAATTGACGAATCGAAGCTAAAACTTTTTTCGCGTTGGCTCGTGCATGCAGCGGAAGGTCCCGGAAACTGGCTGCTTGAAACAGCAGACCGCCTCAGATTGGACCATTTGGTTGCGGCATTTTTTGACAGGCGCGCCAACACGCGGGAATATCTGGCGCACCATTACCCCTTAATCCCCGGTGTTGTGCCCATGCTCGAGGCGCTCGCCTCCCGCTACCCCTTTGCGATCGTGACTGCAAGGAACGAGGTGACCACCTCACAATTTCTGGAGATCAATAATTTGGAACGGTTTTTTCCACTCGTGGTCAGCTCTCAAACCTGCCAGCGCACCAAACCTTTTCCTGACCCCTTGCTTCATGCAGCAGAAAAAATGGTCGTACCGATTGATGCCTGCCTGATGGTTGGTGATACAGTCACCGATGTGCGCGCAGCCCTGGCTGCGGGGGCGCAGTCGCTTTCGGTTTTATGTGGTTTTGGGACTGAAGCCGAACTACAAAAATCCGGCACTAACGCCATCTTGCCCTCAACCAGTACGCTGGCAGATTTCCTGACCGAAGCTCATTTCAAACGCGAAAACACGTAGTACGATGCTTTCAACCCCCTCTTCAGAGGGGGGCAGGGGGGTGAGAGAATTGGCAATAGCTGTTAGGTTGTTGTGGAACCTGTTTTTGTTATTTACCACCCCCTCTTTAGAGGGGGGCAGGGGTGTGATCTTCAGAGAGATCAAGAATGTGGTCATTGCGAGCCGTTTTGCCGTTAAGCTTTGTTAGTTGGGGAAAGATTCCACCCGGCAAAACGGCGTGGCAATCCGCAGTTTATCTTTTGCAGCTACTCAATACAAGAAATCAAAGCCAGACTGCCGCGCCCCCTTGTTTTGATTCAATGGCTCCTGCAATTCCAGTAACGGGGGCTCGCAGTGACGGATCTGTAATCTGTCATTGCGCGCGAAGCGAAGCAATCCGCAGTTTATCTTTTTGCTTGTACCCAAGACAAGAGAATAAAGGCAGGCTGCCGCGCCCCCTTGTTTTGATTCAATGGCTGAACTAAGATTATGTTCACATTAGAATAACAATCAAAAGAATAACAATCAAAAGAATAACAATCAAAAGAATATTGTTACCCTGCCTTCCCTTCGCTTGCTCGCCCTGTGGGCTCGCTTCGCTCCGGTTGGCAGGGTTTCCCCCCTGGGGGGCTTCGCCCCCCAGGGGGATAAGCAGAAGTGATTATTCGGGGGTGGGCTCTCGTTTCCGGCTTCGTTCCGCTTCGCTACACTCGCTTTCGGAAACTTCGACCCTCCCCCGCACCCCCGCCCCGTTTTACAACATCATCAACTAAAAATTTTACAAATTTTTAGTTGATCCAATCAAACCTTGTCAGTATTTCTAAGTACTTACCGTTTTCAATGATAAACTCCGTCAAGTCTTTACCTTCCTTTTCCCATTTCTTTACATAGTAACCCACCATTCGTTCACTTACTCCCAGTTCCTTCGCTATTTCCTTCCTTGAATATGCTTTCATCCAGAGCCTGTAGGCTTGCACTGACCGGACTGCCGTTGTCAATTTATTACTCCCGTTTGGTCTTGACATCCTGCCATATCCTGCCGGCATTTCCAAAGCCAATTACTTTTGAAAGGTTATTGAAGGTGAGTAAATTCAGACACTCCAACACATCAGCGAACAGGTAATTCAAATTGAACTTTGTTTGCATATCTCCGCATTTCAAATTATTGGCTTCTTTCATTGCTTTATAAAGCTCTGAAAACCTGTCCAATGCCTGAGTATGGTCAAACTTTACTATCTCCTCTTTCTCAAATTCTATACCTACATCATTTTTCATTCTTCCTTGGTCTCCTTGAGGTTTGGAAATAAAAAGAAAATCTTGCTTATTGAAATTATAGAACATTAGAGCTAAAATAAACGCTGGTTGTAATCCAATCATGTTACTCTGGAGAGCTCGTTCCCCCTGCGAGCTCTTTCAGTTTATCCAGATCCAGATTTATCACCTCCGTTCAAATTGAAATAATTCCCGATCCACCCCTTATATTTGAAAAAACTCCAAATACTGGGTAACCCTATATGCAGACCATTTCTCATGGATCCCACCCGATCCACCCCATATATAGGGGTAGTCAATCCACTGCTCACGTTATCGCCTTCGGGTTTGCCAGGGCAAACCCCAAGGCGATTTACAGGCAAAGCTTCTTTTATACCAATCGATAAGCCGGCACTGTCAGCCCTCCGCTCAGGGAGGGAGGGCAAAGAAAAAAACCTGCCCTCCCCCCCTCGCTTCGTCTGGCAGAGCCGGCACGCCTGCACTCGCCAAGACCCGCAAACTCAACAGCACCTCTCGGGGGTACGATAGTCGAAAAACAAAAACCCTCCTTCGTACCCCCTCGTGTTCGCTCCAGAACGGTGTCGGGGGTTTCTGTGTCAGCAAAATAGCTCCCCCCTACCCCCTCCCCGTTCTTGCGCTCACGTCGCCCCCCTCCCCCTC
>ENA-UOOK01000531-UOOK01000531.1-fermentation-metagenome-genome-assembly--contig:-NODE-531-length-50805-cov-34.653300_pt1 | contig 50805 bp, 43 predicted proteins | sample MGYA00245777_ERZ724023 | MGnify/ENA primary metagenome ERZ724023 (study PRJEB28704, sample SAMN03018312) | fermentation metagenome | biome: anthropogenic terrestrial biome; feature: soil; material...
GTGAAGCGATCAATGATGACTTCACCCAGACACTGGGCAGCCTGATCACACAGGTTGAAGGCCAGGGAGATCAGCCAGAGCTTCTTGAGAAATTGAAAGAGATCAACCGGGAAGTGCTGCGCTTCACCATGCGCCGGAATATGAATGATGGCGCGAAATAAAATCTGGTTTACGAAACTAACCAAAAGATGCCCAGTTTGGGCATCTTTTTTTGTATGTTGGTCATTGAAGTTGTAGGCTAAATCTTTACAGGTGGAGATTTGTCTCCCATCGCCAAATCCATTTAAGCAAATGTTACGGATGGACTAAAGTCCCATCCGTACGACCTGTTTTTCTAAACGGTGGATCAATTCTCTTGTTCGGATGGGGTCAAGCCCCATCCTATGTAGGGAACGGTCTTGTACCGTTCCGCTTTTGTTTTCGGAATGGAAGACGTTTGCCAGCTATGAGGTATGAGCCATCAATGTGGTTCGTTTTGAAAGCGCAGTCCGTGTCCACGGACGGTGACGATATATTCATATTCCGGATCAAGCTGATTCAACCGTTCGCGCAGGCGACGCACCAAAGCGTCGAATGCTTGCTCAGTGACCCAACGCGTGTCATCTTCCCAAACAGCCTGGATCAATTCCTCCCGTGAAACCACTTCACCCGTCCTGGCATACAGGTAAGCCAGGAGAACAAATTGTTGGTTCGAGAGGGGGGGTTCCAACTCTACACCCCTCACCCAGACTCTCCGGGATCCTTCATCAAGGCGCAGTCGAAGAATATGGCTGAGCTCAGGCGGCAAATCTGAAAGCGGCATAGTGGAATCGGAACTCAAAAAAAGGAAAGTCTGCGTGAGAGCAATAGCGATTTCATCCGCTTCAACAAGTTTGGCCGGTTCGCTAAGCACCTGGTTATTCAGGTAAGTGCCATTCTTGCTGCCAAGGTCTTCCAGGATCACCCCGTTATTGCTCTTGGTGATGCGGGCGTGCTGGCGGGAAACCTGTCTATCCGGGATGACAATGTCACAAGACGCATCCCGCCCAATTACCAACGTTGTATCAATGATCCATTGCTGACCGTTGAGGGGACCATTATTGGCGATTAGAACTGCATCTTCCATATCAACCCATAACCTCTCTTATACCGATTATAATCCAAGCATACGCAGCTTTTCCACGCCGAAATGGAATAATGTTGCCTATAGAGGAAGAAGCAGGATGATTAATAACCCCGTTAGCGGGACCATCCTCCATGATCGTTACCGCGTCAAGAACATGATCGGTCAGGGAGGTTTTGGCTCGATTTACCTGGCAGAAGATCTACGTTTGGAAGGTCGCTTGTGCGCCGTTAAACAGGTGCGCTATGACGCTTCCCTCCCTGAGGAGATTCTCAAGGAATCCCGGGCTCAATTCATGCGGGAAGCGACCGTGCTTGCCCGCCTGGACCATCCGAATCTTCCCAAGGTATCAGACTTTTTCTCAATAGAAAAGGATGATTTCCTGGTCATGGATTATGTGCCGGGGGAAGACCTACGCACCACCCTTGCTAAAGCAGAAAGCAGCGGTAAGTTCCTAAAAGAAGATGATGTCCTGGATTGGGCTGTACAAATAGGGGATGCTCTCAGCTACCTGCATCACCAGGACCCTCCCATCCTGCATCGGGATATTAAACCGTCGAATCTGAAAGTGACTCCCAGCGGGCTGGTCAAACTGGTCGACTTTGGTTTGGTCAAATTGCTTGCGCCAGATGAGGTTACGATCACGATCTTGCAGGGTCAGGGGACAGCCTTGTATACTCCCCTTGAGCAATATGGCGGTGATAGCAGCCACACCGATGCACGCGCTGATATTTACGCCTTTGGCTGCACACTTTACCATTTGCTCACCAATACCCCTCCCATGAATGTGCGCGACCGGTTTCTCAACCCAGAAAGTCTGCCAACCCCCCGTTCGATCAATCCTGCCATCACTCCCCGGGTTGAAGATGCGATTTTGTGGGCGATGTCATTGCATCCTAACGATCGTCCCAAGGATGTGACTACCTTTGTCAAAGCGCTCACTGGTGAAACCACGGGGAACCTGCGCCGCATTGGCAGCAGTTACAGCCGCTCTCTGCAGGCCCAACTCGGCCAAACCGAAACCCAACTCGGCATCCTGGCTGGCGGATTGGTTTTCTTAAGTTTGCTGTTTACCTTGATCCACAATTTGTGATTGAAATGATCCGATCATGCTCGGTGGGAACGCTGGAACGATTCTCTTTTGCCTGTCATTACAAGGGAGCGTAGCGACCGTGGCAATCTGCATTTTAATTTCAGCGAACATGAAGATTTCGATCAAGATAAATAATGATCTGTAGGTAAGAAGAACACTATCTGGTCAAATCCACACTTGCCAGGAATGCAGCCATGATCAATGACTTATTTTGAAGGGAAGGGGTGGTTGTTTTCGCTCAGCATCCACCAGATCAAGGCTGCTGTCCACCCAAACAACATCCCGATCACCGTGACCTGGGCGACAAACCATGAAGAGCTTTCTTTAACCAGATCCATAATCGGTCTAATGCCAATAGTCAACAGCAAGTAAGCCGCCAAGCCACCGATTACCGTGCACATCGCTGAGCGAACACCCCAACGAACACTGCCCCACCACTTATACCCAGCTATCCATGCCAAGAAGCCACCGGCAAAATTCAATAAGACCACCAAAAGCCAGTCTGTCAGACGAGGATAACCGGTCAAATTCGCAGAGGGATCGGGCGTGGGAGTTGGCATCAGGGTTGCCGTCGGTGTGAGCATCAAAGTTGGTGTCGCGGTGGGATTGGGAGTTTCTGTAGGCATGATCACCTGGGCCAAGCCCCCCTGCGTGTTCAGGATCAGCCTACCGGAGGTCATCGCCGGTTCGCTGATTGCCGTGACCTCGAAAATACCATCCCGTTCAATGCGATAATCGATCGTCGCCAAGCCATTCTGGGTGACTGTTTCTGGCTGTGAGATGATCAGATTTTCAGTGGACAAACGGATCGTGAACTTTACAACTGTGCCATCAGGCACCTGGTTTCCGTTGTGATCCACGATTGGTCCAGCCTGGATACGTACGTTTTCTCCCAATACAAATAGTGGAACCGGAGTCTCCACAGTCGGCACTTCTGTTGTTGCAGTTGCTTCGGGTTGGTCAGGGGTGATCAGCTTAATCTGGATAATCTGGCTGGGGCTGGGAGCAGTAATCATGCCTAATTGATAGTCGACAGCACTAATTGAGACCGGTGACGAACCGTTGGCAGTCGCTTCCCGCATCAGTACGCGTGCGGCGATATCCATGGCGCTCTGGGAATTATTGTAAAGGGCATAATACGCGCTGATGTTTGCCAGGTCAGTTGAGTCCAGATAATAGGGCACATCATAACTGAAAACAATCACATTCTTGTCTCTCAGGAGGTCAAGTCTTTCCGCGAGCAAACGCTTGAATGCCCCACTTTCAGGTAAAGCAGGATCTTCATTGAGCAGATTGATAACCACCCATTGCGAGCGGCGCAGGTTATCAACACGGTTTGGGTCTGCGGGCTCAGTTCGCTCATTAAGGATTTCGGTTAATTGGGTGAAGTCATATGAAAAGATGCGGTCACCGATTAATTGGTTCGTTCCGTTGGGACCATAATATCGAATAAGTGTGTTTTCAAAGTCGGCTGCATTGAAACCGTACTGCTGCAGGCAGGTATCACATTGTTTGCGTAGGCGTGTGTCGGTAAAAATTGTGATGTAATCGGATAATGAGGGCGGTTGTGAGACAGATGAGTTCAGAAATTCAGGGGAAGGCGCGAGTAACGTCACCGCTTCACGGTTAACTTTTAGTTCAAGTGTGCCAGCCTGCCCCAACACCGCCAGGCCTTCTTGAGGGGTTGCAACCGACTCGAGGTTGAAAGCGGGATAAAGCCTCATCTTCGCCTGTAGGATCCTTAAAACCGAGGTATCGACCCGCTGGGCAAAGACAACATCTTCCTGGTATTTCTGCCTGAAAAATTCTATCGTCTTAACAATTGTTTCTGCCTGGCTTAGTCCGTTAGGGTCTCTGAAATTATCGAGGAAAAGCATATCATTACCAGCCAAAAAGGCAGTCCGGGCGACAGTAAGAGGGTCAAACTTGTCTTCACCGCTGCTGAAAACCAGTTGTACTGCCGGGCTCCCCAGGCTATCGCTGATCGTCAATCCATCGTTTGATCGCCATGTTGCCAGCGGCTCAGGAGAAAGGAGTTGGGTAAGGGCGTTTTGGTCAAAATTGACCGGCATCGTGGTTGCCCGAATATTGCCCTGCAAGCCCTGGAAGCGGATTGCCGAAATCATCAATCCATCTACCTGACGTTGTGGGTTTTCATCGCCAACAACACTCATATAAGGTGCCAGTTCGATTTGTTTGAGCTGCTCGAGTGTTTTTTGGACAGTTGAAACCTCTTCGTTGGGCGAACGGTCTACGCTGCCTAATCCCGGAAAGTGCTGGGCGATCACGCTCATGCGACCCTGGCTGCCAACATGTACGCCTTCGATATAAGACTTGCCCATCTCGCCTACCCAGTATGGGTCCCCGCCAAAACTCTGCGTGCCAACATAAGATGCTGCCACCATGTCTTTGCTGTCGACCACATCAAGAGAAGGGCCCAAGAGGAGGTTCACGCCAAGGGCAGAGAGTTCCTGCCCGACCACTTTGCCAACTTCCTGCGCCAGCTCGGTTGACCAGGTTGCACCGATCGACATAGGTGAAGGGTATTCAGACAAACCGCTGAGCAGTTGCGGAGTACGGTTATTATCCTGGACCAGGTTCATACCGACATAGAGTGGTATGTAGTTTGTATTTGGATCGGCAGGAGCACCGGTATCCAGGGGATTGCTCTTTTGCCAGTTGATATTCTGAAGGGTTTGAATCAACTGCCAGGTATTGGTGCTGTCATCGACAAAGTTGTTATGATCGGCACGTAGAACCACCCCACCAACATGGTAGTTGTTGATCAGGTTGTAAATTGGACTATTTTCGAGGACCTCAGAGCCGTCGAAGGTGATCAAAAACAGTTGACCGACCTTCTCAGCCGGGGTCATACGAGCGAGCAGCGCCTCAGCCGTGTTGACTTCCTGTGCGTTGCCTGTCGTTATTGGCAAACCCAGGAGACCAAGAATGATAAAAGCGCAAAGCAAAATTCTCGCGACTTTTGCTATCATGCTGCTCCGATAATCTCACGGGCATGGGCAGGATCATTACATATGATCATGTCCACGCCAAATTCCTTCATTCTGAGCAAATCTTCATCTTTATCAACCGTCCAGACATTTACTTCTTTATTTTGAGCATGCTGATGATAGATCATTTTCGGGGTGACATCTTCAAAATAAGGATGCAAAGCATCATAATGGTAGCGCCTGTCCAGCCAAACGCTGTAAGGAAACCTGGAAAGCCTTGGTAACCTGAGCAAACCGCGCTTGATGGAAGGATCGAGCCTTTCTGCTTTGCGCAAATTGCGAGGAAGGAAGGATGAGAGAAGCACCGAGTCTTTCAATCTCATTTTTTGAATCAACGCGATCACTTTTTCAGTCAAATGATCAAAGGGGGTCGCGTAGTTTTTTAATTCAACATTGATCAGGAATTGACCGCCCAGTTCTTCAAAGACCTGCCCAAGCAGAGGCAGGGGCTCGCCTGCAAAACGAGCATTGAATTTGCTGCCAGCGTCGAGAATTTTCAACTGATTCCAGCGCATTTCACTTACTTTGCCCTGACCGTTCGTGGTGCGAGCAAGGCTCAGATCGTGGATAACCACCAGTTTTTCGTCAGCCGAAAGCATCACGTCCAACTCGATGCCATCGGCACCTAACTGTTTGGCGAGTCGAAATGCAGCCATTGTATTTTCGGGTGCAAGGGCTGAGGCACCCCGGTGAGCAATGATAAGGGGCTTGCTCTTTGTGACTTCTCCTGTCATGCTTTCAATTATAGCATCCTGTCATTCCTAATATTGTTGTTCTGCCATTTTGTCACTAGAGATTTTTCGTGTCATTGTACTCGGGAGGACATGCCAACTACTCCATACATGCTATAATTTCCTCGTACAAAAAGGAGATTTGTATGAGCAAACTCACTCATGTTATTAAACGCGATGGGAGCGTCGTTCCCTTCACCCCAGAACGTATCACCAACGCAATTTACCGCGCTGCGGTCGCCGTGGACGGGCGGGATAAGCAAAGAGCCGAAAACCTCTCCGCCCAGGTTGTGGCATTGCTCGAAGAAACAGTGCCAGAAGGCGAATATCCCAACATTGAAACTATCCAGGATATGGTCGAAAAGGTATTGATTGAAAACGGTCACGCGCGGGTTGCCAAGGCATATATCCTTTATCGTGATGAACGCGCACGCCAGCGGGCAAAACGCGGTGATTCCGACAAAACCCCATCCGGCAATATACCCTGGGCGAAATTATGGCAGGTGTTGGATTGGTCGGCTTCCCACGAGGTGCACACCTCGCTAAAATTGAACCAGCAAATCCGGGAAGGCAATCTTCACGAGATCGTTACCGCTGCCGAAGCCGCTTACAGCGAGGATGTTGAAAACGCCGCCAATATGATCCTTGAGCGTAAAAACGAGGTGCGTGTTGTCTTTATCGCCGGTCCGTCTTCCAGCGGCAAAACCACCACGACCATCAAGATCGGTGAACGCCTGGCAAGACAGGGATTCAAATTGATCACCCTCAATGTCGACCATTATTTCTTTGATCTCGCAAAACATCCAAAAGATGAATTTGGTGATTACGATTTTGAAACCCCGCAGGCACTAAATATGCCCTTGATCAACCAGAATTTGAGCGATTTGTTTGCCGGAAAAGAAGTGCGTATTCCCTATTACGATTTCAAAACCGGTACAAGCATCCCCGAGCACACCCCCATGCGTCTGAACAAGAACGAAATTATCCTGATCGATAGTCTGCATGGGCTTTACCCAAAGATGACAGAGGATATCCCGGCTGAATGGAAGTTCAAACTCTATATTGAACCACTGCTTCAATTAAAACTTAACAACGGCCGTTATGCCCGCTGGACGGATATCCGCCTGATGAGGCGCATGCTGAGGGATGCCTCTTATCGCGCCTATGACCCCACCCAGACGCTGCTGCACTGGCATTATGTGCGTTCCAGCGAACTGCGTCATATTATTCCCTATGTCAATACGGTTGACACGGTGGTCAACAGTGCCATGCCTTACGAATTGCCAATTTATAAGGCTAAACTGGGCGCAAATTTTGCCCAATGGGCGGACGAATATCGTGATGATCCCCTACGCAAAGATGCCTGGGAACGGGCAGACCGTGTCAATCGTATGTTCCAGGAAATTGATAGCGTTGAGGACGATACTTTTGTGCCTGAAGACTCTGTAATCCGTGAATTTATTGGCGGTGGAGCCTACAAGTACTAATCTTTGGACCCAATTAAAAAGGACGCCGCGGCGCCCTTTTTAATTAATAGGATTTTAGAAACAGGGGGCAGAGAACTCTTCTACGCCAGCCGGAATTGTGTTAACCGAGTAATACCAGCCACAGTCATCATAACAGCTCGCTCCTACATAACATCCAGCAGCATCCTTACGGTATTCCATTTCGCAGCTCAGATTTTTACCCGGTTCAGCACATGCAGTCGTTCTCCAGGTAACATTCGCTTCAGTGAACTTAGCTCGCGGCCAAATAAGCCCGCCGGCTGTACTTTGGGTTGGGCCAACGGTAACAGTGATTATCGGAGCCAAAACCTTCGCAGGTCGAGTCGTGGGGGTTGCAGTTAGTGTGGCGGTTGCGGTCGGCGTGGGAGAATCGGTAGCTGTGGGCAGAGGTGTACTGGTTTTTACAAGCACAGCAGGGTTTGGATTGGTCGGCTGGATTTGAGCAGAGGTTGAGCAGGCACTCAAAATCAGCATCAAAGTAACAAAGATAATGAATTTCTTCATAAAGATATAACCCTTCTTTTCTATGGGTACTCAATTTTACCTTAAATAATTTGTCCTATTCAGCAACCGTTGGTTCTACACAAAGACATTAGCAGTAACTGTTTCGAGGAAAAACCTTTATAATGCTCCTATGTTCCGCAATCCAAAAAATCCTAATCGTCCTGCTGGTAACTATATCCTGGGCTTGAATATCGACAGTGACGAGGTTTTGCTTGTCTATGGCAGCCCCAGCGGAACAATCAGCGAGAAACTTTCTTTCCCCACCCCCCGCCAGGAAGGTTTTCAATCGCTTATATCCGAAATCAGCAGCAACGCTGACCGGCTGCTCATGATCACCCAGGCACAACGCCTGCCGCTGCCGGATGTGGTCTCTGTGTCAGTCTGTGGAAATTATGATCCAAAAACGAACATCCTCACTTCTTCTGCAGATTTCCCCCAATGGAAGTCGGAATCCTTGCGATCACAGTTGGGACTGCGTTTCAACCTGCCTGTTTATGTTGACAGCAAAGCCAATGCAGGGCTTTCAGCCGAGCTTTTATTCGGCTCGATCTCCGACCAGGAGCAGAGCGTTTATGTGAGTTTTAAACCCCGTATAAGGGTAGCTATTTTTGCCAATGGAAAACCATATTCAAGCTCCGGTGGCTTTTCCGGAGCGATTGGAAACATTCGCCTGCAGGATTTTGCTTCGGATGGGCAATCTATTTACCTGAATGATGTTGCCAGCGCTGCTGGTCTGCTCAAACTCGCCCGATTGCGGCACCCCGCTCATTGGGATGATAACGCGATCGCGGATGACATTATTACCTGCGTGCTCACAGAAGATCCTTATGGCATTGAAGTGGTTGAAGAAGCTGCCAGGATATTTGGGGGGCAACTGTCACCACTTATTCACCTGCTGAGACCCGACAATTTGATTGTTGGTTATCCTTTCAATCTGCTTGGCGATCATTGGTTGCAGCCAATGTCAGAGGCAATTTCGAGTACAACAGAGTTAGGCAGCGGGCAATTGCCCTGCATTACTGAGTCTTCCCTCGGCTTGCGGCAACCTGAGTTGGAAGCTATTGCACCTGCAATAATCGCCTTACGATCCTGAAAAATCAATCTAACAATTCGCCAACATTTCGTTGATGCCATTTTTATATTCCTTTCCTATATTAAGAATAACGACATAGAGAAATGGAGGAAACTATGGCATATATGATTAGACGATCTCCTTATTGGAGAAACCAATACAACCTTGAAAGAGCAATGAACCGATTTTTCGACATGGATTCAGAGCAACTTCCATCTGGCTTCCCACTTGATGTTGTGGAAACTGATAAGGAATACACCGTGAAAGCCGATGTGGCTGGATTCGAACCTGACAAAATCGAAATTACTTATGACGATAACACTCTCTCGATTAAGGGTGAAGTCAAAGACGATAATGAGAATGCCGAAGAAGGCAAGTATCACATTCGAGAACGTAGTTATGGTTCCTTCTACCGTAGCATTACAATGCCCGGTGTAATTGATTCAGACAATATTACTGCAGACACTGAAAATGGTATCCTGGTAGTACATTTGCCCAAAAAACCGGAAACTCAACCGAAGAAGATCAACGTTGCTTCGAAAAAGGTAATTGAGAGTAAGTAGCAACAATTTTTGAAAAACACCCCGCTGGCTCCAGTGGGGTGTTCGTTTTTTACCGGGGTTGATCGCTCATCTTGCAGTATGATGTCTTCGATATTCGTCCAAATCTACTATAATATAGACATTTGAAAAAAGGAGGAACAATGAAGACTAAAAAGTACCTCGTAAAACCTGGTGATAAAGTCAAAATTAGCGATTTCGACCCCAACGATTCCAGCGAATTCGATGGCAATAAGAAAGATGGCAAAGAAGCCTTATTGAAATTGAACGTAGAGTTGGCAGGATTGCAGGAATTAATGTATGCCGAAGGGAAAAAACGTCTGCTGGTCATCCTGCAGGCGATGGATACTGCCGGCAAAGACGGCGTCATCAGCAAAGTCTTTGAGGGCGTTAATCCCCAGGGTGTGCGAGTCGCTCCTTTTAAAACTCCATCCCCCCTCGAACTTGCCCATGATTATCTCTGGCGAGTTCATTTTCAAACCCCCAAGAAAGGCGAAATCGTCATCTTCAACCGTTCCCAATACGAAGATGTTCTGGCTGTACGCGTACTAAACCTGATGCCCGAAGAGGTATGGTCACGGCGTTACCATCACATTAATGAATTCGAGCGCATGCTTGTCGACGAAGGCACGGTCATTCTAAAATTCTTCCTGAACATCGATCCCGAAGAACAAGCCGGACGTTTTCTCGCCCGCATCGAAGAACCGGACAAAAACTGGAAGTTCAACCCTGGTGACCTCGCTGACCGCAAACTATGGGGCGATTACATGGCAGCCTACGAAGATGTTTTGAATAAAACCAGCACAGAATGGGCACCCTGGTATGTGATCCCCAGCAACAAAAAATGGTACCGAAACCTATTAGTCGCCACAATCGTGCGGGATACGCTGGTGAAAATGGACATGCAGTTCCCTGCCCCGCCAGAAGATATGGAAAAATACCACCAAACCGTGCTTGAAATGGTACAGTCTTACAAAGAAGAATAATTGAGAGACTTGGAAAACTCTGATCTGGATGCTGTTCTGGTTGGGCGGTTACGCAGAGAGTATCTTCTGCCCACCCAATCTTCGCCTTTCCTCAACCAAATGGGCGGAAACCTCAGTTATGCTGCTGCTTCCTATTTACTATGGGGAGGGAAACCGGGATTGGTCTCTCGCGTAAATAACAACTTTCCGACGGACTGGTTGGAGCAGTTGGAAAACTATGGTGCAGACATCACCGGTGTGCGCCGTGTGAACGAACCGATCGACGATCGCTTTTTCGTTACCTATAACGCTGAGATGCAGCCCAAGTTCGACAATCCGATCTCCTGGTTTGCTGAAAGAGGCTTGCCTTTTCCGCAGGAACTGCTTGGTTATATTCCCACCATTCCCCTTTATTGCAGCAAAAGCGACTATCGCCCGGACAGCATCCGGGTTACCGATATCCCCCAATACTTCTTGGATGCACCTGCTGCCCACATTTGCCCGATTGATTTTATCTCCCATAAAATCTTGCCTTCCTTGCTCAAAGGCGGGATGATCTCGACTCTAACGATGCGCGCCTGTAACTGTTACATGGACCCGATCTTCTGGGAAGAGATTCGCCCGCTTATTGCAGACCTGACTGCATTTATGGTGACCGACATCCAGGCTCTCAAGCTTTTCCAGGGCAGGAGTGTGGACCTTTGGGAGATTGCCAAAATATTGGCTGGTTATGGACCCGAATATATCCTCGTCAATACCAAAGATGGCACTTTGATGTTGTACTCCCACTTCAAAGGAAAACGATGGGTCATCCCAGCCTATTCCACCAAGGCAGCAGACCCTACGGGAATGCTGGATGCCTTTGACGCTGGCTTCCTGGCTGGATACCGCAAGAACTATGATCCTATCCAGGGGGCTCTAAGCGGATTGGTCAGTGCTTCTTTTTGTGCTGAAGGGAGTGGGCCATTTTACCTGTTGGAATGCCTGCCCGGGTTAAAAGAAGCTCGCTTCAAGGTCTTAAGTCAACAGGTAATGGAGGTGTAGCTGTAGGCAAGGGGGTTGCAGTGGACATCTCGGGTTGGCTGATTGGGAAAAGTTCAATCTCGTAGAGCCACTTCCAAAGTTTTCCCGTCACGAATAGGCGATTATTCTCCTTGTCGTAGGCTATGCCATTCAAAACTTCACCCTTGTCTACCAGGTTTTCCTCTGGGCGCAGACCACGCATATCCAGCATGGTCTTAACCACGCCAGTTTCAGGGTCGATAATGGCAATTTGGTCTGAAAGATAAATGTTAGCGTAAATATCTCCGTTGACATATTCCAGTTCGTTCAAATATTGGATAGGAACGTCCTGCCAGGTAACCAGGGTCTCTTTATGTGAGAAGCCGCTGGCAGGATCAAACCAAAACAGCTTATTGCTGCCGTCAGAAAGGATCAGGGCAGTTCCATCACTGGTGAGGCCCCAACCTTCGGTACTATAAGAAAATTGCCCCACCGGTTCGAAGGATTGCAGGCCATAAATAAATGCCGTGCCTTCCTTCCAGGTGAGTAGATAGAGCAATCCATTCAACTCCATCAGTCCTTCGGCAAAGTATTGATCTTCCAGCTTGGTTTCCTGCAGCACTTCGCCACTCTCAGGTTCTACTTTACGCAGACTGCTTTCGCCGTATAAACCGCAACTCTCGTAGAAATACCCGTCCCGGTAGATCAAGCCCTGGGTATAACAACCCGGGTCGTGTGGGTAGCGGTTGATAACCTTGTAACCGCCATAATCGCCCAGTTCCATTGCCGTTGGAGTGCTCTCAATAGTCGCTTCTCCCGTGAAACTTTGGCAGCCAAAGGTTCCTAACAAGGCAATGATCGCAAGGACAACGAGCAAATGACTGGATAATTTCTTATTATTCATACCGGCTATTTTAGCTTAATTCGCCGACCCGGTATATCGGGTGATAAAATGATGCAAATACGACTGGAGGAATTATGACTGACGTTCTTGAACGCTTCTTGCGCTATATAAAAATTGACACCCAATCCGCTTATCATTCCGAAACCTTCCCCAGCACGCTCAAACAGCTGGATCTTGCCCGCCTGTTGGCGGATGAACTGCGCGAATTGAACTTGCAGGATGTTAAACTGGATGACTATGGTTACGTCACTGCAACCCTGCCCTCCAACGTGAACCACCCCACCCCTACCATTGGTTTCATCGCTCATATGGATACCAGTCCGTCAGCCTCGGGTAAGAATGTTAAACCCCGCCTGGTTGAAAATTACGATGGCTGTGATATTGTCTTGAACGAAGAACAAAACATCATGCTCAGCCCCACCCAATACCCGGATTTGAGCAAACAAATCGGCAAAACTCTGGTGGTAACCGATGGCACTACACTGCTCGGCGCAGACGATAAAGCCGGGGTTGCTGCAATTATGAGCGCCATGGCTGCATTGATTTCGAATCCTGAGATCCCCCATGGCACTATCAAGGTTGGCTTCACCCCCGATGAAGAGGTCGGGGCAGGTGTGGACCACTTTGATGTTTCCGCTTTTGGCGCCGATTTTGCCTTCACCATGGATGGCGGTCCGGTTGGTGAGTTGGCGTATGAAAATTTTAACGCTGCTGGAGCAGAGATCTTCATCCATGGCAAGAGCTTTCACCCTGGCGATGCCAAGGGCAAACTCGTCAATGCACTCCAGGTTGCCATCGATTTCCATAATCTGCTGCCAGTGTTCGATCGGCCGGAACATACCGAAAAGCGCGAAGGGTTCTTCCACCTGACCTCCTTGAGCGGTGAAGCAGAGCAGGCTCACATGGAATACATTATCCGTGATCACAGCAGGGAGTCGTTTGAGGCAAAGAAAGCACTGATGAGTCAGGCTGCTGAATATATTAATAAACGCTATGGTGCTGGCACACTTGATCTGCGTCTGAGGGACCAGTATTACAACATGCTCGAAAAGGTAGCCCCCCACCCTGAGATACTCGATCTGGCTCGTAATGCCTACCGTGTGATCGGCGTGGAGCCAATGGAAGTCGCTGTGCGTGGTGGAACCGATGGCAGTCGCCTCTCTTTTATGGGCTTGCCAACCCCCAACCTTTTCACTGGTGGCTATAACTATCACGGACGTTTTGAATATCTGTCTACGGAAGAACTTCAACTAGCCAGCCAGGTCATTGTCGAAATTGCGCGCCTGGCAGCATAGAATCGTAAGCCGATTTGCAGGGAATAGCCTGCTAATCTAACGTAGAGGAAGGGGTTAAGCCCCTTCCTCTACTTTTTAATAAATTCCTGTAAATAATCAGCTATCTTACATAGATATCGCAATTCACTATTTAGCAGCTTATGATTAATTTATCGAAAAGTACTTGACTTGACGTACTACGTCTGGTATAGTAGTATTACGTCTGACGTAATACTTTTTAGAAGGTTTGTATGCTGAAAACTGATACACTCAGGGGATACACCGATATGATCATCATATCGATTCTACTGGATGAACCTAATTATGGTTACGAAGTTTCCAGGAGAATACGCACAATTACAAACGATAAATTTGTCATGAAAGAAACTACACTTTACTCCGCTTTCAACCGGATGGAAAAGAATGGGTGGATCACCTCGTTCTTTGGCACTGAAACCAGCGGAAATCGTCGCACCTACTATCAGTTGACCGATGAAGGCAGAGCCTTCTACCAGGACAAGGTTGAGGAGTGGGAATTAACTAAAGAAATTGTCGATAAATTCGTTCGAAAATAGGAGAAAAATGGACGTAATTAAATCTTATCTTGAAAATATGTTTCTTCATCTGCCCAAGTCTCCTGAAGTGATGCGGGCAAAAGATGAGCTATCCCAGATGATGGAAGACAAATACAACCAGCTGCGCAGTGAAGGTCGCACTGACAATGAAGCTGTCGGTCAGGTTATTGCTGAATTTGGCAACCTGGAAGAACTCGCTGCCGACCTGGGTATCAGCAACGAGGTCAATGCCCTCGATTCAAACGAACCCGAACAGATCAGTATGGCTGATCAGGATGTGGAACGTTACTTTGCCGTCTCCCGTGAATCGGGCAGGCAAATTGCCGGAGGTGTGGCGTTAATTCTACTAGGCGTGAGTGGCCTTATTCTCTTGCAGACATTCGCAGACATCGGGCTTATTTACGAAAAAATTGCCCAGGCTATTGGTGTGGGCGGGTTGCTGCTGCTTATCGCTGTTGCTGTCTATATGTTCATCATGGCAGGGATCAGGATTGATCGTTATGAAAACCTGGAGACTAAATTTGTCAATATTGACCCCTATCTGCGGAATCGCATCAAGCTCCAAAAGGACGAGTACATCCCCGTCTTTGGTCGCACAATAGCTGCCGGTGTCTTTTTGATCCTGCTCGGAGTGATTGCGCTGGTAACAGTTGCTATTCTGGACTTCGCTGAGGATTTTGTGCCCCAACTTTTAGTCGTGGGATTACTGCTCCTGATCGCCATTGCTGTGGGCATGTTCATCATGAGCGGTATGAGAATGGGCGTATACGACAAGTTGCTTAATGAGGGAGACTATACCAGGCGGAAAAAGGAAGAGGCAAATTTCATGCAGCCTTTTGCAGGACTGTACTGGATGCTGGTGCTGGGTGGTTACCTTGCATGGAGCTTTATTGGTAATGCCTGGGCAATATCCTGGATCGTTTGGCCCATTTCCGGCGTGCTCTTTGCAGCAATTTCAAACATTGCCTCCATGTCTACCTGCAACCGCTAAATTTGATGCCAGATAAAAAAACGGATAGCCAGAGTGAACTGCAGAGGCTATCCGTTTTTTATTTGCTGATCAACAATTATCCGCAACAACTGCCGCAATCACTATCGCCGCAATCACCGGAAGAGCAGCTTGAACAGCCATCAGCATAATGCAGATGACCATGTTCAATTTCTTCCGTGGTCGCCGGGCGGATCGAGAGGATACTCACCTGAAATTCCAGGTCTTTGCCAGCCATGGGGTGGTTCAGGTCAAGTTCCACGGTGTCTTCAGCAATGGCAGTAGCCACAGCCTGGAAGACCTGACCAGATCCATCACGCAGGTTCATAGGCTCGCCAAGGCGGATCTCAAAGTCCTCCGGGAAAGAATTCCGGTTTACTGTGATGACCATATTGGGGTCAAATTCTCCGTAAGCATCCTTCGCTGCAACCAGTACATGTTTTCGGTCACCCACGTTCATACCAGTGAGTTCACTTTCGAGTCCGGGAATGATATTTCCATGCCCGTGCAGATATTCCAACAAGTTTGATTCCAGCTCCTGACCATCAACGTTCAGGTTATATGCAAATTGTACGACAGCGTCGTTTTGAATAGTTTCCATTCGTAGTTCTCTTTCTGCTCAATTTGTTATTAGCCTTGCGATTATAACAGAAGCAAAACCATAAAAAAACCAAAAACTGCCCCTGTGGGGTTTTCTAACAAAAATTGTACAAATTGGTCTTGTCTGTAGAAAATCCCGTTATAATCACAATCTAATTGAAAACATTTTTCAATAAGGAAAAAATGGACTATAAAGCAATTCTCTCTCAAAAGGGTCACCGACTCTCTGAACCGCGTAAGCAGGTCATTGAGTTGTTGCAGCAATCCAAGGTTGCCCTGACTCCTCAACAAATTCACCAAGCTTTGCAGCAAAAAAACTGCAAGTTGGGTCTCGTCAGTGTTTACCGTACACTTGAACTTCTCACCGAACTTGGTTTGGTGACGGTGGTCTATGATCCGCAGCTCAATCCGGGTTACATGCTGAGCACGCTTGGACATCATCACCACATCGTCTGCCAGGGATGCCACAAAGCTTTTGAATTCGCCGGTTCAAACGACATCGACCAGTTGATCAAGCGCGTTGAAAAGGAAACTTCCTTCCAGGTGAGCGACCACCTTCTGCAGCTCTTCGGACTTTGTCCCGATTGCCAACAAAAAGCCACAGGAGGCGGATTTTGAAAAAACTGATCCCCTTGATCTTGATACTCTCTTTTTTGCTGGGTGCCTGTGCCAGCCCAACTCCCATCAAATCCAATACAGCAGAGAGTGATGTTTTAAAAGTTACTACGAGTGTCGCTTCAATCCAATGGCTGGTGGATCAAATTGGCGGCGAGCATGTCCAGACCCAGTCACTAACCACCAGCGGCGATGACCCTCATACTTATGAACCTACTCCGGCACAAATGATTGCCATGGCTCAATCTGACCTTTACCTTACCGCGGGAGTCGAATTTGAATCCGTATGGGTTCCCAAATTCAAAGACTCCAATAGTTCTCTGAAGGTTGTTGATGTCTCAGCAGGCATCAACCGCATCCCTATTGCAGATCCTCTTCACTTTAATGCAGATCAACAAGGAGAACTCGATCCACATGTTTGGCTTGCTCCCAGGAATATGAAGGTGATTGCACAAAATGTAGTCGAAGCCCTGAAAGGCATTGACCCCAAAAACAGCACAACTTACCAGAGCAATTTGGAAAATGTTCTCACGAAAATAGACGATATCGACAGCCAGTTAAGCGAGATGCTTTCGAAGACCAAGCGGAATGAATTTCTGATCATCCATCCATCCTTGGGTTATTTTGCAGAAGCCTATGGGCTTCAGATGATCCCGGTTGAAGTTAATGGTCAGGAACCCAGTCCGACCGAACTTGCCAAAATCCTGGCGCTCTCGCAAAAATATACGATCAACACTCTTTTTACACAAACCGGTACCAACCCACTCAACGTAGAAGTTATGGCACAGCAAACTGGCATTCAAAAGATCGTCGAAATCGACCCTTTGGCTTATGACTGGGTTGCCAACATGCTTTTCATCGGGAAAAGCATGCAAGCGGCGCTCAATTGAGGAAAAATGGATAGACAACCAGTTATTTCAATCAAGGACCTTTGGGCAGGCTACGAAGCTGACACCGTATTGGAAGATGTCAACTTTGAGATGTTTCAGGATGACTTTGTCGGTCTCATCGGACCGAACGGTGGCGGCAAAACCACGCTGATCCGCGTGATCCTCGGACTGCTCAAACCAGACAAAGGCACGATCAGCGTGATGGGTCAACACCCTGCCCGAGGCAGAAAGCACATCGGCTACGTCTCCCAATTCCAGGTAGAAGACAAACACTTCCCCATCAGCGTTTGGGATGTGGTGGCTATGGGGCGGCTGCAACCTAACCTGGGACATAATTTTCGTCTTGCACCTCATGATAGAGAAGCAATCGAGACCGCGCTTGAAGAAACCAGTATGGCGGAATTTCGCAAACACACGATGAACGAGCTTTCCGGAGGGCAGCGCCAGCGGGTGTACATCTCGCGTGCGCTGGTTACCGAGCCGAAAATCCTGCTCCTGGATGAGCCCACCTCCAGCGTTGACAGCCAATCCAGTAACCAACTTTATGAGCTGCTGTCTAAACTGAATGACCATATCGCCATCCTGCTCATTTCCCATGACCTAACCGCCGTATCAACTTATGTGAAGACCGTGGGCTGTGTTAACCGTCGCCTGGTCTACCAGGGAAATAAAGATCTCACCGATGAAATGATCGAATTAGGCTATGGCTGCCCGGTCGATCTGATCGCGCATGGCGTTCCCCACCGAGTTTTGCCGGGTCATCAACACGAGGACCATCATGATTGAACAACTCAGCACTATTTTCTCCTATGAGTTTATGCGCAACGCGCTGATCGCCAGCTTTTGGATCAGTCTTGCTACAGGTGTCATCGGTTCGCTGGTGGTGCTCAATCGGATCGTCTCCCTCAGCGGTGGCATTGCCCATGCTGCCTACGGGGGCGTAGGTATTGCTTACTATTTCGGTCAGGATCCCATGATCGGCGCGATGCTTTTCAGTATTACTTCCGCCCTGATTATGGGCGTGGCTCAACGAAAAACGAAATCGGGTGCTGACACCCTGATTGGGGTGATGTGGTCGATTGGTATGGCAATCGGCATCATTTTTATCTCGCTCACTCCCGGTTACAAAGCCAACCTGATGAGTTACCTTTTTGGCAGCATTTTGGCCGTCTCGGGCAGTGACCTGCGCCTGATGGCACTGATCGCTTTCCTTGTGCTCGGTTTTGTCTTTTTTACTTACCGCAGCTTGCTGGCGATCTCCTATGACGAGACTTTCAGCACCGTCCGCGATGTGCCAGTCACCCTGCTCTACCTGACCATGCTGGTCCTGGTCGGTCTGACAGTGGTCGTAGCCATGCGCATGGTTGGGTTGATTTTAGTGATCGCACTGCTTTCCATTCCACCGGCGATCAGTCTGAACCATTTCAAGGACGTCCGCGCGATCATGCTAAGTTCGGTTGTGCTCAGCTTCCTCTTTTGTTTTCTTGGTTTGGTCATCTCATTCCAAACCAACCTCCAGGCTGGTCCGGTCATCATTCTGCTGGCTTCTGGTGCTTTTCTGGTTTCCAGCCTGATACGGCGATTGCACTTTTCAAAAAGATAGTGACAATTGTCACTTCTATGAACTTAATAAAAACCTTTATTGTGTTAAGGTGTTGTTAAATCCATAGAGTACAATTAAAAAGATGGGATTGAAGGAATTTATTCAGGATTCAGCGGCTATCAAGGCTGGCTTATGGTTCGGGAAGACTTTTTCTCTCCCTGCACTTCGGCGCATGGCGAGGGTTGTTGGCAAGGCCATTGCTTCGCGCCAATCCAGCGGTATAGTTCGCAATATTAAAGCCAATCAATGGGTGGTGAGCGGCGAAACCATGAATAAAGAAGAGCTCCAGCAACAAACCATTCGGGTTACCACCTCCCAAATCATCTCATTAGCCGAATATTTCTATTATTACCAACATCCTGAAGAAGGAAAGGGGCTGATCAGGCTGACCCCTGAAGCAGAACGCACCTTCAGCGATATTCGCGAACAGAAAGTACCCACCTTTATTCTCGGTCCCCACATCGGGAACTACGATTTTTTTATGATGGCGCTGAGCTGGGTCAAAGTACCCCTCTTCGTACTTGCCTATCCCCACCCCACCAATGCCTACAAGGAGCAAAACAAACTCCGCGCATCAGTTGGGTTGGACATTCATCCGATTTCTTTTTCTTCATTTCGGCTTGCCAAGCAAGCGCTTAAAGAGGGTAAAGCCCTGGCTACGGGTATCGATCGTCCCCTGGACAATCCAGAAGACGCCAAGTACAAACCGGTCTTTTTTGGTCATCCCGCTGCGATCCCCATCTTTTACACACGTCTTTGCCTCGAGACCGGGGCAATCGCGCGCGTGGCTTGTGGTACCCGTCAACCAGACGGCACCTTCACCATCGATTGTTCTGAACCGATCATAATGGAAGCCCGCCCTGACCTGATGGAAGAAAATTTGCTTAATGCCGAAAAGGTTTTGAAGCCAACAGAAGAATTTATTCGTAAATATTCGACGGACTGGGCTATGTTTTACCCAGTCTGGCCGGAAGTTTTTCCTTTAATTGAACATCTACTATAAGAGGTTTTATGACAAACGAAAATGATGGGGCAAAAAACGATAAAAGGACAAATGATATTCTGCTGGGTCCGTTAGAACGCCCAGCACTTCAATTCTTCGCCAGGAATATGCCAGCATGGGTCAATTCTGATATGCTGACGGTGTTTGGCTTGTTCGGGGCATTTGTGACTGGCTTTTCCTATGCCATGGTCGGCAGAGGCGAGATCAAAGGTAACCCCTGGTTGTGGGTAGCCAGCCTGGGCTTTTTCATCAACTGGTTTGGTGACAGCCTCGATGGCTCTCTGGCACGTTACCGCCACCACGAACGCCCAAATTTTGGCTATTATGTCGACCATGCCATTGATGGTATCACCTCTCTGATCATCTTCGCAGGTGTCGGTCTTTCAGGCATTGCCCGCTTTGATATCGCAATGCTGGCACTCTCTTGTTGGCTGCTTCTGATGATCCAGGTTTATCTGAAAACCCATGTAACTGGAACCTTCGAGATGACCAGCATTGGGATCGGTCCAACCGAGGTGCGTTTGTTTGTAGTCATCCTCAATACGGTGTTGTATTTCACCGGCATCGGCGGGTATATCTGGACCCTCACTATCAAAGGCGAACCTTATGGTCTGACGATTGGCAGCATCATTGTCTTTGTTCTGGCGATCGCATTCCTGGGCTATTACATCTATCAGGTTCTGCGCACGGCGATCACCCTTTCAGCGCAAGATGAGGCTCGTTTGGTCAAAAGGCAGGCAAAAGCAGCCCGTAAAGCAGAGAAAGCCGAACGAAAAGCTGAAAAGAAAGCCCGCAAGGAACAGAAAACCCAAGCTGTAGACACAACATCAACGTCAACCAAAGAAGACGTCACGACGCCAACTGTATAATTTTTGGCTGCATAACAAAAAACCGGGTTCACTTACTGAACCCGGTTTTTTTGAGCTGTCGGGATTCGGCAAGAGACTACGATATAATCAATCTTGCTTAATCAACAGCAGGAGTTTGAAATGCAATTAGGAATCATAGGTCTACCTCAATCTGGCAAAACCACCGTTTACAATGCGCTGACCGGTGCAGATATTGCCGCCGAAATGTCTGCGGGACACCTTGAAGTGCACACTGCCGTCGTGGACGTGCCTGACCCACGCGTTGATAAACTGATAGAAATGTTCAAACCCAAGAAGATCGTACGCGCAAAAGTGACCTATGCCGATATCGCAGGGCTGGATGGCACTGCCGGTCGTGCTGGTTTGCCTGGCGTAATGATCAACCAATTGGCACAAATGGATGGTTTTTTACACGTTGTTCGCCAGTTTGAAAACGCCAGCGTACCCCACCTTGCTGAAAAAATTGACCCGATTCGTGATATCCAGACCATGGATACTGACTTCATCCTGAACGATTTGGTGATGGTGGAGCGCAGGCTCGAAAAATTGCGCGAGGAACATCGCAGGGGCGTCTCCCGTCCACGCGATGTAATTCAGGCTGAAATCGACCTGTTCGAACGGCTTCAGGCAATCCTGAATTCCGAAAAACCGCTTCGACACTATGACTTCACCCCTGAAGAAGACAAGATCGTTGCCAGTTTCGGTTTCCTCAGCCGAAAGCCGCAGATCATCGTCTTCAACCAATCCGAAGATCAGGAACCAATTGACTATATCAGCTCTCATCCCCATACCTCAGTCGTAAGTCTGCCGGCGAAACTGGAGATGGACATCATGGCGCTGGACCCGGAAGATGCCGAAATGTTCATGGAAGAGTATGGCGTGACCGAATTGGGCATGTCACGGCTGATCAAGGTCTCTTACGACCTGCTCAACGTCCACAGTTTTTTCACTGCCGGAGAAAAGGAAGTGCACGTCTGGACATTGCGCAAGGGCAGCAACGCCCGTGAAGCCGCCGGCACCATTCATTCGGATATGGAAAAGGGCTTCATCCGTGCTGAAGTGGTCTCCTTTGACGATTTGGTTACCTTTGGCAGCACCGCCGAAGCCCGCAATCATGGTCGATTGAGGGTGGAAGGTAAAAACTACATCATCGAAGACGGTGACATCATCGAGATTCGGTTCAACATCTAACTTAGCGAAAGATTTTCGGTGGGGGAGGGGCTCTATTGCCCTCGTAAGGGTGACCCCTTCTGCATATTAAACCTTACAAAGGACAGACGGAAACTAGCCACACCTTATTGGTACGGAACGCCCAGTGGTCGTTCCCTACGACTCCAGCAGCCGGCGAAAATCGCCGAAGTCAACCCGGGAGGTCAAATCGAGGCTGATGGGTGTGACCGATACCAGGTGATCTATCAACACAGTCTTCAAATCACTGTCACTCTCGACAGTTTCCGCATTAACCCGGCCTTCATATCCGATCTTCTCAAGCCCTGTTTCGGGGTCAACTTCTGAAGTTACTTCAAAATAACGCTGTCGCGACTGGCGTGTGATTACCCAGGGAGTTTGAGGGGTGGCGGCAGCCGGCACATCCACCTTGAGCACATCCACATCAAAGGGCATTTCCAGTTTCAAAAGCTTTTCGGCAAAAAACCTGGTAAACCAGGCTGCAGTGCTGAAATCTACCTTATCCGAGAGAGCAAAATGTTCGCTAACTGGGGTCTGCAGTGAAATCGCGAGGGCTGGGTAACCAAAAGAGGCAGCTTCAAGGGCAGCGCCAACAGTTCCGCTGATGGTGACACCGGAGGCAACGTTTTCGCCATAATTGATACCAGAAACAACCAGGTCAGGTTTGATATCTGCCATGACATTTAACAATCCGTGCAAAACAGCCTGGGCTGGCGAGCCGCCAAATCCATACACATCCCAGACCTGTCCGTTGACCACCAACTGCTGGGTTTCTCTCGTTCCATCTGAGTAGCTGGGCAAAGCCCGCCCCATTGAAGTTTGCTGCACCCGCGGAGCTACCACGTGCACATAACCAAGAGCTGAGAGTGCTTCTGCTGCAGCCCAAAGACCGGGGGATTTGATGCTGTCATCGTTAGTTAATAATATTTGAGGGCGTTTATTTTCTGTCATAACCAGATTTTACTCGATGAAAGCAGGTTGAGTGTTAGTTGTGTTCACCTCAATTATAATTACGCCATGATAAAACTCCTGCACTTTGCCGATGCGCACATCGATATGACCAATTTTGGCTCGCATGACCCTGAGACCGGTCTGCCGGAGCGTGTGATGGACTTTTTACGCAGTCTTGATGTTATCGTTCAGACTGCCATTGATGAAAAAGTGGACCTGGTGATTTTTGCTGGCGACGCGTACAAAGATCGTTCTCCAGCACCCACTTTTCAGCGCGAATGGGGGCGCCGCCTGATGCGTCTTTCAAAGGCTGGCATCGCGACCATTTTGCTAACTGGAAACCACGATATTTCCCCTTCACAGCGTAAAGCGCACTCCATGCAGGAGTTCGACACGCTCTCACCCGAGCATATTCAAGTGATCAGCAACCTGCGCTTGCTCACTCCAGATGACCTGGAAGGCTTGCCAGTCCAGGTTTTGGCAATTCCCTGGATCACCCGGGCAGGCGTAATGCTGGCGGTCACAACGGATGAATCGGAGGAGGAAGATCCCCTGCGTTTCATCGAAAACAGCGTTTCAAATTTCATCAGCCTGGCACTGGAAGAGACTGATCCTGCTTTGCCAATCATCCTGACCGCACATGCTTCGGTGGCGGGGGCAAAGTTGGGTAACGAGCAGGAAATAAAGATCGGCAGGGATGTGGTTTTACCATTGGGTTTGGTTCGCAACCCGCGCTTTGATTATGTTGCCCTGGGTCATATCCATCGCTACCAGGATCTGAATCTGGGTAATCATCCGCCGGTGATCTATCCGGGTTCAATCGAACGGGTTGATTTTGGGGAAGTGAACGAAGAAAAAGGCTTCATAATTGCTCAAGTCGAGAAGGGGCACACCACCTATGAATGGAGGAAACTGCCCATCCGTAAATTTATTGATCGCAGCATTACCCTGACTGATGAACTGAACGTCAATGACAAACTGATCGCTGCCATGCCATCCCAGGAGGAACTTAAGAATGCCATCGTACGGCTGAAGGTCACCTATCCGGAAGGCTATGAAGTCTTGATCGATGAAGGACGCTTGCACACTTATGCCAGAGAGGCATTTGAATTCAAGTTATACAAGAATTCCATCTCAGAAACCCGCAGCCGATTGCCAGGCGGACAGGAGACCAGCGCGTTGACCCCTCTTGAGTTACTGGATTGGTTTTGGAAAGAAAAGCACGAGAATGAGGACGAGCGGGAACGCCTGCAGAACCTCGCCCAGAACCTGATCAGCCAGGTCATCAACGGAGATGAGTAGATAATGACGATAACGATTGAAGAAGCAAAATCCTGGTATCAGGATGCAGACGAAGTTCATAGTTTTGAGCACGTTTTGCGTGTCAAGAAGATGGCTGAGCGCATCGGCAAGGCGGAAGGAGCCGACCTGGAGATCATCGAAGCCGCTGCGTATTTGCACGATTCACGCGGTGCCAGTCCGGAAGGAACTGACGGTGCCCGGAAAGAGCATCATATCGCCTCAGCTGAGTTTGCCGGTGAGGTGTTGGCAGAAAAAGGCTGGCCGCAGGAGCGCATAGAGGCTGTGCAGCACTGCATCCGCGCCCATCGATATCGTCATAACGGCGAGCGCCCCGAGACCCTGGAAGCAAAATGCCTTTTTGATGCCGATAAACTGGATGTTTTGGGGGCGGTTGGAGCAGCCCGAACCATCGCTTATGCCGTCCTGGCTGGACAGCCTGTCTTGAGCGAGCCCTCTCAACAATTTCTGGAAACAGGCAAAAATGAGCCGGGAGAACCCCACAGCTCGTACCATGAATACCTTTTCAAACTCAGAAAGGTTAAAGATAAGCTTTTTACGAAAACAGGTAAAACCATCGCCGCAGATCGCGATGCATTTTTGTCTGAATTTTACGAACGTCTGCTCGCGGAATATCTCGGCGAACGCTAGGCTGTTTGGTTATTTCGTAGCGCAGGCGATACAAGGGTCGAAGGCGCGCACAACCCTGCCGACCGCCCTCTCCAGTTCACTATTTATGCCCTCCGCACTGACATAACGCTTGGCAACAACCATTAATGCCCGGCGGATCGCCAGCATATTGTGCACAGTCGGAATAATGAAATTTGCGTTTTTGATCAGACCATCCTCGACTTGATAATGATGAATCAGTGGTCCGCGTGGCGCTTCAACCAACCCATAACCCACACCGTCACGCGGAGTGTAGCCGACCTCAGTTTCGCCGTGTTCCAGATCCTTCTCCAGCATCTGGCGGGATTTTTCGAGCGCATAGACCAATTCAATTCCACGACACAGGTCAAAGAACATGATGGCATGAGCGGGTCTGCCAAAGGTTTCAACAAACCGCTTCAAGAAAGTGTCGGCTTTGGGCGTGCCCATCGAATTTGCCAGGTTGATGCGTGCCAGGCTGTTGGCGCGCATGATCTCCCCCTGGAAGCTGCTTGAGCTGGCATAAGAATAATCGCTATCTTCTATCTGGAGATACGATTCAAATTCATGCGGGCTGAAGTTATGAACCTCCCTGCCTTCAGGGCTCATCAACCGTAAGCGTTTGCTGTTCAAACGGAAGTTGTCAGCCTCGGTGGAGGCCAGGTAATAGGTGGGTGCGTCATCGCCCCACGACCCGATCCGGTCTCCCATTTCCATGGACATTTCCCAATATATATCAACCAATTCCTGTGCAACTGGCAGAAGGCTATCAATTGTTTTGATCATTGCATCGGCCTTTTCACGGGGAATCCCGCTGGTAACACCGCCAATCGTGGTTTTGATCGGATGAATGAATTGACCACCTGCCAGGGTGATCATGTCGGTACCGATCTTGCGTATGCGTAACGCTGCCTGTGCAATCGAAAATTGACGCTCTTTTTCCTTCTGGGGTTCTGCGACCTCAAAAATCGAGGCGGCGTTGATGCGGTCGGGCATGGTGAAAATGAAAAGTGAGGTTGCTTGGTTTTGGATCAATTGACCGAGCAGAAGCACCTCGCGGATCTCTTCAGCCAGCGGAGGCGGGGTGACCCCAAATACATCTTCCAGCGCTTTGACTGAAGCCACCTGGTGGGCAGTTGAACACACACCACAGATACGCGGTACGACCACCGTGATTTGTTCGGCGGGTATACCCTGGACATAATAGCTGAAACCACGCATCTCCATTGCCTGGAAATCTGTGCGAAAGACTTCGTCATCGTGGATATCGATCACGACCCGGGCATGGCCTTCAATTCGACTGAGTGGGTAAGTTATGGTTGTCATCAGATCATCTTTTCTTTCGTCCGTAATGGGAGCGAATCATCCTGTGTGTAATCTGTGAACTGGTCGAGGAAGAGTGACAGCCAGGGAGATTCCAGGACAGCATTAATTTCTCCTTCGGGAATATCAGTCATGCGCGTAAAAACACGGCGCAAGTTATCGAGCACAAACTCAGGCTCTTTGTTCAGATAGGGGTTGGCTGGTCCGCGACAGCCAACACAGGGATGCCCCGGGCGGGTGCAAAGCGCACCGCAGCCACCTCGTGTGGAAGTGCCAACACATACATAGCCCTGGTTGACCAGGCAGATGTCAGGTAAGACCACTCCACTGCGCATTCCGGTAATTGAAGTTGGGCGCATATCCTGCAGCTTCTGGCGACCACATTCCTGGCAAACAATCGAAGCGATTTTCGCATTTTCTGAATTAGTCAGGGCGGTCATAAACAGTTGCGGTGTTGGTGGGCATCCTGGTAAATAGATATCGACAGGTACAAAACGATCGATCGGGTAGGCATGCGGCAGCATGTCGGGCAGGCGCAGTCGATGTGATGAAAGCATGTAGGTATCCCGCGCAGGGTGCGTTTCACTGACTTGAGCTACCCCGCCAGATAAAGCGCAGGTACCGACAGCGATCACTTTTTTGGCGCGCGATGCCCCTTTGGCAAGGTTGTGAATATCTTCATCAGTTCGCACGCCCCCGGTCACGAGCAATACTTCCACATCTTCCGGGATTTTGTGCGACGAAACGACCAGCGGCATATAAACCAGGTCGAAGTCTTCGATCCATTCCTGTGCGTTCAATAATGATACTTCGCAGCCTGAACACCCAGAAAGCTGCAGAACGGCAAATTTTGGTAATTCTTTTTTTTGTTCCATAAAACTCCATTCCACAGAAATACGGGATTTATCCACTAATTATAGTGGATTTTTCCACAGTCTTTCCTGCCTTATCCCACAGCTTATCCACAACACCTGCGCCTAGTACAAGCAGGTTCTTTGCAAATGCTGTCATCCATCCTTATTCAATGACTCAAAACCAATTAGTGAAAAAAATTCGATAGTAACAAATTATTTGAAGTGGGCCTGCAGCTGCACTCAAAAGGACCACATATGCGATTGCTGCTATCTGTAATGCTTTTGGGCGTAACGATTCCAGCACATATGCGATCAGGATCAGAAAACAGCTGATCACAGGAAAGATATATCTGCCCTGAATGGCGAAACCCTTGAAGGCATAAGATAGTTGCATATCGTAATTGTAGACAAAAAGGGTCAGTGTATATGCCAACGCAATTACCGCAAGCAATAACACCTCTTTTGAGGGTTTACGGACGGAACCAAACCCAGCCACAATAAGCCCTATGATAGTCACCCTGACCAAACCTTCGAGAGGGTTTAAATAGATTTTATGACCATGTACCCCTACATTCCTTGAGATCATTACCCGCGACCAATAACCAAAATAATACCTGACTGGGTCCGGGTATCCCGCAGTCACCGCTTCTCGAATGGTCATTTTTTCGTCCAATCCGTATTCCATTTTCCGTACGATAAAGTTGGAAGTAAGACATTGTGTTTCAGTTGCCAATTCCTCGCAGCCTGGAATAATTGTTTTGTAGACTAACAGATTGCGTCCATACATAAATATATTCATCCCAATTGCAGCCAATGCAAGAATCAAGGGGATCCATCGTTTTCCCTGTAGTACATGCCAAGATGGCTTTCTATGGATGAGGATTGTCAACCAGATAATCATCAAAATACCAATGAGTGGAATAGCTGTTTTCTTAGTCAAGCCAGCCAGACCTAAAAACAAAAATAACCAGAACGAGTTCTGCCAAAAATCCTCCCCTTTTATAAGCCGAACGGCAAAAAGAATGGTCAGGGAACAAAGTAAATTTAGGAGGTTGTCGTAATTGGATCCGCTGGAAAGGAAGAAATACATCAAAACATTTGCCAGTAAAAATGAGGGAAGCAATTGCATCCATGCATTCTTGATCACTTTACGGGAAATTAACCAGACAACGACCAGATTTGCAGCGCTGCAGAAAACATTAAAAAGTCTGTCAAGATAAAAATATGTTGGTGGTGGCGCAGAAGGTATCAGAAAAGTTAACAAATTGCGTAGACGCGCAGCAAGCCAATAGTAAAGAAAAGGATTGCCCTCAATAAATACGCCTCGCTTAATGGTTGCAGCAGTTTCATGAGGAATACCCGCGGTTTTCTTATACTCTCCGATTAACATCGAATGTGCGCCTTCGTCAGGAATGATTCCACCCTGAAGGTTCAGGGCTGTGAGGCTCGTGCCAAGTAAAAACAAGGAAAGTAAGAGCAGGAACGCAACTGTGGACAACTCCTTTAACCAGCCAGGTCTTTTGTTCATTAATGATCGCTCTCCCATCACTTATCCCTGAATTATACAGTAACCCTCCCCCATAAACTTTGTCAATACCTGCCACAGCAACTCGACGCGGAAGAAGCACCCATATCGCAAAATAATGAAAAATTGAGGTAAACTCACCACAACGAAATAACTGGAGAAAATATGCAACCCACCCTTGAACAAGTAATTACATGGACCACTGAAGGCGCTCAAATCGCTCTGAATATGCAGAATGATAAACTCGAAAAGCACTATAAAGCACCTAACGAGTTGGTGACTGCAGCGGATTCTGCCGTTGAAGCCTATTTATTGGAAAAGATCCAGGGTCACTTTCCGGATCATTCCATCAATTCCGAAGAAAGCGGCGACCATGTTGGCGACATCGACCATAAATGGCACATTGACCCCATTGATGGAACTTTAAATTACTCTCACGGTATCCCGATTTGGGGAGTCTCTGTCGGTTATGCCTACAAAGGGGAATTGCAAATTGGCGTTATCTGCAACCCCGCTGCGGGTGAGACCTTCTGGGCAGCCAGAGGGCAAGGAGCATTTTTGAATGGAGAACGTATCAACGTTTCTTCGGTAAAAATATTCAGCGATTCGCTTCTCATCACTGGCTTCAGGCAAAGCCTGATTGACACACCCCGATCCAATCTTCACAATTTTGTTCAGTTTAGCCGGGAAGTGCAAACTGTCCGCCGCCTGGGCGCTGCCTGCCTGGACCTGGCGTATGTGGCTTGCGGAAGGGCAGAAGGGTTTTGGGAGATCGGACTGAACCCCTGGGATGTAGCTGCAGGCATTTTAATTATTCGCGAAGCTGGCGGTATTGTGGATAGTTTGTATGGCGATAGCGAATTGTTGACAGGTAAGGTGGACATTCTGGCAGCCAACCCCTACGCCTTCCCCCAAATGCGAAGAGTGTTGTTGGAAGAAAGAGAAAAAATACTGCAATAGCCAACAACTTTCAGGTTTTATTTACAACTGATCTGTCACACTGAGTGAAGCAAAAGAAAACTCAGAATGATAGATCAGTTACTTTTCTGAACAAAAGCAAACTTACGAATTCTTCATGATAACAGCGCCGATGGTGTCGGCCACATGCTCACACTGGTCACAGATCTTCTCAAAGCGGTCAAAGACCTGAACCCAAACCATGATTTTGACCGGATCCTTCTCCTTGGTGTAAAGCTCTCTGATCACCTTGAAATAAAGGCTGTCTGCCAGTTCTTCAATCACATTCACTTCCACGATCTTGTTGGCGATCAAATCAGATTTGTGAAAATTTTCAAATTCGTCAAAGCAGGCTTTCATCGCCTCGGTACTCCGTACGATCAAATCCACAAAATCAGCCGCATCTGGCCGCATTTCTTTGACATTGTACATAAAAAACATCTGGTAGACTTCTTCGATACTATCCAGAACGTCATCGAGCATGTAACTTAAGGTGGCAATATCTTCGCGTTCGATTGGCGTGATGAATTCTGCGATCAGGCACTTCATCATTTCGTGCTTTTTCAGATCAGCGCCGTGCTCGAGTTCGTGCATGGTTTTATTTTGCTTTTCAATCTTTTCGGGATTGTAATTTTTTACTGTTTTTTCCAACAAGTATGCTGCTTTAATTGCGTCCCCAGCGATATCGCTGAACATGTGATAGTAATTATTGTTCTTTTTTGCCATTTTTTAACCTCTATGCGAAAGTTCTGATGAGTATTCTGGTAACCACATAACCTAGTAAGCCGCAGCCCGGAAAAGTCAGCACCCAGGCAAGTACCATTTCTCTGACCACGCCCCAATTAACCGCGCTGATTCGTTTTGATGCTCCCACACCCATGATTGCTGTTGTTTTAGTGTGCGTGGTGGAAACAGGCAAACCATGCCACAGAGAAGCTGTCAACAATGCCAGGGATGAAGCCAGGTCAGCACTGAAGCCCTGGTAGGTCTCCAGCTTAACCATGTCCATTCCAACAGCTTTAATGATTCGGTAACCGCCAATTGAAGTGCCCAACGCCATGACGGCTGAACAGAAGAGCATGAGTCCTATTGGAATATCCATCGTCCCGGAAACATTCTGCCCCTTGGCCAGTGCCATTCCTATCAGAAAGACGCCTATGAATTTTTGCCCATCCTGGGCACCATGCATGAAGGACATTGCAGCAGCGCCACCGATTTGGGCATTTTTGAAAATCTTATTTGTTTTACGGCGATCCTGGTGTTTAAAAATCATCTCGATCAACCTGGCAATTCCCCAGCCCAAAGCAAAGCCGCCAACCGTGGAAAGAATCAGCCCAAAAATTACCTTGATCCATTCCGCACCATTTACCCCTTGGAAGCTGTTGTAGTATGCCACTGCGGCGCCAGTCAGCCCCGCAATCAAGGCATGGCTCTCGGAGGTGGGGATGCCGAAGTACCAGGCTGCAGTCGCCCAGATAACAATGGATGCCAAAGCCCCACTGAGAGCGATTGAGCTGGCTCTGATATCGGTGCCAAAGTCAACCATATTGCTGATCGTCATTGCGACACTCTTATTGAACATTGTCATGACGAAAACACCAAGAAAGTTAAAAACAGCAGCCATAAGAATGGCTTGCCTGGGCTTGATCGCCCGGGTCGATATGCAGGTTGCAATAGCGTTGGGAGCATCAGTCCAACCGTTTACGATAATCACACCGATGGTCAAAATGACCGTCACCAGCAGCGCTGGATTTGTCAAAAGGTCTTGAATAAATTCCACAAAATAATCCTCAAAAAGTGTTAACAGAATTATAGTTTCGTTAACAGATTTCGGGGAAATTCGTGCTTTGAAAATTCAAAAATTGCCAGCTTGTTTGCTTTTAATCGATCTCTGCTTTTGGAATGGACAGGATGAAACAACTACCCTTACCCAACCCTTCAGATTCTGCTCGCAAATGGATCCCCTGTGCTTCTGCAAGCGCCTGGCAAATTGCCAATCCCAGACCCATTTTCCCTCTACTGCCCGTTCTGGCTTTATCCACCTGGTAGAAGCGATCGAAGATGCAGGGTATATCCGCCGCATCAATCCCCTGCCCGGTATCGCACACACTGAGTTCAACTATTTGTTGGACACTCGAGCTAAGTGTCACCTGACCGCCACCCGGGGTGTAGCGCAGTGCATTCTCAACAAGGTTTTTTAGAATTTGCGACATGCGCCCTTCGTCGGCAGTGATCAGGGCTGGTTGGCTATCCAAAGAGAGTTTAAGCGTGATATCAGCCTTGTGAGCCATTGGCTCATAAGTTTTCCAGGCTTGCTCTAAAAGTATGTTGGCGTCGAAAATATCTTTCCTAAGTTCGATTCCGTCCACCTCTACCTGGGAAAGCGTTGTCAAGTCGCCTACCAGGCGATGAAGGTGCTCGAGTTCAGTTCGAATAATATCAACATGGTTTTGGTCGAGCTCCATTTCGCCATTCTCAAGCAATTCAATATATCCAGAAATGATTTGAATGGGTGTGGAAAGATCGTGCGTGATATCAGCCGTCATCTGCTTCCGCTGGTTATCCACCCGGCTCAACTCTTCGCTCATTGTGTTAAAACTGACCGTCAACTGCCCAATCTCATCAGAAGAACTGACCGGGACTTGCTGTCCGATGTTCCCGCCAGCCATACTGGAGGATGCCTCGGTAAGCCGTCGAATCGGTTTCAATACTTCTCCAGAGAGCAAAATACCGGCTACAATCGCCAGCACCAATCCTGCTGCCATACCCAATCCGATCGCCAGGTTGATTCGTTGCTGGAAAAGAACCTCTTCGGGGTTCAGGGTAAATGCTTTGTCATCAAGGATGATCCATGCAATGGTTTTATTGTCTACCTTAACAGGTTCGCCTGCCCGGTAGAGTTTTGTTGGAACAGTCTCGCCAAGGCGGTAACCTGAAAACGGAAATAATACTCTCCCGTTGCTGTCCACCAAACCACTCAAACCCCTCATATCATAGGTCTGACCCGACCAGTTTTGAGGTCTTTGGGCCTGGTTGAATATGAGAAAACTAAAATAATATGTCTGGAACCCTTGCAGGTTGCCTTCTTGTTTGTAGTAGCTTTCCAATGCAGTCGAAATCGTTTCTACCTGTCGGTCAATTACCATCTGGCGGATGGATCGGTCAGAGGTGAGACGAATGACCAGGCTTACTGCCAGGATTGTGAAAATCGCCACCGCAAGATAGCTGACAATTAACTTGGTCCGCAAGGATTTTTTCACCGCTCACCCTCCAAAAAACGATAGCCAACCCCGAACACATTCTCAATATATACAGGTTGTCCCGGGTTATCGTCGAGCTTCAGGCGCAGGTTGCGAATGTGGATCTTCAAAGTCATCTCGGAACCACTAAAACCAAGATCCATCAGCTTCAGGCTGATATCCTGGTGTTTCAAAACTTTTCCTGCTGATTGCATGAACATTTCTATGAGGGCAAATTCCAGGGGGGTGGTCTCAATAACCTTGCCTAGCTTTCGAATTTCATGGCGGGAGCGATCCAGTTCCACGTCCTGGACGGTAATTACATCATCTTTTTGCAGGGCATCTGCTGAACGTCGCATCACGGCTCTGATGCGCATCAGCAATTCACGCAATTTGAAAGGTTTGCATATGTAATCATCAGCACCCAGTTCAAAACCTTTAACAATGTCGTTTTCTTGTTGTCTGGCGGAGATCATGATCACTGGCACATTGCTGCTTTGGCGCAACTTGGTAAGGAATTGAAAGCCATCCATCCGCGGCATCATAATGTCGAGGAGAATCATATCGGGCTGCCCTTTTTCAAAGATATCCGCTGCCTCCACACCATCGTACGCTTGCAAGACCTCATAATTCTGCTTATCCAGAAAATCTTTTAGCAGGGTTTGCATATTGCGTGTGTCGTCAACAACAAGTATTTTTCTTGCCATACTGAAATTATATCTTTCTACTATCCTTCAGGCTATAATCCTGTTTTGCATGATTTTCAAGTGCCTTTACCCGAATATGAATATAGAAGGGATCCTTAAAAAATTGGTTCAGGGAAAGTATAGAAAGATTGCACACAGATAATTTAAAGGTTCCCTGGCTGCTGGGAGTTGTCGCAGCCAGGGATGATCGAGAAGAGAAAGTAGTTTTGTTTCGACCCATTTTCTTGCTTTCACAAGAGTAGTGACATGAAGTTTTCTATTGATTAGTCGGTTTGTTACTCCCACGTTATAAGTTTTAACCGATCTCAAAGAAGGTCTGGTTTACACCCGGTATAGAAAAATTGAAAATAAGCATCTTCGTGATACACTTTCTTCGATGAATCCGAAAAGTCTGATCCTACTCGAATTTCATAAGGTGTTGGAGCGATTGAAAGCCTACGCCAGTTTCGAGCTTTCTGAAAAGCTGGCAATCCGGCTGCGCCCCACCAGCAGCCTGGAAAAAGCCCTGGCTTTACAGGAGCAAACCCGCCAGGCACGCTATTTATTGAGCCTGAGTGATGCCCTCCATTTCCGCGGAGCGGTTGACATGCGTCCGTTTGCAGAACAGGTTTTGCACCAGATGACGTTGGAAGCGGCTAACCTGCTGGCTATTCGCAACACGCTGATCGTCTCGCGGGAGACCAGGCGTTTTTTACTGGAAAAATCTGAAGAAGCTCCTGTCCTGGCGGAGATGGCAGTAAGGCTTTCGGATGGGCACGGCTTGATTGACCTGATCAACAAAACCATCAATGAACGCGGTGAAGTATTGGATAGCGCTTCACCACACCTGGGGCAAATCCGCTCTGATCTCAAAATCACGTATGCACGACTGATGGAGCGCATGAATCGCTACCTGACTGATCCGGGGAGTGCCCGTATGCTCCAGGAATCGCTTATTACCCAGCGCGGAGGTCGCTACGTTATTCCTCTCAAGGCAGAGCACAAAGGGCAGATCAAATCCATCGTACATGACCAGAGTTCGTCTGGCGCCACCCTTTTTGTGGAGCCCCTGGCAGTAGTGGAATGGAACAACAAGTACCGTCAACTGGAACTGGATGAGCGCGATGAGATTCTGCGTGTATTACACAGCCTGAGCGGTGAGATTGCCGGCTACGCTGAAGAACTGATCGAAACCAGCGATGTTATGGCAGAACTTGACCTGATCTTCATGAAGGCCCGTTATGCTGATGATCTGCACGCCTCTGAACCTGAGTTGGTGGCGTTTGAGAAAAAAACTGACTCCAACCATCCTGGCAGCGTGATCCACCTTCTCCGGGCACGACACCCCCTGCTGGCGCCGGACAAAGTTGTGCCAATTGATGTCGAGCTGGACCGGAAGACCTTCGCAGTGGTTCTGACCGGGCCAAATACGGGTGGTAAAACGGTGACCCTTAAGACGATCGGCCTGATGGTCTTAATGGCCCAAGCAGGTCTGCAGATCCCGGTACGTTCCGGCTCACGCATCAGCGTATTTCAGGACGTTTTCGCCGATATCGGCGATGAGCAATCGATTGAACAATCACTGTCCACATTTTCCGGCCACATCACTCAACTTGTTCACATCCTGAAGCGGGCAAACTCGCGCTCGCTGGTTTTGTTGGACGAGTTGGGTTCCGGCACAGATCCACAGGAAGGCTCCGCCCTGGCAAGGGCAGTGCTCGATTACATGCTAAAGCGGCAAATGACCTGCGTTGTAGCCACACACTTCCCGGAGCTCAAAAGCTACGCGCATGCAACCCCAGGAGTGATCAACGCCAGCCTTGAATTCGACCCGGAAACGCTCATGCCCACCTACCGTCTGATGATCGGCTTGCCAGGGCGTTCCAATGCTCTCTCAATTGCCGAACGACTGGGACTTGAGCCCGAGATTTTGGACGCCGCTCGTAAAGAGATCAACCCGGATGACCTGCATGTCGATGATTTGTTGGAAGAGATCCATCGCCAGCGCAATCTTGCCAATAAGAACTTCATAGCCACTGAAAAAGCCCTGCAATCCGCCCAGAAGAAAGAGGCTGAGTTGGAGAAAGAGCTTGAGAAAATCGAGAACGAACGCGACAAAATTATGGACCAGGCTCACACCCAGGCTGAAGAAGAATTGGAAGCATTGCGTGACCAGGTGCGGGATCTGCAAAAGGTGATCAATCGCTTGCGGACCGAACCAGAACGTAAAGCCGAACTGGCTGAAGTGGAAGAAAAACTGGTGGAACTGGAACAGGTCCATTCCGAAAAGCAGCTCCGTCGTCGAAAACAGACTCGTCTGCCTCACAAACCTACCGGTCCGATCCAGGTCGGGCAAAAGGTCGTTATTAAGAAACTGGGCGTGGAAGGGACAGTCACAGCCATCGAAGGAGATCAGTACGAGGTCCAGGCTGGTGCAGTGCGTTTGCGCCTGTCTGCACAGGATATCAACCGTAAAAACGCATTATCTGATGAGGTTGTCGTCACTGAAGAAAAAAAGGTTGAGAAAAAAGGGCGTACCACTATGCCGAGCGTGGCAGAAGTGCCAATGGAATTGGATCTGCGAGGATTGCGGGTGGAGGATGCCCTGGATCGACTTGATCAATATCTGGAACATTCCTTCAGTGCTGGTTTACCCTTCGGGCGTATTATTCACGGCAAGGGAACCGGTGCCTTACGCGAAACTGTACGCGATACTTTACGACATTCAACTTATGTTTCACGTTGGGAAAGAGGCGGAGAGACTGAAGGCGGAGATGGCGTCAGCGTAGTATTTTTCCAAAATCCGAATTAAAAAAAGATTGCCACTAATACGCTCCCTTATTACTGGCAATCCTTCCGCACCGATCCCCTAACCTCGGCGCCAATTATCATTTAATTCTCTAATAATATAACATAAATTAGTTGAAATTTCAACATATTCATGGGTTTTTGTGGATATTTATCCTATTTGTAAGAAAACATGCTTGTCGTTTCGTTGATATATCAACTATATTTACACATCAATCAGATCCAATCTCAAAACTTTTCCGTGCATCATAAAAAAACAAACGAATGCGAGTGACCAGGCTTGTCGGGATCTATGGCAGAATGCCAGGAAAGTCAATGGCAAATAGTATCCTGCCTGAAACAATAAGTTTGATCAAGTCAGTATAGATCTGAACCGGAAATGTTAAAGCCCCTCAAAAGATTGAGGGGCTTTTTGATGCCGAAGGTGGGAATCGAACCCACATACCCGAGGGTACACGATTTTGAGTCGTGCGCGTCTGCCTGTTCCGCCACTTCGGCAAGTTCACAAAGTATACACGGAATTCATCTTTATCGTCAAGAATTTCGAACCTCATCTTATTGTCTTTGGGAGGTGCAGAGCCAGTGGCAATCTGCTTTCTGATTAAATTGATTGGGTAGTGGCGAAGGGAGATACTCCCCTGTAACTCTATAGGCGTTTTCGTAGGTTGGGAATTGCTTTAACTGCAAGGTCTCCACATGCAGATGTCACGCGTATGCCATTTTGATGGAAGATAAAAATCTTACTTTCTATGCGCAAGTTGACCCGTGCGTTCTAATTGTGCTATACTACGTCGGGGGAAATGAGTGGATTGCTTGTTTCCAAATGATAAAAACCATCCGGCATATGCCGGTTCATCTTATAAATTAGGATTTAAAAATGAAGAATAAAAAGTTAAAAATTATCCCTCTTGGTGGTCTGGGGGAGGTCGGTAAGAATATGACCGTCTATGAATATGACCACCAAATATTGATCGTCGATGCTGGAATGATGTTCCCTGACAGCGATATGATCGGGATCGACTATATCATCCCCGATTTTGAATACGTTAAACAACGATCCGACCAGGTGGTCGGGATCGTTGTCACCCACGGTCACGAAGACCATACTGGCGCAATTGGGCATTTGCTCGAATATGTGGACGCGCCAGTCTATGCCACGCCGCTAAATAATGGGTTGATCAGAAACAAACTGAATCGCCGTAACCTCGGTAAAGAGGCACAACTGATCGACGTTCATGCCAGGGAAACTATCCAGATTGGGCCATTCAAGGTTGAGTTTTTCCATGTAACTCATTCCGTTCCCGACGGCGTCGGTCTGGGGATCGATACACCTGCCGGGCTGATCGTGCATACCGGTGACTATAAATTTGACCATACCCCTGTCGATGGGATTCCTACCGATTATGGCAAACTGGCAGAGTTGGGTGGGCGTGGTGTGCTCGCCTTATTGGCAGATTCAACCAACGCTGAAGTGCGTGGCTGGACGCCTTCTGAGCAGGTAATCGTTGGTGCTTTCGACCGCGTCTTTCAAAAAGCCAAGGGGCGCATCATCATCGCCACTTTCGCCAGCCTGATCTCCCGTATACAGCAGGTGCTTGATATCGCCAAAGGCTACGGTCGCAAAGTCAGCTTTACCGGATTCAGTATGGTCGAAAACGCCCGCATTGCCAAGGAATTGGGCTACCTGCACTACGAGGAAAGCCAGGTTGTTGGAATTGACGTTGCGCTTTCCATGCCCCCGAGCAAGGTGGTTCTGCTGGTGACCGGATCGCAGGGCGAACCGACATCCATCCTGGGTCGCCTGGCGAACAACACCAACCGACAGTTTTCCATCCAGGAAGGTGATACTGTGGTCCTTTCTTCTTCACCCATACCAGGAAATGAAGAGGGCATTTACCGCGCCATCAACCGCCTGATGGAACAGGGTGCCGAAGTGATCTACTCCGACATCGAAGATGTACACGTCTCAGGGCACGCCAGCCAGGAGGAAATGAAGCTCCTGCTGCACCTGGTGCGCCCGCGTTACCTGATCCCTCTCCATGGTGAAACCCGTATGCTGCGGGCACATAAACGCCTGGCAATGGAAGTCGGTATGGACGAACAGCAAATTGCCCTGGTCGAAAACGGGCGAGTAATTGAATTTCATCACGGTGAACTCAAACTGGGTGAACGAATACCTGGTGGATATGTGTTCGTGGATGGTACAGGCGTAGGCGATATCGACCGCTCCACCATGCGCGACCGCGCACTGCTCAGCCAGGACGGCGTGGTATTGGTGAACCTCTTCCTTGACAAGGAAAACGGAACTTACAAGGATGTTGAAATCCTCAGCCGGGGCTTTATTGCGCAAGATGAATCGACGGAACTGTTTGAGGAATTACGAAAGCGTATATATCGCCTGACGCTTTCTCCTTCCAAGAACATGCAAAAAGAGATCCAGGGTTTGGTGACTTCATATCTGAACGAGGAAACCAAGCGCCGCCCATTCATTTTTGTATCGATTTCAAAGGTCTAAGCCTTATTTGTAAAGCATACTCATTAGTTGTTGAACTATTCGAAAGGGCGGGCAGCAAACCCGCCCTTTTAAATGCCAAGCGCTCCTCACCTTTGCTATAATCATCAGACAAAAAACCAAAGGAACTCACATGCCCAAAATCAAAGCTGTCTTCACTGATATCGACCAAACCCTCACCGATCCGGTAACTCACCTGATCCCTGAAAGCGCTGTTCGGGCGATCGAACAGGCGCGGCAAAATGGCATCAAGGTCTGTGCTGCGACCGGTCGCAACCTGACTGCCAGCGAAAACGGACCGGTTGCGGGCATCGAGCTTGACGGCTTTATCACTGTGAACGGTCAGTATTGCTACCTGCCGGATGGTACAACATTGCGCTTCGCCCCTTTTAAACGCGATTGGGTGGACGAGATCATCCGCCTCGGTACAGAACACGGTTTTTTTTCGTCTTTTCATCAGCGTAACCAAATTTCGATCAACGGTTACGATGATTTGGTACGGAAATTCTACAATGCTTTCAAAAGCCCTGTCCCAAAAATTCTTTCAGTGGAAGAAATCGATAAGGATGCAATTCTCTCCATCGTCCCTTTTGTCAATGAAGATATGGATGACTTTTTCCGCCAGGCTTTGCCGGATTGCCAGGCGGTGCGCTGGAGTCCCTATTCTGTAGACCTGGCACCAAAATCAGGTGGTAAAGATGTCGGTATCCAGGTCTTTCTGGATCATTTTGGAATCGACTCAAAGGAATGCCTGGCAATAGGCGATGGCGGCAACGATGTCACAATGCTCAAGAAGGTCGGCATTGGCGTGGCTGTTGGCGGCGCCAGAGCAGAGACAAAAGCCGCTGCCGATTTTATCGCGCCCGAAGTGTCTGACGATGCCATTTGGCAGACCTTTCAACGCTTTGGTCTGATTTAACGAACCCGGTGCAAGACAGTTCCCTACTTCTCGATAAATTTTAAGGAGGAGCGATCAGCTTCTGTTTTTATACTTTCGCGTGGAACATGTTCTTTTCTATTACAATTAGCCTATGAAAATCATCCACAACATCTCCCAATGCGTAACCATGGCAGGCGGAGCGCGCCGCGGCAAGCGCCTGGCTGAACCTGCCATTCTCGAAAATGCCGCTATTGTGATCAGTGACGAGAAGATCCTTGCAGTTGGCAATTCCGATGAACTGCTGTCCCGCTTCAGCCTGGCAGAACGGATTGATGCTGCCGGTATGGCGGTTGTGCCTGGTTTTGTTGACCCGCACACCCACCTTATCTGGGCTGGGGATCGCGCCAATGAGTTTGAGATGCGTCTGCAGGGGAAAACCTACATGGAAATTATGGCTGCCGGAGGTGGCATTTTAGCAACCCTTTCCGCCACCCGCAAAGCTTCGCTGGAAGAGTTGGTCGCTCAATCCTTGGAACGTGCTCTGCGCGCTTTCAACTACGGCACCACCACCATGGAAGCCAAAACTGGTTACGGGCTGGATCTGGAAACCGAATTCAAACAGCTGGAAGCTATCCTGCTGCTTAACCGCATCGGACCGTTCGAGCTGGTGCCAACTTATATGGGTGCTCACGCTATCCCCCCCGAGTTTGAGGGGAATACATCTGGATACACCAGATGGCTATGTGAGGTTGCTTTGCCAGAAACCAAAGCCTGGTGGCTGGCGCACGCTCCCGGTCAGGAACTGCCTTTCGTGGATGTGTTTTGTGAGAAAGGTGTCTTTGAATTAGCGGAAACCTACCAGATTCTTGCCGAAGCTGCACACATGGGCTTTCCGCTTAAACTGCATGCCGACGAATTCGAAAATCTGGGTGGTGCCAGTCTGGCTGCAGAGCTGGGCGCAGTCTCAGCTGACCACCTGGTCAAGACCTCACTTGAAGATATTCAAAGCCTGGCGCAATCTGAAACAGTGGCGGTTTCGCTGCCCGGAACGCCTTTTGGTCTGGCGCAAAGGGAATATACCCCTGCCCGTGTCATTATCGACGCTGGTGGCTATCTCGCCCTGGCAACTGACCTCAACCCCGGTACGACCTGGAACGAATCAATGCAGTTCATCCAGGCGCTTTCCTGCCGTTATCTCAAGCTGACCCCCGCGGAAGCCTTGGCAGCCTCCACCATTAACTCTGCGAAGGCGATCTCGCGCGATGCCTTGGTAGGCTCCATCGAACCGGGCAAGCAAGCCGATTTGCTGATCCTGACAGTGGATGACTATCGTAATCTTAGTTACCGCTACGGTACTAACCTGGTTGATACGGTTATAAAGAAGGGCGAGCTCTATAGGAGCAACTCCCTATAAAAAAGTTTTTGAAGTCCAAATTTCGGTCTTTTTGCAGACTGATATAATCACAAAATGAAACTCAACCGGCTTTATGCCTCTTTCCTTTTGTTTCTGTTGTTTACGATTGTTCTATCTGGTTGCCTGGTGGAAATTGAATACCCTCCTACCAAAACAATTGCCCCAACCAACACCATCACCTTGCAACCTAGTAAAACCCTGACACCCAGCCCGACACCTACCGAAAAAGCAACACTCGCGCCAACCAGCACGCGGACGCCTACGCCTGCCCCGGTAACCTGGACGGTCGAAAAGGGTGATGAACTGATGGCGATCGCATTTTTCTATGGCATCACCCTGGACGAGCTGTTGGCAGCCAACCCCTCGGTTACCCCAAATTGGATGAGGGTGGGTACCGTTCTAGAGATCCCCGTCACGCCCACTCCAATTCCCACCAACACGCCCACCCCCACTGCCACAAGCACCCCTCAATCCCTGCAATCGCAAACCCCGACCCCTTCCGGTCCGTTGAAAATTCAGGGTGAACCAAGCTGTTTTCCTGACGCGTTGGGAATTTTGAATTGCCTGGCGCTGCTCAAAAACGAAGGCAATGAAACCCTCGAGAACCCCTCTCTTTCCTTCACCCTCACTGCAAAAGCAGACAATTTTGAGAGCGAACTGATTGTTTTTGCGCCGCTCAACCTGCTGCCGGCTGAAGGCAGCCTGCCAGTCTTAGCTTCTTTCCCTTCACCCGTACCAGAAGAGTATGATCTTGAGGTTCAAATCGATTCCTGGCTGCCAACCATGCCAGACGATAACCGTTACGCTGAGACTAAGATCACTGCCAGCCAGATCAGTCTATCAGATGACAGCCTCCTTGCTTACGTGAAAGGTCAGATCAACCTGGAAAGCGATGGACGGGATATCGCCTCTCTGTGGCTGCTGGCGACAGCTTATGACGAAGACGGACACCCCATCGGTCTCCGCCGTTGGGAAGCCAGATTACCACTGACGAAGACAGAAAACCTTTTTTTCAATACCATTGTCTATTCCCTGGGTCCTGCCATCCATAAAGTGGAGTTAACGGCAGAAGCCAGGTACCAGAATCCGTGAGGTCATATGCGGTCCGAACTCTTCCCCGAACTTGATATAAAAACCTATATCATGGGCATTATCAACCTGACCCCCGATAGTTTCTCGGGAGATGGGCTGCTGAAACAGTCGGATGTTGAGTCTGCTGCCCTGGCGCAAGCTCTTCGTTTTGTTCAAGATGGCGCAGATGTCCTGGATATTGGAGCGGAATCGACACGACCGGGTTCGCGCAAGCTGGGGGCAAATGAGGAACTCGAGCGCATGCTGCCCGCGCTGAGCCTGATCCGAAAGGAACTGCCTGATGCTCTTATTTCAGTCGACACCTACAAAGCCGAAACTGCCCGAGCCTGCCTGGGGTTGGGTGCGGACATCATTAACGACGTCTGGGGTTTCCAATATGACCGGCAAATGGCGGGGGTAGTGGCAGAGTATGACGCCACGGCTGTCTTGATGCACAACCGCGAGTCTGGCACGCGAACAGTCAGCAGCGACCTGGGTGGACGCTATGAGGATGTGGAATATGAAGACATCGTCAGCGAGGTTCACAGTTGGTTGTCAACATCTGTGGAAATCGCCCATGCAGCGGGAGTAAGCGACGACAAGATCATCATTGACCCGGGTATCGGCTTTGGTAAGACCATTGATCAAAACCTCTTTTTGCTCAAGCACATTGATGCGCTTCTCGACATGGGTTATCCAATTTTGCTCGGTGTTTCAAGAAAAGGCTTTATCGGACACACCTTAGATTTACCCCGGGGCGAGCGTTTGGAAGGCAGCCTGGCTGCAAACGCCTGGGGAGTGATGAAGGGGGCTTCGATTTTGCGCGTTCACGATGTAAAGGAAACTGTGCGCCTGGCACGCATGCTCGATGCCATACGAAACGCCACAGAATAACTTCAGTCATTGCGAGCCTTCGAAGAAGGCGTGGCAATCGGCCTTTGAACTTTTCACAAGACATACAGAACGGTGCAAGACTCCGTTCCCCACATAGGCACGGAACTATACAGCACTGTTTTCGTCTTAATCCCAAGAGAGTAAAACTATCCTCCTCTCTTTGGAGTTAAGATGAAGAAGACTTTCTTTTTCCTTTTTCTGGCGCTCGCAATCACGCTTTTTGGCTGCCAGCCGTTAGTACCGACCGATACCGCTGAACTAGACCAGTTGCGGGAGCAAAATCAAAACCTTTCGCAGCAATTGCTTGAAGCTCAACAGCAGGTCAACGACCTCCAGGCGCAGGTGAACGCGCTTTCCACCCAGGTAGCCCAGCTTCAACCCACACCCGTCCAGGAAGGTTCCAACCAGGGTCTGGCGGCGACTATTCTGCCGCTTTTACAAGCGAAAGATTACACCACCCTTGCAACCTTCATTCATCCCCAGGCTGGTTTGCGATTTTCGCCCCAACTTTTTATCCACACCGAAACCGACCTGGTCTTCACCCGTGAGCAGGTGGCAAATTTTGGTTCGAATAGGGCTATTTACACCTGGGGAACCCATGCTGCCAAGGGTGACGCCATCGAAATGAGCGTGGGCGATTATTGGGACGTATATGTGATACCTCTGAATCCAGGTCAGGATTGGGTGATAGTTGGGAAGGGTGAAGAATTGCCTTCCATTGCGATTGACAATTTTTTCGAGGTGTATCCCCAGGGTGATTTTGTGGATTTTCTAAAACCTGGTACTGCAGAGGTTGGAAATCTGGACTGGCAACTACTGCGTCTGGTCTTTGAACAAGCTGCCGATGGCGCCTGGTATCTTTCCGGAATCATTCACGACAACTGGGTGCCGTAAAAATCACTGTGAGGGAGCGGAACTAACGAGACAATCAGCCTTTGCATTGAATATCAAAGGAATTTTTTCCTTGCTGAGAACGGAACGCCCAATGCGCGTTCCCTGCGACATTTAATTCCTAAAAAAGGATTTCCTTACACGACTGAATCATGGAAACAAAAAGCCGGGTCCAAAAACTGAACCCGGCCTACGGTTGCTTCGCAACTTACTTTATGCTTCGGTGAATTCACCTTCAACCACATCGTCATCATCACCGCTGGGTTTCTGCTGACCAGGCTGTGGGCCAGCCTGTCCACCAAATCCACCTGTCGGGCCGCCACTCGTGGGACCACCACCCTGCTGATAGGCTGCATTACCAATTTTTTGCATGCTTTCCTGCAGTGCATTGGTTGCATTCGTTATGGCGCTGACGTCCTCACCTGCCAGGGAACCGCGCAAGACCTGGATCTTGGCTTCGGCGTCGTTGCGCATGGCAACGTCCACCTTATCGCCCAGTTCCCGCAGGGTCTTTTCTGACTGGTAAGCAACACTGTCGCCCATATTTCGGGCTTCAATCAACGCTTTGCGGCGGTCGTCTTCAGCCTTATTCTGGTTGGCTTCACGCACCATCCGTTCAACATCGCTTTTGTCGAGGTTTGTCGAAGCAGTGATGGTCACTTTTTGCTCCTTGCCGCTGGCCTTATCTTTGGCAGTCACGCTCAGGATGCCATTGGCGTCGATATCAAAGGTGACCTCGACCTGTGGAATACCGCGTCCCGCTGGTGGAATACCATCCAAGCGGAAACGACCAAGTGTATTGTTATCGCTCGCCATTGGGCGTTCACCCTGCAGTACATGGATATCCACGGCTGTCTGATTATCTTCAGCGGTACTAAAAACTTCAGTCTTTTTGACCGGAATCGTAGTATTGCGTTCGATCAAGCGGGTCATCACACCACCCAGGGTTTCAAGACCCAGAGAAAGTGGAGTTACGTCCAGCAGCAAAACATCCTTGACGTCACCAGCCAGCACGCCGCCTTGAATGGCAGCACCAACCGAGACAACTTCATCAGGGTTGACACCCTTATTGGGCTCTTTGCCATTGGTCATTTTCTTGACAAGTTCCTGCACCATGGGCATACGGGTTGCGCCCCCTACCAAAACGACTTCATCGATTTGATCAATGGTCAAATTGGCGTCTTTAATGGCCGCATCAAAGGGTATGCGGGTCCGCTGGAGCAAATTTTCAGTCATTTGTTCAAACTTCGATCGGGTAAGCTTCAAAAGCAAGTGTTTTGGTCCATTAGCATCGGCTGTGATGTAAGGCAGATTGATCTCGGTCTCGAGCACAGAGCTGAGTTCGATCTTTGCCTTTTCAGCTGCTTCACGTAGACGCTGCAGAGCCTGGCGATCTTTGCGCAGGTCAATGCCTTGTTCTTTCATGAATTCATCAGCAGCCCAATTGACAATTACGTTGTCCCAATCATCACCGCCCAGGTGAGTATCACCGTGGGTAGCCTTGACTTCCACTACACCGCCACCAACTTCGAGCAGGGAGACATCAAACGTTCCACCACCCAGGTCAAATACCAGGATGATCTCGTTTTCTTTCTTCTCCAACCCATAGGCAAGGGCAGATGCAGTCGGCTCATTGATGATGCGCATCACTTCCAGACCGGCAATCTTGCCGGCGTCTTTGGTTGCCTGGCGCTGACTGTCATTGAAGTATGCCGGGACCGTAATAACAGCCTGGGTCACTTTTTCGCCCAGGTAAGCTTCGGCATCTGCTTTTAGTTTGCCAAGGATCATGGCAGAAATCTCTTGTGGGGTGTAGGTTTGACCAGTAACAGGCACTTCAATACGTGCATCTCCGGTTGGACCTTCAACCACTTTATATGACACCATTTTGCGTTCTTGTTCAACTTCGCTATAGCGGCGCCCCATGAAGCGCTTTACGGACGAAATCGTGTTTTCCGGGTTTACTACAGCCTGTCGCTTGGCGGTGTTGCCAACCAGGCGTTCCCCGTTTTTGTTAAATGCTACAACTGAAGGTAATAAACGCGAACCTTCAGAAGTCGTGATCACAACGGGTGATCCGCCTTCGACAACGGATACTACGCTGTTTGTTGTTCCTAAGTCAATTCCAATAATTTTTCCCATATTCACTCCTCATCTGATAATTTCAGTCTGTTTTTTTTATGTACATATACTATAACGATTGAGTGCAAGAGAAATGTTAATATCGGGTTGGAAATTTGTTGACAGAAGACAACGGAGGGACTAAAAGTCCCTCCGTATTATCCTGATCATCAGTAAAAAGTACGTAATCTTAAGCTAGTTTCTCAGTGCTTCTTTCCAGGCGCCAATGACTTTTCGGTTTCGTTTTTCCAATGTTTGGGTCATGAGCTGGATTTTGGCAATCACATCCTCAAGATCCCATCCTTTTTCTTCAATGGTACCTTTGACAGATCTCAGCGTCTCGGAGGTGAGTTGGGATTGCGAGAGCATATCCACCAGATGCCAGGGGGAATGGGCTTTCCCTAAAACTTCCGCAGTGATTTTTTCGAGCTTCTTCAGCACTTCTTGCATCATGCGCTGACCAGTTTTCAAATCCGCAGCCTCAATGTAGACACGGTTGATCGGCTCGGTACCGGAGGCACGCATGCGCAAGTAATAGTGGTCATTGCCAGTTTTATCCGACAGCTGCATCTCAACCAGTTCGTAGCGGATGCCGCCGAGGTAATCGATCTTTAGTCTGGCGATCTCAAGATCGGAAGCCGGAAGTTCCCGTGGCATATCCAAATAATGGTCAATAAAGGCTTCCTTGGCTTCCAGCGGTGCGTCCACATCTGCACGCCCGGCATTCGAGGTGGGGTTATCGGAAGTGCCGTAGGAAGGCCACAATCCCGGCAGCCGGATCAGTTCTTCCCAAATTTCCTTGAGACTGTGCAGGGGTTTTTCCGGGCGGGTGCCATAATAGGCGAGCATATCCAGGATCAGCAAGTTCGCCCATGGTCCGTCTTTGTCAGTGACGTGCCCACGCGTCGTTAGCCCGCTGGATTCCTCCCCACCGATCAGGATGCGATCACGCCAATTTTCTGGAAGCTCCTTAAGATTGTTATAAGAGCTATCCATTCGTCGGATTTCTTCAATATATTTGATCCCAACCGGTACAGCAAAAGCATTCTTTAGCGACCGGGTGGCGATATCCCCAAAGCGAGCCTGATAGATTTTTTGGCCGATGTAACCTGGCAGTGCTCCAGTTGCAGGTTTGTTGTCTTCGTTGCCGGGGATCATGCCTGCCAGAACTTCGATCAGGGGGGAACCTGTTTGAGTGGCAATCACGCGGCCAGTCAACCCCCGATCAACACCCAGGTAGCGGATGAGCATCGGCAAAATCTGGTTCGGGCGGAAGTAGACACCACCCTTGTCCACAATGCCGAAGCGATCAGCATCCGTATCCATACCAAAACCTACCTGTGCACCGGTTTCAACTACGGTCTGTTTAAGCAGCCAATTGAACGGCTCTTCAGGGTTGGCATAATCCTGTCCGCCCAGGTCCGGGTCGACTTCAGCATGCACGACGGTATAGCGAACACCAGCTTCACCCACCAACCGAGTCAGGTAGCCCCTGCCCGAGCCATGCATCTCGTCGATAACAATCATCTTGTCACTAAAATAGTGCCTGATGCGATCGAAGTCTATCGGAATGCGGGCGTTGCCCTTGCCATTGTTCTTGATCCACTGCACGTACTTATCCAATGGGTCAAAACCTTGCACCAATCCACGTGCGCGGGCATCTTCGACATCAGACTGTCCACCGCCCTCATCTACCATCTGCAACTCATTGATGCGGAAGGCAATGAAATCGGTCACATTGGTCGGCGCTGGGTACCCCAGGCGCGGATTGAACTTGATGCCCTGCCATTCCGGCGGGTTGTGGCTGGCTGTAGCAATGATCAATCCTGCAATCTCATCTTTGGGGACGACTTCTGTTTCATAAAACACCAGGGCTGGCGTGGGCACATCCCGATTGCCGATATGCAGGCGGAAGCCGTTGGCAAGGCAGGTTTCAGCTGCCCAACGGGTGACCACGTCAGAATTGCGACGGGTGTCATGCCCCAATACTACGATTCTTCCTGAAAGGTCTTCCGCCCCAACAAAAGCAGGGACGTTGCTGTTATTTAAAAAGTCGCAGATCGCTTGTACTACCTGGCGCGCGCGTTTTTCAGTGAAATCATTACCCCAACGCCCGCGGACACCCGAAGTGCCAAAACGCAGATATTTGCGATCGTAAATTTCACGCAAGAGCCCCTTCTTCCCTGCCAAACCGAGCAGGATCGGGTCAGCTGTGCGCAGGCGGAAAGCATAGAGCTGCTCAAAAATGTTACCGACCTGGATCACGCGGTAGGGCATGTAACGGTCAGGGTTCACCTGATCGTTCAAACTATTGAGCAGTGGGAGAGTCTCCAAATTAATAGCTTCGCGCAGAGAATCGAAAACCGGGTTTTGCAGGTAAAACTTAGCCAGTTCGATCGCTTTTCGTCTTAGGTCTCCGCTTAGGGGAATGTATTCACCCTCAATCTGCCGCTGGTAAGCAACACCCTTCTCACCTTTGCCCTTGTAGAGCTCCAATCTGCCCTGGGTTCCGGTTGCAGCCAGGGTTAAAAACAGGCTGAAAATGCGTGACGAAATAGCCAGGTCATCCCCGACCAGGTCTGGTTCTTCAACCAGCAAGGCCCTGACTTCGTCCAGGTAAGCGGACATCGCCTCTACGGCTGGAACCCAGGTTTGGGGTTTATCAGCTACCAGTAAGTCGCGATTCAGACGGTTGAAGTGAAAGGGGAGTTGTGATTTAAAGGTTTGCGTGGTCATTGGATTGCTCTCCTAAGTTTTTGTGTGATCAGGGTCTGGGCATTAAGCCGCCCTGGCTGACATTCAGGACTTCAATTTTTGCACCTGATGGAGTGTTAGTGAGTTTCTGAATCAAGTCGCAGACTTCCCAGGCGACGGCAGCGAGATCCTGCGCGCTACTGCGTTGATCGGTCTCGAGCATCAGTCGATATTTTGGCTCAGTGCCAGAATAGCGGGAATTCAACTGGACGAGTCCGGGCATTTCATCTTTCAATCGTTCAAGACGCTCCTGGAATCCAGGCAGCCTGTCCAGGTCGATTTTTGAAGCAACATTACACGAAGCCACCACCTGGTTGAATTTCTGGATGTGTTTTGCCAGTTGTGACAGAGGTTGCCCGGGTGTATCTGTCAGTATTTTCAGGATAAAAAGCGCTGTACGTATGCCATCCCCTGTACGATGGTCCTCATCGTAAAGGATAATATGCCCAGACTGCTCCCCCCCCAACCCGAGCTTGCCATCAGCTCCATTGAGCTGAGCAAGGTTCAACAGTTCTTCGGTAACATATTTGTCTCCGACCGGAGTTTGCAGTAAGGTAAATCCCTTTTGAGTTGCAAATTGCTTCAAAGCACCGTTAGCCATCACGGTTGTCACCAGGGCATCACCCAGCAGCCGACCCTGTGCATGCAGCTCTTCGGCCAGCAAAGCCAACATGTGATCGCCATCGATCAGGGTACCTTTTTCGTCCATCAAGATCACCCGGTCAGTATCACCATCGAAGGCAATCGCCAGATCTGCTTTTTCTTCGGCAATACGAGTTGCTAAAACGTCTGGCCGCGATCGCAAATATTCGGATCCACATTCTACATTGATGCGGCTGCCGTCGTTCTCGGTATTCAGAGCCACCAGGTTTGCACCCAGTCGGCGAAAGACTTCTGCTGCAGCTTTCCAGGCAGCTCCATTCGAACAATCCAGCAGGATTTTCAAGCTGCTCAAGTCAAGTTCCGGGAAGGTCGCATAGAGATCCAGTAGATAGGCTTCGAAAAGATGCGGGCTTTCTTCACCCATGCATTCTTCTTCAAAATCTGATCGCTCTTCGGTGATCTCTGCCAGGTTTTGCTCAATCGCTTCTTCCTGTTCCTTTGATAATTTCATACCTTCATTATTGAGGACTTTAATGCCATTTTCAGCTGCGGGATTGTGCGAAGCAGAAATCACCGCACCGGCATTTGCACCGACAAAACGAGTGAGGTAGGCGATGCCTGGCGTGGGAATGATGCCAAGGTCCAAAACGCGGGCGCCGCTCTCGCGCAGACCGGTTGCCAGTGCGCGCTGCAAAATTGGGCCGGATGTACGCGTGTCTCTGCCGATTACAAAAAGAGGTTGTCCTTTGGTTTCCTCAGCTACCGCTTTGCCAGCAGCCAGCCCTAATCGATAAACAAAGGCCGGTGTCATTGGTTCCTCACCAAAAGTTCCCCGAATTCCATCGGTTCCAAAATAATGATTTGAGTTCATAATTTTTTCGAGATCCTTTTATTCGATCACAATATCTGCCACAACGGGTAGATGGTCGGAGATTGTATGTGCCAGGGGGGAGTTAATAATATGAGTCTCATAACTGACCAAACGCCTGGAAGGGAAAAAGAAAAGGTGGTCAACAGCACCGGCACTGACATGTGTCGGGATTTTCTCTTGCGGAGCAAGATGGACAAACTGATGATCACGCTCGAGCATATCTTTCAGGGAATACTCTTCAATTTCAGCATTAAAATCGCCCATAAGAATCAAAGGCGATTCCTGCAGCAGCACATGCTCTTCAACCAACCCAAGTACGCGGCTCATCTGTTGTGAGCGAGTGAGCCTGGCGGCGTCGACTACCTCGGACCAAACATGATCGCCTCTTTCACCCACCAATGTAGTCAGGTGCAGGTTCATCACATAGGGGAATGGGTCTTGTTTCAACCG
>ENA-UOOK01000532-UOOK01000532.1-fermentation-metagenome-genome-assembly--contig:-NODE-532-length-50791-cov-9.709496_pt1 | contig 50791 bp, 41 predicted proteins | sample MGYA00245777_ERZ724023 | MGnify/ENA primary metagenome ERZ724023 (study PRJEB28704, sample SAMN03018312) | fermentation metagenome | biome: anthropogenic terrestrial biome; feature: soil; material...
TTGATAAAAATAGGCATTTAAGTCGCTGCAAAAAGTAAATTCAACATATCCTGACATCAACACTGTACTAAAACATAGTTATATTTAAGATATTATATAGCCGTATCTGCTTGTTGTGAATTTGCTGTAGTAAACTGGCTATTATAAAGATCCTCGTAGAAGCCTTTCTTTGCCAACAGCTCTTCGTGAGTGCCCTTTTCAATTATTTTGCCGTCATCCATAACAAGTATTAAATCAGAATCACGTATAGTTGACAGCCTATGGGCAATTACAAATGAAGTTCTTCCCTTCATAAGCTCCTCCATCGCCCTTTGAATATAAATCTCAGTTCTAGTATCAACACTGCTTGTTGCTTCGTCAAGTATAAGTATTGCAGGATCTTTAAGTATTGCCCTTGCAATGGTTAAAAGCTGCTTTTGACCTTGAGATATATTAGATGCTTCCTCATTTAAAACTGTATTATAGCCATCCTCTAATGTTCTAATAAAATGGTCTGCATGAGCCGCCTTAGCTGCTTTAATAACCTCTTCTTTTGTTGCCCCCATGCGGCCGTATGCTATATTCTCCATTATAGTTCCATTAAATAGCCACGTATCTTGAAGAACCATTCCGAAAATATTGCGCAGATCTTTTCTTTTTAAATCTCTTAAATCAATTCCATCAATGGTTATACTTCCATCATTTATTTCGTAAAATCTCATAAGCAGGTTTACTAATGTTGTTTTGCCAGCTCCTGTAGGTCCAACAATTGCAATTACCTGCCCTGGCCTTACTTCAATATTCATATTCTCAATAAGCTTAGTATCTCCCTTATATCCAAAATCTACGTTTTTAAAACTTACCTCACCTTTAGGGAATTCTATAATCTTAGCATCTTTTTTATCTTCAGTTTCCTCTACCTCATCAAGAAGCTCAAATACACGTTCAGCAGATGCAACGGTAGACTGTATAATATTTGCAATATTAGCTGTCTGCACTATTGGCTGGTTAAACTGCCTTGAATACTGAATAAACGCCTGAATATATCCTATTTTAATCATACCTTTTGTTACAAATATTCCTCCCATTACTGATACAATTACATACCCAATGTTATTTACAAAGTTTATAAGAGGCATTATGATTCCAGATATAAACTGCGCCTTCCAACCAGCATTATATAGCTCTTCATTAATATTTTTAAACTCTTCTATAGATTCCTTTTCATGGCCAAAGGCTTTTACTATTGTGTGCCCCGTATACATCTCTTCCACATGGCCGTTTAATTCTCCAAGTACCTCCTGCTGCTTAGCAAAATGTTTCTGTGATTTCGATGCCACTCTCATTGTGATGATTGCTGAAAGAGGCAATGTTACAATAGAAATAAGTGTAAGGTATGGGCTTATTGTAAGCATCATAATTATGGCACCAACTATTGAAACAATTGCACTTATAAGCTGAGTTATACTCTGCTGCAAGGTGCTTGAAATGTTATCAACATCATTTGTAACACGGCTTAGTATTTCTCCATTAGTTCTTGAATCAAAAAACTTAAGTGGCAGGCGTGAAAATTTATCATTTACATCCTTTCTCATATTATAAACAGTCTCTTGCGAAATATTTGCCATAATAAGCTGTTGAATGTAGCTAAAAAGTCCACTTAAAACATATAATACTGCCAATATAATAAGTATCTTGCCTATATAGTTGAAATCGATTTTAGGGCTTGATACACCTTTTAACTTTACTGCAATGCCTTCACTTAATTTATTTATTGCCTCAGCCATAATTTTAGGACTAATAATACTAAAAGCTGTACTTAATATTGTCATTATAAACACTATTACTAGCTTAGTATTTTGGGGCTTTAAATAAAGAAGAAGCCTTTTTAATGTACCTTTAAAATCTTTTGCCTTTTCAACTGGCCTTCCCATGGGAGGACCTCCACTATGGCCGCCATGGCCTTTTCCTGATCTTCTAGCCTGTTTCTTTTTATCTTGGCTCATTGCAATTCCTCCTCTGAAAGCTGTGAAGACACAATCTCTCTATAAATTTTGCAGCTCTTTAAAAGCTCTTTATGTCTTCCAATTCCAGCGATTTTACCTTCATCTAAAACTATAATTTGATCTGCATCCATAACAGTACTAACCCTTTGGGCAACAACTATCATTGTTGCATTCTTTATTTCACCTTTAAGGGCCTTTCTAAGCTTTGCATCAGTTTTAAAGTCAAGAGCTGAAAAGCTATCATCAAATATATATATTTCAGGTTTCCTAACTAAGGCACGAGCAATAGATATACGCTGCTTTTGACCACCTGAAACATTTGTACCTCCTTGGGATATAAAGGATTCGAACCCATCCTCCATACCTGATATAAACTCGGTTGCTTGGGCAACTTTTGCGGCATATTCAATTTCATCCATGGTAGCATCTTCCTTGCCGTATCTTATATTATCTGAAATGGTTCCTGTAAAAAGTACTGCCTTTTGAGGGACAAAGCCTATTTTTTGCCTTAAATCTTTTTGTGCCATTTCTCTAACATCTATATCATTAATTAAAACATTTCCGCTTTTCACATCATAAAAACGTGGTATCAGGTTTATAAGTGTAGATTTACCAGATCCAGTACCTCCTATAATTGCTGTTACCTCCCCAGGCTTTGCAAAAAAGGAGATATTGCTAAGCACTGGCTTTTCTGCATTAGGGTAACTAAATGTGACATCCTTAAATTCCACATACCCTTTTTTATCATTAACGTCTTTACCTAATGGTGTCAGCGGATCATCTATATCTGGTACCATATCTATTACTTCATTTATTCTTGCAGCAGAAACAGAAGCCCTAGGTATAATAACAAACATCATTGAAAACATAATAAGTGAAAACATAATTTGCATAACATATTGAATAAATGCCATAAGCGACCCAATTTGCATATGTCCGCTGCTAACCCTCATTCCGCCAAACCAAATTATGGCTATTGTTGTAAAGTTCATAATAAGGGAAATAGATGGCATGAGTATGGCCATAAGTTTAAAAACCTTCATAGTGGTATCTGTAAGATCTTTATTTGCTTTATTAAAACGTTTCTTTTCATAATCCTCACGATTAAATGCACGTATTACCCTAATGCCTGTTAAGTTTTCACGTAAAACTAGGTTTAACCTGTCGAGCTTTGCTTGCATTGATTTAAAAAGCGGCATGCCTTTAGCAGCTACAAGTGCAATTACTAATGCCATAATTGGTATAACAACAATAATAATAGATGATAAAGTCTTATCCTGCGATACAGCCATAATAATACCGCCAATACACATAAGTGGTGATGTAATCATCATACGAAGCATTATTACTATTACCTGCTGAATCTGCGTAATATCATTAGTAGTCCTCGTTATTAGAGTAGAGCTTCCCATCTGATTGAACTCATTTAGAGAAAAGTTTTGAGCAGTCTCAAAAACCTTATATCTAAGATCCCTGCCAAATCCCATTGCAGTCTTTGATGATAGATAGCTTGCTGCAGTAGCACAGACAGTGCCTATAGCAGCCACCAAAAGCATTATTCCCCCTATTTTTAAAATATAATTTATATCGCCTTTTGCTATACCAATATCAACTATATTAGACATAAGTGTTGGTAGAAAGAGTTCAGATATTGCTTGCATAAATACAACTATTAAAGCGAATATAATATAATTAGTATACGGTTTTAAATATAAAAACAACTTTTTCACCTTTTAATCATCTCCAGTTAAGTAAATTTACATAGGCTTTATACTATATATGATTATATATGATTAGTCTACTAGTCTGCTAACAATATTTAATATAGCATAATTTATACCATATTAGAATCAATATATAAATATCTTAGAATATATGTTCAAAATAAACAAATAATAATAGATAATTTAGAAGAAATAAGCCCTTTTGTGCCGTCTAAAAAATGTAACTTTAAACTTTATTTACGAAGCACATATGATAAGAAGGTGTAATTTTTGGACAAAACAAGTGATGAAGACTATTCATATCAATATTCAGGCCTTAAAGATTATGAGATTAAAGAGCGTATATTAGAAGGCAAAGCTAATATTTTACCCAAAAGTCCATCAAGAACCGTAGGGGAAATTATAAAAGCAAACCTTTTTACAGCATACAACGGGATTAATATGATATTAGCAGTATTTGCTATAGTTGCAGGCTCTCCCAAGAATGCTTTATTTGCAGGTGTTATTGTTACTAATACATTAATAGGTATAGTACAAGAGATTAGGGCTAAAAAAGTTATAGAAAACCTTTCAGTGGTTAATGCAATAAAGGTACCAGTTATGAGAGATGGAAAAGAGGCCATAATAGGCATAGAAGAAATAGTATTAGATGATATTGTAATTCTAAAACCAGGCATGCAAATAGCTGCTGATTCAATAGTTCTTGAAGGAAGTGAGGTTGAAATGGATGAGTCACTTCTTACAGGAGAAACAGATATTTGTATAAAGAATACTGGAGATAAATTACTATCAGGAAGTTTTGTTATGAGGGGCTTAGGATATGCAAGGGTTACTGAGGTCGGCTCAAAAACCTATGCAGCAAAGCTATCTAATGAAGCTAAAAAGTTTAAACTCATAAACTCAGAATTGCAGTCATCAATAAACAAAATATTAAAATTAATAATATATATAATTATACCTATAGGCATTTTACTTGTAATCACCCAAATTAAATATAATAACAAAAGTTGGCAAGATGCAGTACTTAGCTCCATTGCAGGGATAATTGGAATGATACCTGGAGGTTTTGTGCTTTTAATTAGCTTAACATTTTTAGTTTCAGTTATGAGATTGTCTAAATTAAATACTCTTGTACAAGAACTCCCAGCTACAGAAGTGCTTGCAAGGGTTGATACATTATGCCTAGATAAAACAGGCACAATAACCGACGGTAAATTAAGGGCTGTGGATATAGTTCCTTTAAATAATGTAGATATAAACTATATAAGTGATATATTGAGCTATATATGCAATGCACTTCCAGTTAATAATTCAACCCAAGAGGCCATAAATAAAATATACAAAAACCCCAATCCAAAAAAGGCAATAAAAAAGATACCATTCTCATCATCAAGGAAATGGAGCGGAGTAGAATTTAAAGATGAAGGTGCATGGGTTTTAGGAGCCCCAGAGGTTATTTTAAATAAAAAGTATGGTACCATAAAATCCATGGTGGATGAGCAGGCATTAATGGGCAGAAGGGTACTGCTGCTTGCAAAGGTTAATGGTGAGCTTAAAGAAGATTTGACTGAAGATATAGAAAGTTTAGCTTTAATATTAATAGAAGAGACTATAAGGAAAGATGCAACCAAAACACTTAAATACTTCAATGACCAAGGAGTTAATATTAAAATTATTTCAGGGGATAATCCTATAACAGTATCTGCAATTGCAAAAAGAGCTGGGGTTAATAATGCTGAAAAATATATAGACGCAAGGAAGATTCAAAACAAGCAATGCGATTTATCAAGACTGCTTGAAGATTATACTGTTTTTGGGAGGGTTACACCAAAGCAGAAAAAAGAATTTGTAAGGGTTCTTCAATCTACTGGCCATACAGTTGCAATGACTGGGGATGGTGTAAATGATGTATTGGCATTAAAAGAATCAGATTGCGGTATTGCAATGGCTTCAGGAAGTGATGCTGCAAAGGCAGTGGCACAGCTTATACTGCTGGATTCCTCCTTCTCTTCACTACCAAAAGTAGTTGATGAGGGAAGAAGGATTATTAATAATCTAGAAAGAGTTTCTATACTTTTTCTATCAAAAACAGTTTATTCCATACTTCTATCTACTATATTTTGCTTAATACTTAAGCCTTACCCTATTTTACCTATTCAATTAACTTTTATAGGGAACATACTAATAGGGACACCATCATTTTTTTTAGCAATGGTACCTAATAATGCTTTAGTCAAAGAAGGCTTCTTAACAAGGGTACTAAACTATGTAATACCTAATGGCATATTCATAAGTTTAAGCACTGTAACAATATTTTTGGTGGGACTGCATAATGGTCTATATATTGAACAGTGCAGAACACTATCTTTAATTGTTATAGGGGGTATGAGCCTTATACTGGTTTTAAGAACATCAAAACCGATATGCTCTTTTACAATAGCGATAGATACATTGGTTATACTTTCCTTTATGCTTGTACTATATATCCCATTTACTAGAAGACTTCTGAGTTTAACTTATGTAGATCCATTGTATATATTACTTTCTATATTATTAATAATATTATCCTCTTTAGCTTCAAAGTTTAGTAGTGAATTTTTAATCAAAAGGCGGGTAGAATTTGCAAAATAAAAGAGCATTCGTAAACAATTTAGTTTGGCCAACGAATGCTCTTTTTACATGATATTTATTTGTTTTTAAATCCGCCATAAATTACTAATATACCAACTGCAATTAAAACAATAGGCCAGAATAAATGTGCATCAAGCCAATCGATGCGGAAATACCTTTTAGCTATCATTGCGGCACCAATAATTATAAGGATGGCTCCAAATATTGCGCTAAGTTTTTTGGGGTTTTGAATTTTACTTGGCCCTCTATTATCTTGATATACATAACTTGCGTCTCCCTCGGGAACAACAATAACCATTATTATATATACCATCACACCTATACCATATGTAAGACTAAATAATACCCATATTAGCCTTACTATGGTAGGGTCTATTCTAAAATACTCTGCAATTCCTCCGCACACTCCAGCAACCATTTTATTAGTCCTTGACCGATATAAATGTCCATTCATTTTAATAACCTCTTTTCGCTTTATTCTTCATTATATAATACGAAAGCTTTTTATAAAAGTCTTACTTTTAAAATATTATTTATAAATTCTTGAACAAATTGGCTCAACAATACTGTTGAGCCAATTTGTTATAAATTATATTCTTTAATCTTAAGCATTTCTTTAACATAGGTTGGTAATGCGAAAGCTCCAACATGAATATCTGTATTATAATACTTTGTTTTAAGTCCAAGGCTTTCCCATCTCTCTGGCTTAAAGTCTTTAATTGGATCAAGTCTCTTGGACGCAAAACCAAATATCCAATGCCCTGATGCATAAGTTGGCATATGATATTGGTAAGCTTTTGCTATAGGGAATATAGCCTCTAGTTTGCTATAGGCTCTTATTAAATCTGATGCAGTATTTTTGTAATATGGGCTTTCATTTTGATTAACTAGTATGCCATATTCAGTTAAAGCATCATAGCAGTTTTGATAAAAAGCCTTAGTAAATAAACCCTCTCCAGGTCCTATAGGGTCAGTTGAATCAACAATTATTAGATCATATATATTATGTTTTCCTTCAACAAACTTTATACCATCTTCAAAATATAGAGCCACCCTTTCATCATCATACTTGCAGGATGTTTGAGGGAAAAACTTTTTTGATATTTCAACCACTTCTTTATCTATCTCAACCATATCTATATTTTCTATGCTATTATACCTTGTAAGTTCTCTAATTGATCCCCCATCTCCGCCGCCTATTACTAGTACATTTTTAATCTCTGGATTTGTTGCCATTGCAACATGGGTTATCATTTCATGGTATATAAATTCATCCTTTTCAGTAATCATAACGTATCCATCTATCACAAGTACTTTTCCAAATTCATATGTGTCAAATACGTCAATTTGTTGGAACTTACTCTTTTTTGAATATAGCTGCTCTTTAACTTTAATAGAGAAATTGACATAATTAGTATTTCTCTCTGTAAACCACAATTCCATATTAATTCCTCCCTAAGTTTATTTATGGTGCCGTGTCAGGTTTAAATTTAATTTCGGTATATTCACCATTTGAATAGTGCTTTATCCTATCAACTACACCTCTTGGCACTTCAGTTGTTTCAGTCCTTGTTGCTTTTAATTTATCCTGCAGATACTCAAATGCAATCCAAGGATCAACAGACTCTCCGCAAGTAAATAAATCAACGGCAGCATATCCATACTCTGGCCAGGTATGGATTGTAAGATGAGACTCTTGTATAATTACAGCACCACTAACACCCCAAGGATTAAACATATGAAAAACACTTTGTACTATGGTAGCTTTTGCTTTTATTGCTGCTTCATTCATATATCTCTCAATCAAATCATAGTTGTTCAATATATCTTTATCACAATTATAAAACTCTACCAATATATGTCTTCCTAATTGTCCAATATTCATTTTCACATCCCCTTCCTATGTTAACAATATATAATTTAAGCATTTAATGCTAAAACTATTGCAAATGATTTTAATTCATAAACGAACCATTAAATCTATATAAAAGAATCAAATGCATTAAAATTCCTTGCTAATAAGGAGAAGAATTAGGAAAGCCCCCCAAGAAACACGTCTCCCAGTAGGGCTACCCAATTATAGATTATATATCCATTATAGCAGAAATTCAAGAAATATTAACATATTTTATTAATACTTTTTAATTTCCACAGTATATACTGTTTTAAAGCTAAAAATGATAGAATATGGACTTATTTTAAGCAATCTAGTATTGTTTTTAGCTTATCTGGGTAGTTGGTAATAATACCATCTATGCCTAACTTAGCTAAACGTGTCATATCCTTTTCTTCATTAACTGTATAAGTATTTATCTTTAAATTGCTATTTTTAATATTTTCAACTATATCATCTTCTAATGTAATATAGTTAGGATGAAGTGCATATACCCCAGCTCTTTTTCCATAACTGCCAGGATCATATAATTGATTATCATAAAGGAAGCCTGTCTTAATATTTTTGTCAAGCTCCCTGCACTTCATAACAGAGTAGTGATTAAAAGAAGATATAATAGAATTATCTTCAATTTTAGCCTTATATATTTTATCGAGCACTATCTTTTCTATATCTTTATATTTAATCTTATCATCTTTAAGTTCAAAATTTATAATTAAATCCCTATTTTTTATTAAATCTATAAACTCATCAAGGCTTGGTATTTTAAGTCCTTTAAATTTATCGCCAAATTTAATTCCTGCATCAAATCTAAGAAGCTCTTTATAAGTATAGTCTTTTATAAACCCATTTCCATCTGTGGTCCTGTCAATTGTTTCATCATGACAGATTACTGCAATCCCGTCTTTCGTAAGGTGTACATCCGTCTCTATTCCATCACACCCCATTTCAATTGCCTTCTCAAAAGCTAGCATCGTGTTTTCTGGGTAGTAACCGCTTGCCCCTCTGTGGGCTATATTTTTTGACATTCTGCCATCCCCTTAATTTATAATTGTTATATTTTTGTCTATAGTAACATATTTAATGCCGGCCTTTAATTATTATTAAAAACCGGCACCTTTTTAATTTTGGGCATTGAGCCTTGGAGCCTTGGCCTTGGGGGCCTTGGGGACGGTTCAGCACTTTTTCCCTTGGGAAAAAAGTGCTGAACCGTCCCCGGCTACCCGGCTACGGCTATTATTTGGTTGTGGTATTGTAGTTTTCTATTGCAGCATTTATGCTCTTTGCCGCATTGTCAATAGTTTGGTCTGCTGTTTGTTTATTTTGAAGCATTAATTCTATCTCTTTTTCAACCGTCTGCCTTGCCTCTGCAAATACCCCAACTAAACCGCCTGATGTAGCTTCAGTAACTGGAGTATTGTGAAGCTGATCTATAGCTGTCTTAAATTGTGGTTTTTCTTTAAGAGAATCATTCATCTGTGGAAGATCATATGCCTCTTTTGTTACTGAGAAATACCCTGATTGGTTATTCCAGAACACCTGCTGCTCTGCAGAAACAAAGTATTTTATAACTTCCCATGTTGCTTTCTTTCTTGCTTCATCCCCATTGTCTATTGCCCAAAGTGAAGCACCACCAATTATAACTCCACCATCTTTGTTGCTTTCTGCAATATCTGGAAGGAATGCTGTTCCTATTTCAAATCTATCTCCAGCGCCTTTTAAAAGTCCTCCTAGTGCTGCAGTTGATTCCATAATCATTGCAGTTCTTCCAGCTGAAAATGCATTCTTTGTATCATCAGTTTTTCTTCCGAAGTTTCCAGCATAGCCAGAGTCTACAAGAGTCTTCCATTCATTTAATATATTTAATGCTGCTTGTCTTCCTTCTCCCTCGCTCCATGCAACCGCAGTTGCCTTATCTTTTCTCCCATTCCCGTTATTTGCATATAATGCCCCTTGCTTAGCTAATAGCTGTTCAAAGAACCATCCATATACGGCCATTGAATATCCATATTGTGAAACATTGTTGCCATCCTTCTTAGTAAGCTTCTTAGCATATTCTCCTATTTCTTTGAAATTCTTAGGAGCTACCTCAGGATCAAGGCCTGCTTCTTTAAATGCGTTTTTGTTATAATATAATATTGGTGTTGATGAGTTAAAAGGCATAGAATATAATTTCCCATCAACTGTATAATAAGCTAAAAGGTTTGGTTCAAGATTGTCTACTTTAAAATCTTTATCCCCATCAATTAAATCCTGCATTGGAGTAATCCAACCGCTATCAATCATAAATCTTGTTCCTATATCATATACCTGAACTAAATCAGGGCCAGATTTAGCTTGCATTGCGGTCTTTAATTTTGTTAAGGCATCATCATATGTTCCTTGGAACTGTGCAGTAACTTTTATATTGTCATGAGATTTATTAAAGTTATCAACCATTGTTTCAATTGCCTTACCATTTACTCCACCCATTGCATGCCAGAATGTAAGTTCAATTACTTCATCCTTCTTGCCTTCTTCTTTAGATTTATCTCCCTCATTCTGCTTATTTCCACCGCATCCCACAGTACCTATTGCAATTAATGCAGTTAGTAAAAGCGCAATAAATTTTTTATATTTCATTTTTTATCCCCCTCTATTTTTATTTTTTATGCTATTAACTCTTTACCGAACCAGCAGTTAATCCTTCTATTAATTGGTTTTGGCCTAAAACAAATGCTAGTATTGAAGGTATAAGTATCATAACAATACCTGCCATTATAGGTCCAAAAGCCTGTGCATCTACGTTCTGCAGCATGCCCATACCAATTTGTACAGTTCTCATATTATCTTTATTAGTAACCAATAATGGCCATGTGTATTGGTTCCATGCCTGTAAAAACTGGTAAACTCCTAGAGAGCCTAATGCTGGTTTTGAAAGAGGAATAACTATTTTATTTAAAAACTTAAAATTACTGCATCCATCAAGTATTGCAGCCTCATGCAGCTCCTTGGGTAGTGATAAAAATGCCTGTCTTAATAGAAATATGCCAAATGCTGATGCTAAATAGGGAAGTATCAAGGCCCTATACGTATCTAATATATTGAGCGAACTTACGGTTAGATAGTTTGATATTAATATAGCTTGCCCTGGTATCATCATTGTTGAAAGTATTATCATAAATATTACATTTTTCCCCTTAAACTTCATAAACGAAAATGCATATGCTGCAAGAGCTCCTGTAACAATTTGCCCTGCAGTTATTACAGTTGACACTATAAGGCTATTTAGAATAAATCTAAATATTGGCGCCGTCTCTAATGCCTCTTTATAGTTTTCATAGTATAGTTTTCTAGGTATTAATTTTGGTGGGTATTCAAATATTTGATCTGGTGTCATGAAACTTACTAAAAGTGCATATAGTATTGGCGCTATTATAATAAAAGCTACAAATATATTTATGGCATATAATATGACCTTGTATAATACCTTTTTACTTTTATCACTCATTAGTAATTCACCTGCTTTTCTTCAAACTTAAACTGTATCAGTGTAAGAACAAGTAGTATTACAAATAGAACAATTGATTCTGCACTTGCTAAGTCAAAACGGTTATTAAAAAATGCATCTCTATATATTGCATACACAATAACATTAGTTGCTTCTCCAGGGCCACCTCTTGTCATTAAGTTTACTTGTCCAAAGACTTGGAACGTATTTATTATATTGATTATAAGCAGGAAAAATAAAACTGGTGATAAGGAAGGTATGGTTATTGACCAATGTTTTCTAAAAGCGCCTGCACCGTCAATAGCTGCGCTTTCATATAACTCTTCTGGTATTCCTTGAAGCCCAGCTATTAAAAATATATAATTTATCCCAAGGTTCATCCATACTGTAACAATTACTACAGCAAGAAGACCATACTTAGGATCTGTAAGCCATCCAATGTTTGCTTTAAATATATAATTTATAAGTCCCATACTTGGATGAAATAAAAACATCCATATAATTGCTGCAGAAGCTGAAGAAATAGCCATTGGCAATGCATATATTGTTCTAAATATCCTCATGCCTTTTAGCTTAGTATTGGCAAGTATAGCTAAAAAAAAGCCAATAACTATTGAAGGTATAACAACAAGAAGAGCAAAGTATCCGGTAACTTTTAAACTATTTATAAATGATGCAGAATTAAAAAGGTACTTATAGTTGTCAATTCCCACTAAAAACTTAACTTTACCTTGAGGATCTGTCCTACTAATACTTAAATAAATTGTTTTGAAAAAAGGATAAAACACAAACAAACTTAGTAAAATAAGAGCTGGCAAAAGGAAAAGGTAAGGTTCTATTATATAGAAAAATGATTTTCTATAATCCTTATGTTTTTCCCTTTTTAAATCTGGAACAACATTAGCTGCTTTTTCCATTTTATATCCCCCTTGTTTGTTATTTAATTTCACCTAAAGCTGTCTTGATACATTAAGAGATATTTAATATTATGTTTTTTACTTACATTAAATACTTCAGGTGTAATTAAGTATTTTAGACAAAACTACATGAGTTACTGCATTTAATAGAAAAAAAGCCGTGGCAAATGAATTAATATCATTGGTCACGGCTCTCATATACTCATGCCATTTACTCTGATGTTATACATCAATTCTATACTATAACAACGGTTTTGTAAAGCATTGTTTAGATTTTTCTAAATTGTGTATCTTTGCAGGCAAGTCTGAAAGGTGGATTTGGATTTGGATTTGGGGACAGTTCAGTGGATTTGGATTTGGGGACGGTTCAGCACTTTTCTCCCAAGGAACAAAATGCTGAACCGTCCCCGACTACCCGACTACGACTATATTTTTATTTTCCCAATATATTATCTATTCTTTCTAGCTCCTCTTCATCAAACGAAAGATTTTCTAAGGCCTTAACATTCTCTTCAACTTGGCTAACCTTACTTGCTCCTATAAGGGCAGATGTAACTCTATCTTTTCTAAGTACCCATGCTAATGCCATTTGAGCAAGGCTTTGCTCTCTTTCCTTGGCAATGCCATTTAAAAGGTTAATTTTATATAACTTTTCTTCTGTTATATCATCTTTAGTAAGACTTCTTGAAGGGCCTGCAGCCCTTGAATCAGATGGAATTTCATTTAAATACTTATTAGTTAAAAGGCCTTGTGCAAGTGGTACAAAAGCTATTAATCCAACCCCCTCATCCTCAAGAAGTGATAATAAATCCTTCTCTATCCATCTATTAAACATTGAGTAAGATGCTTGATGAATAATAAAAGGTGTTCCTAATTCCTTAAGCACCTTAATTGCTTCTTTTGTCTCCTCTGCATTATAGTTTGATATGCCTACATATAATGCCTTACCCTGTCTTACAATAAGGTCTAAGGCTCTCATTGTCTCCTCAATAGGAGTATTAGGATCTGGCCTATGATGGTAGAATATATCAACATAATCAAGCCCCATACGCTTTAGACTTTGATCAAGGCTTGCTACTAAATACTTTTTGGATCCCCAGTTTCCATAAGGTCCTGGCCACATATCATATCCTGCTTTTGTAGATATAACCATTTCATCTCTATGCCCTGCAAAATCAGCTTTAAGTATCTTTCCGAAGCTCTCCTCTGCTGATCCTGGAGGAGGTCCATAATTATTTGCAAGATCAAAATGTGTTATTCCAAGGTCAAATGCTTTTCTTACAATCGCCCTCCCATTCTCATAACTATTTATTCCGCCAAAGTTATGCCAAAATCCTAACGAAATAGCAGAAAGCTTTAGCCCACTCCTACCACATCTATTGTATTTCATTTTACCATTGTACCTATCTAAATCTGGTATATAATTCACTTTTCCCACCTCCATAATTTTTCCACTTCAATAAAATTTTAATTATATAAGTATACATATTATAGCATTACACCATGAATATATCTTCTACCTTCAGGCTATAGTGGTATTAAATGTTCAACCATAGTTTATTTATTTCAAAAACTAATGTATAAATGCTAATATATAATTAAACATAAATTATATAATTATTTTGGAGGCGTTAAAATGGATTATTTTGATCTTATAGAAAAAAGGCATAGCGTCCGCTCCTTTAAAGGTGATGATATAGAGGATGGGAAACTTCAAAAGATACTAGAAGCTGCAAGGCTTGCACCTACCGCAGTAAACAAACAAGCATTTAAAATATTTGTAATTCATACAAAGGGAAAAGAAGATGTACTTAAAAATATCTATAGCAAAGATTGGTTTGTAAAAGCCCCTATTATAATTGGTGTATGCTCAATGCAAAATAAATCATGGGTTAGAAGAGATGGCGTAAACTATGGATTTGTAGACGCAGCAATAGTTATGGATCATATAGTATTAGCCGCCACAAGCCTAGGCCTTGGCGCATGCTGGATAGGGGCCTTTGATGTATCCTCTGCAAAAAAATATCTAAATTTAGAAGAAGGCATAGAGCCTGTTGCATTTACACCTATAGGGTATGAAGATAAAAGTAGTTATAAGAAGATAAGGAAGGATATTGATGAAATTGTAACTTATTTATAGAAAAGGTTTTGAAGTTTTGGGTTTGGGGGGTTTGGGTTTGGGGACGGTTCACAGTTTTAACCCCAACTCGGCGGTTGGAATAGGGACGGTTCATTATAATTGGTTATAATGAACATGTTTGTACTTAGATTTTATTAAAAATGTGGGTATCGATATATTATTTTATATAAAAATAGCTCTAACACAAGTGATTTTGTAAAAGACTTCACTTATATTAGAGCTATTTTTGTTTTAATATTATGGCTTGTACAAAGTTTAATATAAAATAGTAGCTTACTTTGCTTTATATTTTAAATTTTAATATATTTTAGGCTGCAGGTTCGGTTTCTAAAAATTCCTGTATTAAATTATTGTATTTTTCATCATTTCTAATAACTTCAAGGCCAATGCAACATAATTTTGAAACCCTAGATTGGCTTACACCTCCAAGTGCTTTACATATATCCCTACATTTAAAATCACAAAGGCATCTCATAAGAAATGCTGCTATTGCTCTTAGCTGTGTAGCCTTTTTATTATATTTTATATGTACAATAGACATATCAGTTTCTAATTTTGATGCTGCAAATTTAATTATGTCTATATCCTTATACATTCTTGCAATTATACATCTCTCACTTCTTAGCTGACTGCGCTCATTTTTAAACTCAGCTTCAATTTCCATATCGCTATTTGAATATGAATTAACAAAGTCTACATACCCTATCTTTGCAAGCCTAGCATCTTGGCTATATAAACTTAATAAGAATCCAGTACTTAATATTCCAAAAGGATCTTTCCTGATTCCTATGTATACTCCTAGACTCGAATATATATAATGCTCAGTTTTATCAACATAGCTTTTAATATTCTTTGGATTATTATGTATATATGCTGATAAACATATAAAATACTTTTCATTTTTAACTATTTTACTTTTAAATCTATCCTGAAAAACATGGCCATGACTCCCATGCTTTCTATTAAAATATTGAGCATAAGACTGGTTTATACCATGCATAATCTTTGATATATCAGCCCCTGAGGAATCAATAATAAAGTGGGCATGATTATCCATAAGGCAATATGCATACACCCTGAACATGAAAATGTCTTGATATTTCTTTATAAGATGCATGAATCTTTCTTTATCTTCAGTATCTCTAAACAGCATAACCCCACCATTACTTCTTACCATAATATGATATATACAACTTGATCCTTTAATTCTTGCTGCTCTTGGCATTATAATCACCTCTTTAAATATAAGTATCTTGATTATTGCCAACATCCTTTTAGTTTAAACAACGGATTGGGGATTGGGGACGGTTCAGCACTTTTTTCCAAGGGAAAAAAGTGCTGAACCGTCCCCAACCTCTACCATTACCCATGCAAATAAGTGTATAATATAAATAGTGGGGAAAATGTAGTTACAACTGAAAGGGGCTGTACTAATGAATGGAATAAATAGGGTACTTGTATGTGTAACACAGCAAAAAACGTGCGAAAGGTTGATAAAAAAGGGCGCTAGCATATGTAATGAGCTTAATGGGGAACTATTTATTATACATGTTGCAATGAATGGAGTTAACTTTTTAGGTAATCATAAGGAGGGTGAGGCCCTAGAATATCTATTTGGGATATCCAAATCTGTTGGGGCTGATCTTACTGTGTTACGATCAGATGATATTACGGATACCATAGTTAAATTTTCTAAAGAAAATAAAATTACTAATATAATTGTTGGAGAACCACCTGATAATAGTCGTGATAATAATATAATAAATGAACTTGAGGAGAAATTAAATAATGTTGAAATATATGTTATGCCAATTAGCGAACAAGGCTTTTAAATAGATAATTGTACATTATCCCATAAAAGGCAAACACTAGGGCAAAGGTATATAAAATTAGTATAAATAGCAAACGTTTTCTATAATTTATGCTATAATATAATAAGGTTAATAATATTTTTAGGGGGTATAAATTATGCAAGTACTTGTTTGTGGTGGAGCAGGCTACATTGGTAGCCATACAGTAGCTGAGTTAATAGACAGAGGTCATGATGTAATTATAGTAGATAGCCTTGTAACAGGACATAAAGAAGCCATTGTTGGTGGAAAAACTTATATAGGAGATATAAGGGATGAAAAATTTATAGATGGAGTATTTAGCAATAATAAAATAGATGCTGTTATTGACTTTGCAGCATTTTCTCTTGTAGGTGAGAGCGTTTCAGAGCCTTTAAAATACTATGAAAATAATGTATATAGCACACTTTGCTTACTTAAAAAAATGAAACAGTATGGAGTTGATAAAATAGTTTTCTCTTCAACTGCTGCAACATATGGAGAACCAAAACGCATACCTATTGAAGAAACAAATACAACCTCGCCAACTAACCCATATGGTGAAACAAAGCTAGCAGTTGAGAAAATGTTAAAATGGTGTGAAAAAGCATATGGTATAAAATATGTGGCATTAAGATATTTTAATGCTGCCGGTGCACATATAAGCGGGAAAATAGGAGAGGATCATAATCCAGAGACCCATCTTATACCAATAGTACTTCAAGCGGCTCTTGGTAAAAGGGAAAAGGTTTCAATATATGGAGACGACTATCCTACAGAAGACGGGACTTGCGTTAGAGATTATGTACATGTAACTGATCTTGCAAATGCTCATATATTAGCCGTTGAAATGTTAAAAAATAAATCAAAGAGCGGCATATATAATCTTGGTAACGGAAAAGGGTTCTCTGTAAAAGAGGTTGTTGAAGCGGCTAGAAAAGTTACTGGTATTGATATAAAAGCAGAAATAGGCCAAAGAAGGGCTGGAGATCCTGCAGTGCTTGTGGCATCATCTGAAAAAGCCGCTAAGGAGTTAGGATGGAAAATAAAATATAATTCCCTCGAAGATATAATAGAAAGTGCATGGAATTGGCATAAATCTCATCCAAACGGTTATAAATAAAAGTCAGTAAAACAGTAAAAATGGCCCATTTATATTAGATTATAAATGGGCCATTTCAATTTTAACGGGGTTGGGGACGGTTCAGCACTTTTTGCATGGGCAAAAAGTGCTGAACCGTCCCCAACCGCCAACCGCCCAACCGTCCCCAACCGCCCCAACCTCCAACCTCCTAATAAATTCTTGAATAATATAATTATAAGAATCAAAATATATTATTGACTAATATTAATTTTAATGGTAATATACCTATATGGGGTATATGAGGGGTGAAAAAATAATGTATGATGTTATAATAATAGGTAAAGGCCCAGCAGGAATATCAGCTTCACTATATACCGCAAGAGCAGGGCTCAAAACATTGGTTATAGGCGGATATAGTGATCTTTCTAAAGGACATTCAATTGATAACTACTATGGCTTTGACTCTGGAATAAGTGGAGAAGAGCTCATAATTAGAGGTGAAAAACAAGTTAAAAGATTTGGAACCGACATAATAGGTGATATGGTTATTGCTCTTGAATATGAGGATAATGGCTTTTACAAAGTAAAGACAAAAAACAGTGTATATGATGCAAAAGCCGTGCTTTTAGCAACAGGCTCAAATAAGAAGAAAATAAAGATAAATAATATACAAAAGTTTGAAGGCAAGGGTGTGCACTATTGCACCACGTGCGATGGATACTTTTATAGAGGTAAAAAGGTTGCACTCCTTGGATATAATGAGTATGCGTTAAATGAACTTGAGGATATGAAGCAATTTACACCATACGTTTCCATATTAACAAATGGTATGGAGCCTGTAGTTGATTTTGGAGAAATAGAAATTATAACTAAAAAGATAAAATCACTAGAGGGTGATGAATATTTAGATAAAGTTGTATATGAAGATGGACAGTACGATGAATTTGACGGCATATTTGTTGCCTATGGCACCGCGTCTTCAGCAGATTTTGCCAGAAAGCTTGGGGTAATAATTAATGGCAATATTATTGGTGTAGATGAAGATCAAAAGACCAATATACAAGGCTTGTTTGCAGCAGGCGATTGCTCATCTAGTATAAAGCAAGTGGCCACGGCTGTTGGGCAAGGTTGTGTTGCAGGAATGAAAATAATAGAATATGTAAGAAATTTAGGGAGGTAATTTAAATGGCAGGTAAAAATATTGTTGTATTAACAGATGATAATTTTGAAAAGGAAGTATTGCAATCAGATATACCAGTTATAGTGGACTTTTGGGCAACATGGTGTATGCCATGTAAGATGTTTGCTCCAACCTTTGAGCAAGTTGCTAATGAGTACGAAGGCAAAGCAAAGTTTGGAAAGCTAGATACGGATGCAAACCCTAAAACATCTATGGAATACGGAATAAGAAGTATCCCAACTGTTGCCTATTTTAAAAATGGGGAAAAACCAAAAGCAACCATTGGAATGCTTTCAAAACCAGATTTAAAAAAAGCAGTAGATAATTTATTATAATATAATATTTTCAAAATAAAAGTCCTGGCTAAGCCAGGTTTTTTATTTTTACATATGTTCCATTAGTGTATATTAGCATCTCGTGGTATATAATATCTTTATACTAAAGATACTTTATATCATATAAAAATGGAGGAATAGCCTTGAATTACAAAATAGTTGAAAAAGATAAAGGCATAGTTATAGAGGGCATTAAAGACTTTGTACCTGAACATATACTCGATTGCGGCCAATCATTTAGATGGGTCTTAGAAGATGATAAAAGCTATACCGGGGTTGCCATGGGCAGGGTTATAAACGTAAATATGGAAGGAAATAATGTGATCTTTAATAATACTGATTTAGATGATTTTAAAAATATATGGTATGATTATTTTGATTTAGGAAGAGACTATGGAAAGATAAAAGAGAAATTATCTAAGGACGATGTTTTAAAAGAGGCAATAAAATATGGTGAAGGAATTAGAATTTTAAATCAAGATGAGTGGGAAATACTAATATCCTTTATAATATCTGCAAACAATAGAATACCAATGATAAAAAGGGCGGTAAATAATATATCCCAAAGATGGGGAAAGCATATTTTTTATAATGGCAAAACATATTATTCATTTCCTAAGCCAGATGTACTTGCAAATGCTACGGCTGATGAGATTAAAGAATGTGGTACCGGGTTTAGAGCAAAATACATTAGTGAAACAGCAAAGATGGTATCTAAACGTGAAGTTGATCTATATGGCCTAAAAGATATAGGATATGAAAATGCAAGGCAAGAGCTTTTAAAGTTCCCAGGAGTAGGTCCTAAGGTATCTGACTGCATACTGCTTTTTTCTATGGGATATTATAAGGCTTTCCCTGTTGATGTATGGGTAAAAAGGGTTATGAGGCATTTTTATGTGGCAGAAGATGTAAGCCTGAAAAAAATAGAAGAGTTTGCGCAAGATAGATTTAAAGATTTATCAGGATTTGCACAAGAATACTTATTTTACTATGCACGGAACTCAATGGGAAAAGACGAACTTGAGCAGATGAGTACCAATAAATAAAATAAAAAAAACAAGGTTAGATAACCTTGTTTTTTTATAGCATAGTTTGTTATACTATAGTTTGGCTATTTAGGGACCATGAAACACATAAATTATATAATATATTATCAAGATTTGTGATTTTAAGCCTCAAAGGGTGTGGGATATGTTAGGGATAAAATATAAAGCCGTTTGGAATGCAGATAATTTAATATCGCCTCAAGGTATAATGGCATACAGGGAATATCATTTTATATTTGATAGAATTAATCTAGATGATGGAAGACTATATAAATTCGATGACAATAACAAAAAGCATGAATTAGTAATAGATATTGACGACGGAGAATGTTTTTTTGGCAGGGATGGGGATATATATGTACTACATTCTGATATAAATTCAAGGGTTGAAGTCTACGATATTTATGGAAAAAAGCTAAATGATATTGTATTAAAGGGAACAACCTACCTTATAGATATAGATGAAAATGGTTATATATATGGGGTATTTTCGGAAAACGACAAAATGTTCATAGATATGTATGACAAAAACAGCAATTTTGTTAGAACCATCCACTCAAGAACAATGCCGCTTATAAGTACCATATGTTGCCATGGTGACTTTGTATATTCAGGTGGATATAGCAAAGATGGTGGGGTTACCATTGAAAGGGTAAATCATATAAGCTTTGTAGAGGAAAGCTATATTATCCATGAGAACAATCCAAAATCTATTATAACCAAGATATTAAATTATAAGGACAATTTAATATCTATACTCTCATGTAAATCGAGAGATAGTTTATTAATAATTGATACAAAGACTGGTGAAAAAAGGAATATTAAGATACCAAGTATAAAATCTATATACGATATTTATATAAAAGACGACAATATTTTTATTGTAAGTGGAGAAAAGACAATTTTCGAGTATGAATTAACTGATGAATATATAGAACTAGAACCTAAAAAACTAAGTAAAAAACTCTCTAAAAATAGTAATCATAGGTATATTCTATTTTTAATAATGATAAAAAATTTCTTAAAAAACTTTTCAAGCATATTTATGAAAATAGGGCTGCCCCTATCTATAATCACAGTATTTTTTTCAGAAATAGGCCTTACTACTGATACTGATAAATCTATTTCATTGCTATCAAGCTTTTTAAGAAACTCTGAATATGTATTTGTATTAGCTATATCTATAACAATCTTTCTTGTTATAACTAACAATCTATTTATACCATTTAAAAAGAAAAGTAGGGTAGACAATATACTTGATATCTATGACAAAGTTGACAGTATTTCTTCCACAGCGTTTTTAAATTCATTTATTTTGGGGATGGCCTCATCCATACCATTACTTTATTTGGTGTTAAATGATAGCATATTTAGCAATGAAAATATTAAAAGAACAATAGAAGTGGGGCTTTTGCTTTCAGTTATTATATATTTAATATCAAAGCATTGTATAGCTAAATTTAAGAAAAATATGAACGGTATGGTTTTTGAGCTTTTAAGTTTTGGAATAAAGGATCATGATATATTTACTATAATTGAAAGTCAGGTTAGAAGGGCTAGAAAGGCTGGAACTGATAAGTTTAGCATAAAAATATTATTTGAAGATAATTCAAACAATATGATATATAGTGTAATAAAAAAGTGGTCTAGATTGAGAGAAAAGATCACTGGAGATAGAGGGGTTGTAAAAGACTATGATGAGTATTTAGTGTTATATATAGATCTGCAAAATAGAGATATTAAATACTCTCGTCTATCATTGATAGAGGATTTTATATGCTATATTTCATCTGTTGAAAAGGTATCTTCAGTAGTAATTGAACCTGCAGAGAAGGAAAACAAATAAAACAAAAAGCTGCAAGCATTTGCGGCTTTTTGTTTTATTTATTTAAAGAATACGTGATTGCCTATTGTTATTGTATTGTTTTTAGAAGTATTTTTCATCCATTTACTAGATGCAGCTTTAGGGTTATAAAAAAACAATGCATTTTGTGTCGGATCATTGCCACTTAAAGCATCATCCACTGCTTTATAGGCTTCTTGATCAGGTTTCATATCAGAGAATTTTTGATCTATACAAGAAAATGCGTTTTTTTGATAGATTACATCTTCAACTGTTTTAGGAAAGTTTGGGTGCTCTAGCCTATTTAATATAACTGAAGCAACTGCAACCTTGCCTTCGTAAGGTTCTCCCCTGCTTTCTCCATGAACAATATTTGCGATTAAGTCCCTTTCCCTGCTGCTAAGTTGCCTTCTAGATTTTGCCTTTGCAGTTCTATTTATATAATTTGCCTCAAATACACTTTTTACATTATGATTATGGTTAGGCGTAAATATTCTAAAATAGTTTGTATCAAAACTAGATACAAGAAATAAACAAATACATAAACCACATATACGCTTCATATAACATCCTCCTTTTGCCTACGAGGTTAGCTGACGGGTTCGGTAAAGGCATAACCTACGCACCTGCGATTCACCCCTAAAAATGGATCCCCCGTGTATTAAACTTCGGCCTTATGATAGTATCTCCATATTAAAACTAAATATGCAATAAAACTATGTAAAATAAGGCACTTGTGTGGGAATAGATTTCAAATTATAATTGAGTAGGATAATTATGTTCTATATGAACAAAATACTATATAGTTTAATTTACCAAAAGAATATATAGAAAGGATGAAAAACTAATGAGTTTAAAACACTACATAATTGAAGGGTCTGCATTACCAGAGGTGTTTAAAAAAGTAATTGATGTAAAAAAACTTATTCAAAAAGATAACAAGATGTCAATTAATCAAGCATGTCAAATAGTTGATATAAGTAGAAGCACTTATTATAAGTATAAAGACAGGGTCCATGAGTTTTATGAAAACAGAATATCAAAGATTGTTACGTTTTTATTAAATATTCAAAATGAACCTGGATTATTGTCATCCATAATTGAAACAATTGCAAAGAGCAATGCAAATATACTAACAATAAACCAAAATATACCTATGAATGGTATAGCTGTTGTGGTTATATCCATAGAAACCGTTGAAATGGATGTAAGCGTTGAAGACTTGATAAATACACTAAAAAATGTAGAAGGTGTCAGAAAAATACTCATATTATCAAGGGCATAATGCCCTATTTACAATAAATAAAGTAAAATTATGAAAAAGGGCGTAAATATGATATAAATGGCATTATACTCTTATAATGGCTAAAAGCAGCTGAATATGACCGACGTTTGGATTTGATAATGAAGCATCATTTATTTATTATAGTATTTGTAATTAGCACTCACTGACAGTGAGTGCTAATAATAACAAAAACAAAAATCACTTTTTATATAATATAAGGAGGGTTATTATGAGTATCAAACCATTAGGAGACAGAGTAGTAATTAAAATAGTTGAAGCAGAAGAGAAGACCAAAAGTGGCATAGTGCTTCCAGGAACAGCTAAAGAAAAGCCACAAATGGCTGAAGTTGTTGCTGTGGGACCTGGTGGACTTGTTGAAGGTAAAGAAGTTACAATGCAAGTTAAGGTCGGAGATAAGGTAATATTCTCTAAATATGCAGGAACAGAAGTTAAATTCGATGGAGAAGATTATACAATCTTAAAACAGGACGATTTATTAGCAATCGTTGAATAATATAGCGGGAGGTATGGAAAATGGCAAAGCAGATTATATTTGGTGAAGAAGCAAGACGTTCATTACAAAGAGGCGTAGATCAACTTGCAGATACGGTAAAGGTTACTTTAGGGCCTAGAGGAAGAAATGTAGTATTAGATAAAAAATTTGGTTCACCACTTATCACTAATGATGGCGTAACAATTGCAAGAGAAATAGAGCTGGAAGATGCTGCTGAAAACATGGGCGCTCAACTTGTTAAAGAAGTAGCAACAAAGACAAACGATGTAGCAGGAGATGGAACAACTACAGCAACCCTTCTTGCACAAGCTATAATTAGAGAAGGATTAAAGAACGTTGCAGCAGGCGCAAACCCAACAATGGTTAAAGCAGGTATCAAAAAGGCTGTAGAAGTTGCAGTAGATGAAATAGCAAAAACAAGCAAACCAATTAGCGGCAAGGAAGATATTGCAAGAGTTGCTTCAATATCTGCTGCTGATGAAGAAGTTGGCACATTAATTGCAGATGCTATGGAAAAGGTAGGAAACGACGGAGTTATAACAGTTGAAGAATCAAATACAATGGGAACAGAGCTTAACGTTGTTGAAGGTATGCAGTTTGATAGAGGATATATTTCCCCATACATGGTAACTGATACTGAAAAGATGGAAGCTATTTTGGATGATCCATATATACTTATTACTGATAAGAAGATAAGCAGCATACAAGAGATACTCCCAATACTTGAACAGATAGTTCAACAAGGTAAAAAGCTTCTTTTAATTGCAGAAGATGTTGAAGGCGAAGCACTTGCAACACTCGTTGTAAACAAACTTCGTGGAACATTTACATGTGTTGCAATTAAAGCTCCTGGATTTGGTGATAGAAGGAAAGAAATGCTTGATGATATAGCTGTATTAACAAATGGTACAGTAATCTCTGAAGAGCTTGGATATGACCTAAAGGATACTACTCTAGATATGCTTGGAAAAGCAGGCAGAGTTAAGGTAACAAAGGAAAATACAATTATAGTCGATGGAACAGGCGACAAAGATAAGATTAAGGATAGAGTTTCACAGATAAGAGCACAGATCGAAGAGACAACTTCAGACTTTGATAGAGAAAAACTACAAGAGAGGCTTGCAAAATTAGCAGGCGGAGTTGCAGTAGTTAAAGTTGGAGCAGCTACAGAGACTGAGCTTAAAGAAAAGAAAATGAGAATTGAGGACGCATTATCAGCAACTAAGGCAGCAGTAGAAGAAGGAATAGTTCCTGGCGGCGGAGTATCATATGTAAATGCTATACCAGCTGTCTTAAAGATAGAAGAGACAGGAGATGTCCAAACTGGTGTTAACATTATAGCAAGGGCTCTTGAGGAACCAGTAAGGCAGATTGTTGAAAATGCAGGACTAGAAGGATCAGTAATACTTGAAAAAGTAAAGAATAGTAAGCCAGGCGTTGGATTTGATGCAGCTAAAGAAGAATATGTAGACATGATAAAATCAGGAATTGTTGACCCTGCAAAGGTTACAAGGTCAGCACTTCAAAATGCAGCATCAGTTGCAGCAATGTTCCTTACAACTGAATCAGTTGTTGCAGATATACCAGAAGAAAATCCACCAGCACCAGCACCAAATGGAATGGATGGAATGTATTAATATTAATATTGATAAAAAGAGGATGCACCTTTATAGGATGTGTCCTCTTTATTTTGCTTTTACATATATAAAACCCTCTGTATAACTTACCATAATAAATATAAGATTAAAGCCAAAAGTTAGCTTTGAATTATTGGCGGAAGTTATATATAATTTATCTATGAAGGGAAGTGATTGTATGGCTTTAGATGAAAAGTTAATGAACTTGAAGGAGATACTAGGGAGCATGGACAGTGTTGTTGTTGGGTTTTCTGGAGGCGTCGACAGTACATTTCTTTTAAAAATAGCAAAGGATGTTTTAAAGGATAAAGTAATTGCAGTTACCGCATCTTCTTCTACTTTTCCTAAAAGAGAGATGAATGAGGCTATTAGTTTTGCAAAGCAAAATAATATAAAACATATGATAGTTAAATCAGAGGAACTAGATATAGAAGGCTTTTCTAAAAACCCTAAGGACAGATGCTTTTATTGCAAAAAAGAATTATTTTCTAAATTTATTGATATAGCAAAAGAAAATGGCTATAAATATGTACTAGATGGCTCAAATACAGATGATACAAAAGATTATAGGCCTGGTATGAGAGCTTCTAAAGAACTTGGCATAAGAAGTCCTCTGCTAGAGGCTAATATGTCAAAAGAGGATATAAGAATGTTATCTAAAAAAATGAATCTTCCTACATGGGACAAACCATCTTTTGCATGTCTTTCATCAAGGGTTCCATATGGAGAGGAAATAACAAAGCAAAAACTAAACATGATAGAAGATTCAGAGGAATTTTTACTTAAATTAGGATTTAAACAGGTAAGAGTAAGACATCATGGAGATATAGCAAGAATAGAAGTAGCTCCCAAGGAGCGAGAAAAACTATTTAATATAGAGGTTATGGATAAAATATCTGATAGGCTTAAAGAAATAGGATTTAAGTATGTAACATTGGATTTAGATGGCTATAGAACGGGAAGCATGAATGAAGTTCTTGATAGGAAGTGATAAAATGGAGAAGGACGATCTTAAAAAGCTGCTTGAAGATGTAAAGGATGATAAGGTTTCAATTGATGATGCTTTATTTGAGTTAAAAAAACTTCCCTTTGAGGATTTAGGGTTTGCCAAAATAGATAACCATAGAGCACTCAGGGTTGGATACCCTGAAGTTATATACTGCGAAGGAAAATCAATTGATCATATAAAAAAGATAGTTGAAAAAATGGATCAAGGGGATTCAAATATACTTGCAACAAGAGCATCTTGTGAAGTATATGCTGCAATAAAAGAGGTATGTGAGGATGCAGTATACTATGAACTCCCAAGGATTGTACTTATTAAAAAAAGGGAATTAAAAAAGACAAATGGAAAAATACTAGTAGTATCTGCAGGCACAGCTGATATTCCCATATCAGAAGAAGCTGTCATAACTGCTGAAGTTCTTGGAAACACAGTAGATAGGCTGTATGATGTAGGAGTCGCAGGAATTCATAGACTTTTAGCTAACGTGGATAAACTATATGAAGCAAGGGTGATTATTACTGTTGCAGGAATGGAAGGAGCTCTTGCAAGCGTAGTGGGAGGGCTTGTTGATAAACCAGTTATTGCCGTACCTACAAGCATAGGCTATGGAGCAAATTTCAAGGGGTTATCTGCACTTTTAACCATGCTAAACTCCTGCGCAAGCGGAATAGGTGTTATGAATATAGATAATGGCTTTGGAGCAGGGTATCTCGCGTCTATGATAAACAAAATAGGAGAAGACCATTAACCATTGTTTCATTTTAAAGTATGAAATAGATAAAGGGAGGAATTTTAATGAGGACTTTATATTTTGATTGCTTTTCAGGTATAAGCGGGGACATGGTTCTTGGTGCACTTATAGATTGCGGAGTAGACCCTAGGGAATTAAAAAAAGAACTGGATAAATTAAATATTGATGGATATAGTATAGAAATAAAGAAGTCAATAAAAAATGGCATAACAGGTACAGATGTAAATGTTATTATAGAAGAGCAGCATACCCACAGAAATTTTAAAGATATCGAAGATATTATAAACAATAGCGATTTAAATAAAAATGTAAAGGAACTTTCTATATTAATATTTAAAAAGATTGCCATAGCTGAAGCTAAAGTTCATGGTAAAACTATTGAAGATGTTCATTATCATGAAGTGGGTGCAGTTGATTCCATAATTGATATAGTTGGAGCTTCAATATGTATTGATATTTTGAAAATTGATAGGTTCGCTGCATCTTATGTAAATACAGGGATGGGATTTGTAAAGTGTCAGCATGGTATAATTCCAGTTCCAGCGCCTGCTACACTTGAGATACTAAAAGGTGTACCAATATACTCACTAGATATAAACACGGAGCTTGTAACCCCAACAGGGGCTGCTATACTTGCATCTGTTTGTACAGAATATGGTCCACTTCCTAAGCTAACCATAGAAAAGACGGGTTATGGGTGCGGCAAAAAAGACCTTGAGATACCCAATTTATTAAGAGTTATTATAGGAGAAGAAAAAAAAAAGAACGAACATATATGATTGAATCTAACATAGATGACATGAACAGCGAATTCTATGAACATATAATGAAAAAATTATTTGACTTAGGTGCTCTTGATGTATTCCTAACTAATATAATAATGAAAAAGGGAAGGCCTGCAATAAAACTATCAGTTCTTACAGAAATAGGAAGTATAGACAAAATATCAAACTTTATTTTTTCAGAAACATCTACAATTGGAATAAGGTATTATCCTGTTTCAAGAGAGGTACTTGATAGAAATATTATAAAGGTTCATACTAAGTATGGCTCATGCAGAGTTAAGATTGCATATAGAAACAAAACTGCTGTAAACTATGCTCCTGAGTATGAAGATATTAAAGTGTTAGCCCAGAATAATGGTATACCCATTAAGGAAATATACAATGAAGTAATAAGAAACATTGACATTTAGAGCGAAAACAATCTATAATTGAAAATAAAATTTATATCTCGTTAATTATTAGAGATTTTATACTTTTATAGTTTAAATTTAGATAAGGGGTGGTTAAAATTAGTATTGAATCAAAAATTATAAAAAAAGGTATCACGTTTGATGATGTATTATTAATTCCGCAAAAGTCGGAAGTATTACCTAGGGATGTTAATCTTTCAACTCAGCTTACAAAACAAATAAAGTTAAATATTCCTATTATGAGTGCAGGAATGGACACGGTTACAGAAGGAAGGTTAGCCATTGCAATTGCAAGGGAAGGCGGTATAGGCATAATACATAAAAATATGTCCATAAAAAGGCAAGCTTCTGAAGTAGATAAAGTTAAAAGATCTGAGCATGGGGTTATTACTGATCCTTTCTACTTATCCCCAAATCATAAAATATCCGATGCGCAAAAGTTAATGGAAAGGTATAGGATATCAGGAGTCCCAATTACTGAAGGCTCTAAATTAGTTGGTATACTTACAAATAGGGATTTAAGATTTGAAACAGATGACACAAGGCTTATATCTGAGGTTATGACAAAAGATAATCTTATAACTGCACCTGAAGGTACAACCTTAAAAGAGGCTGAGGGAATACTAAAAAAGCATAAGATTGAAAAGCTTCCTCTTGTTGATGATGATTATAATTTAAGAGGGCTTATTACAATAAAAGATATAGAAAAAGCTTCAACGTATCCTAACTCTGCAAAGGATGATAATGGAAGGCTGCTTGCAGGCGCCGCTGTTGGTATAACTGCTAATATGATGGAAAGGGTTAAAGCCTTAGTAGATGCTAGAGTTGATGTAATTGTTCTAGATACTGCTCATGGCCATTCTAAAGGTGTACTTGAAGGAGTGCGCACTATTAAAAACAAATATCCTTCACTGCAGGTTATAGCTGGTAATGTTGCTACACCTGAGGCTACTAGAGATCTTATATTATCTGGAGCGGATTGTGTAAAGGTTGGAATAGGACCTGGATCAATATGCACTACAAGGGTTGTAGCAGGTGTTGGAGTGCCACAGCTTACTGCAATTATGGACTGTGCTGAAGAGGCTGCTAAAACTGGTACACCTATTATTGCAGATGGAGGGATTAAATTCTCTGGAGATATTGTAAAAGCAATAGCGGCTGGAGCAAACGTGGTTATGGTAGGTTCTCTCCTTGCAGGAACAGAAGAAAGCCCTGGCGAAACTGAAATATATCAAGGAAGAAGCTACAAGGTTTATAGAGGCATGGGATCATTAGCTGCAATGCAGTGTGGAAGTACTGATAGATACTTTCAAGAGAATCAGAAAAAGCTTGTACCAGAAGGAGTAGAGGGAAGGGTGCCATATAAAGGACCTTTATCAGATACAGTATTCCAGCTAATGGGAGGACTTAGAGCTGGTATGGGATACTCTGGTACACCTACAATTGATCACTTGAGAAAAGATGGAAAGTTTGTAACTGTTACATCAGCAGGATTGAGAGAAAGCCATCCTCATGACATACAAATAACCAAAGAATCACCAAACTATACCATTGATAAATAAATAGGAGGATGAGCCATGAGAAAAAATGAATTGGTTTTAATTATTGACTTTGGAGGCCAATATAGTCAGCTTATTGCAAGAAGAGTTAGAGAAAACAATGTATATTGTGAAATAGTTCCACACCATATTTCTATAGAAAAAATTAAAGAAAAAATGCCAAAGGCTATTATATTAACTGGAGGACCAAGCAGCGTTTCTGACGAAGATGCTCCAACAGTTGATAAAGAGATATTCAACTTAAATGTGCCAATACTTGGAATATGCTATGGATGTCAGCTTATTGGACATTTACTTGGAGGAAAAGTAGAAAAAGGCATTGATCGTGAATATGGAAAAGCAGATATAAAATTTGAAACTAAAAGCATGCTATTTAATGGAATTGACCAAAACTCTATATGCTGGATGAGTCATACATTAATGGTTACACAGGTTCCGGATAGATTTACTATAACTGCATCCACACCATCATGCATGGTTGCTGCCATGGAAAATGAAAAAAAGCATATATATGCCCTGCAGTTTCATCCAGAAGTAAAGCATACACTTATGGGAGATAAGATAATAAAGAACTTCATTTTTGGCATATGTAATTTAAAAGCTGATTGGGACATGGGCTCATTTACAGATGAAAAGATAAACGAAATAAAAAATACTATAGGGGACAAAAAGGTAATTTGTGCGTTGTCTGGAGGGGTAGACTCCTCAGTTGCAGCTGTTCTTGTGCATAAGGCAGTAGGAAAACAGCTTGTATGCATATTTGTAGATCATGGCCTTCTTAGAAAAGATGAAGCAGATCAAGTAGAGAAAACATTTAAGGAACAATTTGATATGAACCTTATAAGGATTGATGCAAAGGATAGATTTTTAAGCAAGCTGTCAGGTGTGTCAGATCCTGAGAAAAAGAGAAAGATAATAGGGGAAGAATTCATTAGAATATTTGAGGAAGAATCAAATAAACTAGGAGATATAGATTATCTTGTCCAAGGAACAATATATCCTGATGTGGTTGAAAGCGGAACAAAAACTGCAGCTAAAATAAAGAGCCATCACAACGTTGGAGGCTTACCAAAGGATATGAAATTAAAGCTAATTGAGCCTTTAAGAGAGCTATTTAAAGATGAGGTTAGAAAAGTGGGAGAAGAGCTTGAAATACCAGATAATATAGTTTGGCGCCAGCCATTTCCAGGACCTGGACTTGGAGTTAGAGTCCTTGGAGAGGTAACAGAAAGTAAACTTGAGATAGTTCGTGAAGCTGATGCAATATTTAGAGAAGAGATAGCAAAAGCAGGACTTGACAGGGACATATGGCAATATTTTGCCTGCCTTCCTAATATAAGAAGCGTAGGAGTTATGGGAGATGAAAGAACCTATTCATATACCATAGCCCTAAGAGCAGTAAACAGCACGGACGGTATGACAAGTGATTGGGCAAGAATACCTCATGATGTTTTAGCAAAGGCATCTAGCAGAATAGTAAATGAGGTCCCCAATGTAAATAGAGTAGTATATGATATAACAACAAAACCACCAGCAACCATTGAATGGGAATAAAAGAAGACAAAAAGTCTTGAAACCTTTAGAAATAAAGTTTCAAGACTTTTTATTTTCCCTAAGATATGGTCAAAGCAAGTGCCTTCAAGGGCTGCTAATGAGGCAGGTTTATATAGCAATATGTATTTTTTAGAGAAAAGTATAAAGTTTGTAGGCATGCATTTTAGTTTTTTGAAGATTTATACTGTTTCTATTGTTTGTTAAATAAAAGGTATATGTTATGGTGTCTTTGAATCCAAAAGGTAAGCAATAAAATTTATGAAAGGGATGAACAGAGGGAGGGTGGTTAATTTAGCAAAACGAAATGCACAAAAGGATAAAAAGACGTCTTCAAAAAAGGAGCAAATGGCTATTACCAGAGAAATCTGGATTAGTGATAAATAGCGACATAATAAAAAATAAGCTTATAGCAATCATTTAACTGACTATAAACTTATTATACGAGGAGGAGTAATGATGAAAAAGTTTAAAAAACTTATGGTACTTGTCTTGACATCAGTAATGGTGTCATCAGTATTATTAACTGGATGTGGCCAAAAAGAAGAAAAGAAAGACTCTGGCGATGCTAAGGTAGATACGCAAAAAGAAGTAGAGCTAAGCTTTTACTTTCCAAACACACCTCAAAAGGATCTTCAGAGTGTAGAGGATGCTTTAAATGCATTAGTTAAGCCAAAGATAAACGCAACAATTAAACTTAACCTTGTTGATTGGAGCGCTTATGACCAAAAAATAAGCATGATGATGGGTGCTGGCGAAGCATTTGATATATGCTTTACATCTGCTTGGACAAATATCTATACCCAGAGTGCTGGAAAAGGGGCATACAAGGATCTAACACCACTTCTTGATGAGTATGCTCCTAAGACTAAGGAAGTAGTACCAGATAACTTTTGGAAGGCAGTTCAAGTTAATGGAAAGACATATGCTGTGCCAAACGTTCAACAGGATGCCGTTGGATATGGATATTCTGTCCAAAAGCCTATTGCAGACAAATATAAATTTGACTGGAAAAATACAAAATGTTGGAATGATTTAACACCATTTCTTGAGCAGGTTAAAAAGGGAGAGCCTGATATGATACCTTTTGAATATGCTAAGAAGAGTGATCCGTTTTTGGCGGGTACAACCATGTATGGTATGGAAGCACTTGGCGAACCAAAAACTCCAGGTTGGATATATTTAGATGATAAAGATTTAAAGGTAATTAATCAATATGATACACCAGAGTTTAAAGATTACCTTAAGACTATGAGAGAATGGTACCAAAAAGGTTATATAAGAAAGGATGCTGCAACCCTAAAAGATACCGAAGCTGATAGAAAGGCTGGGAAAAATGCGGTTCAGTGGATACAACTTGATAGTGGAACCGTAGATTATGAAAATCTAGGTTTTCCTTACAAAGGCAGAATGTTTGCACCTTCAGGTATTGAGTCCTATGACCAAAGATTTGTAGAACCAATGCTTACAACTGATAAAGTAACGGCAGCACTTTTAGCAGTATCATCTACTTCTAAAAATCCCGAGAGGGCATTGCAGTTTATTGAGCTTCTTAACACGGATAAAGATATATACAACACTTTATCTTGGGGAATAGAAGGCAAGCATTATAAAAAGGTTAACGACGATAACAGAATTGAAACTCTTAAAGATGGTGGATACCAGATCTGGTCCCCATGGGAGTTTGGATATGTGGGCAACTCATATTATGATGAGAGCTGGCCAGAAGGTATAGAAAAAGATAATAAAGGTCATCAGATGTGGATAGATTTAAATAAGAATGCAACAGCATCACCAGCATTAGGGTTTGTATTTAATATGGATAATGTAAAGACAGAGGTTGCAAATTGTAGTAGTGTACTTGACCAATTCTACTATGCTCTAAGTTCAGGTTCTGTAGATCCTGATAAGTATCAGCCTGAATTAGTTGCAAAGCTTAAGACTGCAGGCGCAGACAAAATAATAGCGGAAAAACAATCCCAATTAGATGAATGGAAAAAAACTAACGGGAAATAAAAATGCCTAAATAAATTAATTTAATATAGTCTTCATTTAAAAAGCGATACAGCAATTTAAAATGAAGACTATATTATTTAATAGCATGGATGTTCAACTATAAATAAGGTTTCAAGAACTTTTATTTTTCCCATAACGATTATTTTTTACACTAATATATGACGAACCAAGTATTCTCAAGGATTACTAATGAGGCAAGCCTATATGGTAATATGCATTTTTTAGAGAAAAGTACAAAATTTGTAGGCGTGGGTTTTAGTTTTTTGAAGATTTATACTATTTTTATTGTTTGTTAAATAAAGGCTATATGCTACGATATTTTTGAATCCAAAAGGTAAGTGATAAAATTTATGAAAGGGATGAACAGGGGGAAATGGTTAATTTAGCAAAACGGAATGTGCAAAAGGAAAAGAAAACGTCTTCAAATCATGGGTTTATTAAAGAGATCTCCAAGAATAGAGCATTTTATATAATGATGCTTCCCGGACTTCTATTTATATTTGTAATGTATTATTTACCAATGTTTGGCGTTGTAATTGCTTTTAAGGATTACAATCCCTCACAAGGAATAATAAAAAGTAAATGGGTTGGTCTAAAGAACTTTGAGTTCTTTTTCAAATCACAATCTGCAGCCACTGTTACATTTAACACCTTATTTTACAATGTTATATTTATAGTTGTTGGGCTAGGGTTGGCGGTTTTGGTAGCTGTAATGCTTAATGAGATTAGGAATAAGTTTTTTGCATCTATGTATAAGAGCATACTGCTTTTTCCTTACCTTATATCATGGGTGGTAGCTGGATATTTATTATTCTCACTTTTAAGTGTTGATAGGGGAGTTATAAATAGGCTCATTCAGCATTTCGGACACGAGCCAATTCAATGGTATATGGAGCCTTCATATTGGAGATATATTATACCAGTTTCATATATGTGGAAAAACGTAGGCTATTTGTCTGTAGTATTCTTTGCAGCAATTACAGGTATTTCCTCTGATTACTACGAGGCAGCTGAAATGGATGGAGCAAGTGGCTTCCAGAAAACTGTCAAGATAACTATACCGCTGATTATGCCTATAGTAATTACTATGTTTCTTTTACAAGCAGGTAAAATATTCTATGCAGGATTGGGAGACTGGGGTCTGTTCTATAACCTTCCTAGAGATTCAGGGATATTATATAGTACAACCGATGTAATAGATACATATATCTTTAGATCATTAAAACAATTGAATGACCCTGGTATGACTGCGGCAATTGGTTTATATCAGTCTCTAGTTGGATTTGTACTTGTAGTATTTACTAACTGGCTTGTCAAAAAGTATGATCCTGACAGCGCTTTGTATTAGGAGGAAAGGTATATGGAAAATTTGAAAAGAAGAAAGAAAGTTAGTATTTCGCAGATTATTATTCATTTGATTTTTATTCTAGCTTGTATATTTTGTATTTTACCAATACTGTTAGTGCTATCAATTTCTTTAACTGATGAGAGCGTGATTTACCAAAATGGATATCATCTTATTCCTGAGGCATTTAGCCTTGATGCATATAAATATATTTTATCTGGAAGCTCTCCGGTGTTAAATTCATATTTGGTAACAGCCATAGTAACAATTGTGGGGACGGTTGTCCATTTATATTTAACATCAATGTTATCCTATGGGCTTTCAAGAAAAGAAGTGAAGTATAGTAGGGCACTTTCATTTTATGTGTTCTTCTGCCTGCTGTTTTCTGGAGGAATGCTTCCATGGTATATATTATTAACTAAATATTTGCATCTTAAGGACACAATATTTGTTTTAATTGCTCCTTACCTAGTGTCCTCAGTTAATGTATTGATTATGAAAAACTTTTTTAAAGGAATACCAAATTCTATTGTGGAGGCTGCAAGGATTGATGGCTCAAGTGAGTATAATACATTTTTTAAGATAGTTATGCCAATTTCAAAACCTGTATTTGCAACTATCGGTCTGTTTGTAGCTGTTTTTTATTGGAATGATTGGATGACATGTTCCCTTTTTATTAATAATACTAAATTGTACAGTCTGCAGTTTCTTTTACAATCAATCATGGATAATATTGCTTATCTGCAAGGGAATCCAATGCTTGAGAAGATTGGTACAAAACTTCCAGATGAAACAGCTAGGATGGCAACATGTATCCTTGCAATATTACCAATAGCAGTAGCTTATCCATTCATTCAAAAGAACTTTGAAAAGGGGCTTACGGTTGGTGCAGTAAAGGAGTAAATGGCTATTACCAGAGAAATCTGGATTATAGTAATATAATAAAAAATAAGGGGGAGTAGTAATGAAAAGGTTTAAAAAACTTATGGTATTTGTCTTGGCATCAGTAATGGTGTTATCATCCGTATTATTAACTGGATGTGGCCAAAAAGAAGAAAAGAAAGACTCTGGCGATGCTAAGGTAGATACGCAAAAAGAAGTAGAGCTAAGCTTTTACTTTCCAAACACACCTCAAAAGGATCTTCAGAGTGTAGAGGATGCTTTAAATGCATTAGTTAAGCCAAAGATAAACGCAACAGTTAAGCTTAATCTTGTTGATTGGAGCGCTTATGACCAAAAAATGAGCATGATGATGGGTGCTGGTGAAGCATTTGACATATGCTTTACATCTGCTTGGACAAATAACTATTTCCAGAGTGCTGGAAAAGGGGCATATAAGGATCTAACACCACTTATTGATAAATATTGCCCTAAGACTAAGGAAGTAGTACCCGATAATTTTTGGAAGGCAGTTCAGGTTAATGGGAAGACATATGCTGTACCAAACTTCCAACAGAACGCAGCTGGGTATGGATATTCCGTTCAAAAGCCTATTGCAGACAAATATAAATTTGACTGGAAAAACGCAAAGAACTGGAACGATCTAACACCACTCCTTGAGCAGGTTAAAAAGGGAGAGCCTGATATGATACCTTTTGAATATTCTAAGAAGAGTGATCCATTTATATCAGGTACAATCATGTATCGTATGGAAGCACTTGGCGATTCTAAAACTCCAGGCTGGATATATTTAGATGATAAAGACTTAAAGGTAGTTAATCAATATGACACACCAGAGTTTAAAGAGTACATTAAAATTATGAGGGATTGGTATCAAAAGGGTTATATAAGAAAAGACGCTGCAACTTTAAAAGATACTGAAGCTGATAGAAAGGCTGGAAAAAATGCAACTCAGTGGACGCAAATTGATAGTGGAACCGAAGATTACGAAAAGTTAGGTTTGCCTTACAAAGGCAGGATGTTTGCACCTTCAGGTATTGAGTCCTATGATCATAAGTTTGTAGAACCAATGCTTACAACTGACAAAGTATCATCAGCACTTTTAGCAGTATCATCTACTTCTAAAAATCCTGAGAGAGCATTGCAGTTTATTGAGCTTCTTAACACGGATAAAGATATATATAACACTTTATGCTTGGGAGTAGAGGGCAAGCATTATAAAAAGGTTAACGACGATAATAGAATTGAAACTATTAAAGATGGTGGATACCAGATCTGGTCCGCATGGGAGTTTGGATATATGGGTAACTCATACTATGATGAGAGCTGGCCAGAAGGTATAGAAAAAGACGACAAAGGTAATCAGATATGGATAGATTTAAATAAGAATGCAACAGCATCACCAGCATTAGGGTTTGTATTTAATATGGATAATGTAAAGACAGAGGTTGCAAATTGTAGTAGTGTACTTGACCAATTCTACTATGCTCTAAGTTCAGGTTCTGTAGATCCTGATAAGTATCAGCCTGAATTAGTTGCAAAGCTTAAGACTGCAGGCTCAGACAAAATAATAGCGGAAAAACAATCTCAATTAGACGAATGGAGAAAGGCTAACGGAAAATAAAAATATCTAAATAAATTAATTTAATATAGTCTTCATTTAAAAAGCTATACAGCAATTTAAAATGAAGACTATATTATTTAATAGCATAGGAGGGCTAGAAAATGTCCAACTCATATATGGAGATATTAAAAGAAAATAACTCCAGTTTAGGCATAAGCATAACACAGTATGATGGTTCCCATCCAATACATTGCTATGAAAGTACTTTGCCTAAATTGAATGAAACTAATAATATACGTTTTTTAGATTCATGCTGGAATATTAGCTATAGATTTACTGAGGTTTCAAATAATAAAGATGCAATTGATGGAGAAGTCATTTTTAAACTAGTTAAAGGCCGCCTTGAGCAGGCTAATATGTCAGTTAGAATATTAGTTGATAACTGGTCAAAAGAAAACTATGTGCTTATACCTGCTGCAGCATATAACGGCAATAGATTCAAATCTGTTAAGCAGGCATACCCTCCAATGCTTACAAATAAGGAGGATATAGGAGTTAACATTCCAATTACAATTACCGATGTACCAAGGTTAAATGTTGATAATGGAATGTCAAGAATAGACATTCGCACTGGTGACATGGCTACTCCTGCCATTGGTTTTTATTCGCCAAACATGAATAAAGGCTTTTTTATGATGACTAATCAAGAGTCTACTTTGGGGGATTTAGGAATCTCAATAGAAGAGAATGAAGATAGAACAAAGGCTGTAATATCACTCTCGAATCCAGCAGTTAGAAAGGACTATAAGTATGGAATGTGCACAACTAAAGTCATGTCTGATGACAGGGGATACGACTTTAATGAAAATGACGAGGTTACGCTAAAATTTAGATTATACTTTTTTGATTGTACTAATATTCCGGAACTATTTAAATACTTTATAAATATAAGAAAAGATTTAACTGGAAAGGCTGCCCTGCATAATGAAATACCTTTTTCAAAGGCTTGGGAAATACAACAAGCAAAATATAATAAGGATAATTGGGAAGATAAACTTGGGTTTTATAAAGTATCAACTTCTGATTCTATATTTGGACATTGGCAGACTGGATGGATAGGAGGAGGGATGAACTCTTTCCCATTACTATTTGAAGGGAATAAGCTCTCCATAGAGAAAGCTATAAAAAACTTGGATTTTGCTTTTAAAAAAGTCCAAGCAGCTTCAGGCTTTTTTTATGGAATTGTATATAATGGAAAGCCTTACGGAGATGGTTTTAACAACCAAGAGGAGAAATCAACGACACTTTTAAGAAAAAACGCAGACATAGTGTATTTTATATGTAAACAGTTTATACTTATGGAGAGAAGGGGACTGGGGAATAGAATTTCTGATGATTGGAAGGATGGACTTAAAAGGGCTTGCGATGCCTTTGTGCGTTTATGGAATAAATATGGCGAATTTGGGCAGTTTGTTGATATTGATAAGGAAGAAATTATTATAGGTGGGACTTCAAGTGCAGGAATTGCACCAGCAGCACTTGCATTAGCAGGTCAGTATTTTAAAAATGATATATATATAAAAGTTGCAAAAGAATCTGCTCAGTACTTTTATGATAATTTCACTCAAAAAGGAATTACAAATGGAGCTCCAGGAGAGATATGTCAATGCCCTGACAGTGAATCAGCATTTGCTCTTCTTGAATCATATATAGTGCTATATGAGGTAACAGAAGAGAAAAGATGGATCACCATGGCAGAGGATGCAGCTAATCAGTGTGCAACATGGTGTATGTCCTATGACTATAGATTTCCTGAAGTCTCTTCTTTTGGAAAACTAGGGAGACATTCTTTAGGAGCGGTTTGGGCAAATGTACAAAACAAACATGCTGCCCCGGGTATATGCACATTATCAGGAGATTCGCTATTAAAGCTGTTTAGAGCTACGGGAAATATTCTATATTTGGAACTGCTTCAGGAAACAGCACATAACATACCACAGTATTTGTCTAGAGAGGATATGCCACTAATGATTTCTTGGCATTTTGATGATAATGAGTATAATGGTAATGAGAGCATAAATGGCAAGTATATGCCTAGCGGATGGATGAGTGAAAGAGTTAATACAAGCGACTGGGAGGGAAAAGGAAACATTGGAGCTGTACCTGGCGGTTCATGCTGGTGTGAGGTATCTAATATGCTCACCTTTGCGGAAGTACCAGGCGTATATATTCAAAAAGATACTGGATTTGTTTGTGTTATAGATCATATTGAGGCAGAAATGATTGAAAATAACGAGGACAAACTAGTTGTTAAATTCGAGAATACTACTAAATTCCCTGCTGAAGTAAAGGTGCTTGCAGAAAATACTTGGGACATGAAAAAAGCCCTTGGGCAAAATGCAATGCTTAATTGCCAAAGAGTAAATATTATGCCGTATTCAAGTGAAGTTTTAACTTTTGAAAAAGAAATAATATAGAATGGATGGTGGTATAAAATGACAGAGTATTTTACTAATGTACCAAAAATTAAATATGAAGGGAAAGATTCAAAGAATCCTTTGTCTTTCAAGTATTATAACCCTGAAGAGGTGGTAGGTGATAAACCCATGAGGGAGCACCTTAGGTTTACAATGTCCTACTGGCATACTCTAACAGGCGAGGGGCAAGACCCATTTGGCGTTGGCACCATGGAAAGGGCATGGGATGGAGAAAAGGATCCAATGAAGCTAGCTAAAATTAGAATGGAAGCAGCTTTTGAATTTATGAATAAGCTAGGAATAGATTATTTTGCTTTCCACGATAGGGATATTGCACCAGAAGGGAAAGACCTTGCTGAAACTAACAAAAATATTGATGAAATGGTGGTATACTGCAAAGAATTAATGGCAAAATACAATAAAAAGCTGCTTTGGGGAACTGCTAATATGTTCACTAACCCAAGGTTTGTACATGGTGCAGCCACAAGCTGCAATGCTGATGTATTTGCTTATGCCGCTGCCCAGGTAAAAAAGGCTATTGAGATTACAAAAGAACTTGGAGGAGAAAACTATGTGTTCTGGGGTGGAAGAGAAGGTTATGAAACCCTGTTAAACACTGATATGAAGCTTGAACAAGATAACCTAGCTAGGTTCTTTCATATGGCTGTAGATTATGCTAAAAAGATTGGATTTACTGGACAATTTTTAATTGAACCAAAGCCAAAGGAGCCAACAAAGCATCAATATGATTTTGATGTGGCAACTGTTATGGCATTCTTAAGAAAATATGATTTGGACAAATACTTTAAAGTTAATATTGAGGCAAATCATGCTACACTTGCAGGACATACGATGCAGCATGAGGTTGAATTAGCTAGGATTAATGGAATATTGGGAAGTCTGGACATTAATGAGGGAGATATGCTCCTTGGATGGGATACGGATAAGTTCCCAACAAACATATATGATGCAACACTTGTTATGTACGAGGTATTCAAAAATGGTGGAATAGCTCCAGGTGGACTTAACTTCGATGCTAAGGTAAGAAGGGCATCCTTTGAGCCAGAAGATTTATTCCTAGGGTATATAGCTGGTATGGATACCTTTGCTAAGGGGTTAAAGGCTGCTTATAATCTTATACAAGGCGGAGAGTTAGACAAGTTTATAGAGGAAAGGTACAAGAGCTTCACGGAAGGCATTGGCAAGGACATAGTTGAAGGAAAGATGAACTTTGAAGCTTTGGAGAAGTATGCGCTAAATAATAGCTGCATAAAGAATAAGTCTGGAAGACAAGAGATGTTAGAATCTATATTAAATCAATATATATTTAATGAGTAAATAGTTAATAGTTAATAGTTAATAGTGAATAGTGGTGCAGTATAATGTAGAGGCAGAAAATTGTCTCTACATTATATTTAATAGTTTGGATTTATATGGAGGGGAAAAAGATGAATTTCTTGGGAATAGATTTGGGCACATCCTCAGTAAAAATAATCATAATAGATGAAGATGGAAAGGTAATTGCTAGCCTATCTAAGGAATATCCAGTATTTTATCCAGAGAAAGGATGGGCAGAGCAAAATCCAGAGGATTGGTGGAATGCAACAAAAGAGGGAATAAGAGAATTAATTGAAAAGAACCAAATAGATGCAAAAGACATAAAATCCATTGGCTTTAGCGGTCAGATGCATGGGCTGGTTACATTAGATGAAAATGATAAAGTATTAATGCCTGCAATACTTTGGTGTGATCAAAGAACAAGTAAGGAATGTGAGTATATTACAAGGACAGTGGGAAAGGATAACCTTTCTAAGTATACAGGAAATAAGGCTTTAACAGGTTTTACGGCACCTAAGATTTTGTGGGTTAGAAAGCATAGACCAGATGTTTATTCTAAGATTAGACATATATTGCTTCCTAAGGATTATATAAGATTTAAGTTAACTGGGGAGTATGCTACAGATGTATCTGATGCCTCTGGTACACTTCTATTTGACGTGAAAAATAGGGTATGGTCTAGAGAAATGCTGAATGCTTTGAAAATATCTAAAGATTTGCTTCCCAAATGCTATGAATCATCGCAGGTAACTGGAAGCGTTTCTGAGGAAGCAGCTTTAGGGACTGACCTTAAAGAAGGTACACTTGTGGTAGGCGGCGGCGGAGATCAGGCCGTGGGGGCTGTTGGTACTGGAACTGTTGAAAATGGAATTATTTCTGTGGCAATGGGAACCTCAGGCGTAGTTTTTGCTTCCCAAAAAGAATACGCAGTGGATAGAGAAAATAGATTACATTCTTTCTGTCATGCCAATGGTGAATGGCATGTAATGGGGGTTATGTTATCTGCAGCTTCATGCTTAAAATGGTGGGTAGAAACCGTAAATAAAGGTAATTCAAATACATTTGACCAGTTATTAAGTGAAGCTGAGAAGGTGCCAGCAGGCAGTGAAGGGCTAATATTTTTACCATATTTAATGGGAGAGAGAACACCTTATAGTGACCCTAATGCTAAGGGATGTTTTATAGGGCTTAATATAACTCATACTAGGGCTCATATGACTAGAGCTATTCTAGAAGGAGTAGCTTATGGGCTTAGGGATTCTTTAGAACTTGTTAAAAATCTAAATATTCCTATTAACGAAGTAAGGGTTAGTGGTGGTGGAGCTAAGAGTAAGCTTTGGAGACAAATACTTGCCGATGTGTTTAATACAAGAATAGATATGATAAATTCTGTGGATGGACCGTCCTATGGAGCAGCTATACTAGCAGCTGTTGGAGCTGGAAGGTTTAATTCAGTGAATGAAGCTTGTAGCAAGATGATTAAAGTTACAGAAAGTGTTTATCCAAATAAAGTGAATATAGATAAATACCAAAAGGGATACCTAATATATAATGGCCTATATGGTAAACTTAAGGATACTTTTAAGGAAATTTCTGATTAATAATTATCTTATTTGAGAAAGTAGGAAAGGGGAAGGCTCATCTTATGCTTATTCATATTATTCAGAATATGGTATAATAGGAAGTAATCTGCGAAATTTATTATTTAAATTTGTTTACATTATATAGATTACTATTAGATTAAGGTGATAATATTGATTTTCAAAAGTAAGCTAAAAGAACATACATTCTACAAAAAGATGCTAATATATTTTTTTATTAGCATTTCCGTGTTGATATTATTGATATCGTTTACCCTATATTTGTATTATTCTAATTCAACTATGGATGTACTTAAGAATTCAAACACTAGATCTCTTTCTCAAATAAGTTATAGTGCTACATATATGGACAACATGGCAAACAGTTTTTGCAGATCTGTTTATTTAAATGATTATGTTAAAGCTTTTATGAATAGTAACACAGAGGATTTATTAACTCTAGGGAATACCATTCGCACTTTAGATACATTAACTGCTCCTAACCTATATATACATTCTCTGTATATCTATAACCGAAAGCTTGATACATTTATATCTACTGAAACAGGATCCTTTTATAAAAGCTCTGAGTTTTATGATCAAGAGATTGTAAATTTAATTAAGAACAATAAGAAAAGTAATACTTCTGAACTTATTCCTTTTCCACGGAAGAGTTATTTACCTTGTGCTTATCATGATAAGCCTACAAACCTTACTAATACATATACTTATTTAATGTATGATAATGCCGCAAGCTCTGACGAAACTCGTGGGGCAATAATTTTGAATGTAGATACGAACTGGCTAAGAGATACAATGCTATCATTGAATGATAACTCAACTTACAAAGGGTGCGAGCTATTTGTTATTAATGAGGATGGCCTAGTTGTAAATCACTCAAAAAGTAATGAGTTTATGAAAGATATATCCGGTGAAAGCTATATTAAGCGTATTTTGTCATCCAAGGCTCAATCAGGCTCTTTTATAGAAACTATAAATGGAGAGAAGTATATTTTTTCATATGTATCTTCAAGTGGGCTAAAATGGAGGTTTATCAGTATGACCCCCTATTCTTCTGTTTTTTCAAGTATAGACAAACTTAAGATAGCCACTATTTCCTTATGCATTTTGGTTTTGCTTTTGGGACTTTTTTGCTCCATTATTGCCTCAAGGAAGTTATATTTTCCTATTAATACACTTACAAATGATGTAAAGAAAAATTTTATATTAAGCGCGTCAGAGAATGATATGGATGAATTAAAGTTTTTATCTAGCACATTTAATAAAGTATTTGATAAGGCAAATAGGCTAGAAAGCCTCCAAAATGATAATATTGAAAGCATAAAGAATAGTTATTTGAAGAATCTTCTTATGGGCAATATAGCGTTATATGAGGATGATATATCTAAGAAAATAAAAGAGCTTGGTATTAAACTTAACTTTGAAAAGGACACCTTCATTTTCATACTAAAACTAGATTATTATCAAAAATTTATGGAGGATTTTGATGAAAATGATAGGCTACTATTTAAGTATGCAATCTCCAACATAGCCCTAGAAATAGTATCTAAGTGCTATATTGGTGAAATTGTAGATATGGGGACTGATCACTTTTCCGTTGTTATAAATATTAATGAAAATGATGGAATGCTTGATTCTATATATGATAATTTAAAAAAATTAGTTTCAGAAATTCAGGGGTGTGTAAATAAATACCTTCATTTATCCTTGTCTGCTACATTAGGTTATGTATTTCATGGAGCTGATACTGTTGCCTTAGCATACAATAATACTTTAAACATATCTATGTACAGATTAAAGTATGGACATGCTTCCATTATAACTCCTGAAGCTTTGAAAGATATACGAGGCGATGACTTTAAATTTCCTTCATCTAAGGAAAAAATAATTCTTGATTCATTAAAGCTTGGTAATATGGAACGTGCAAAGGAAGCATATTATGATGTGATAGAAGCCATATCAGACTATCCTTATGATAATATTATGGCTTCCATCATATATCTAATATTCTCAATCTACAATAATACCATAAGCAACTTAATGGAAAATAGCAACGAAAGTTTCTCTAGTATATTTACTAAGTTTTTTAGTGAGGTAGCAAATTACGAAACACTTGATGAGATTAACCAAACATTTATAAACATATTTGAAGAAATTGTAACTGCCATTGAATCTACTCAAAATAACAAAGCTAATATAATGGCAAAAAATATTATTGATATTGTTAATGATAGCTATGATGATAAAAACCTTTGTTTAAATAGTATTTCGGATAAACTTATGATGTCATCTGTATATGTAGGCAGATTATTCAAAGAGGCAACAGGAAAGTCGGTTTCAGAATATATATCTAATGTAAGAATGGAAAAAGTTAAATATTATTTAGATAATACTAATATGCAGATAAATGAAATATTAGACAAAGTAGGCTTAGAAAAGTCCAACTATTTCTATACAACCTTTAAAAAATACTTTGGGGTTTCACTTACAAATTATAGATTAGATGTATTGCAAAAAAAGTCAAAGTGAAATTAACTAAAGGTACACTGTATACTGTAGCAAATGATTTCGAGGTGGCAAAATGAATTATAATATTGCAATTTGCGATGACAGTATGGCGGATCTTGACTACATATCATCCATTGTCACAGATTGGTCAAGAAAGTCTGGCAATACAGTTAATATTAGAACCTTTTCATCTGCGGAAGCTTTTCTTTTTGATTATGCAGAAAACAAAAGATACGATATTTTGTTGCTGGATATTGAAATGAACGGTATGGATGGGGTTTCTCTTGCAAAAAAGGTACGGAAAAATAATGAATCTATTCAGATTGTGTTTATTACAGGGTATTTAGACTATATTTCAGAAGGGTATGAGGTTTCCGCATTGCATTATTTAATGAAACCAGTTCATGACGAGAAAGTGTTTGATGTTTTAAACCGAGCAGCACAGAAAATTGAGAAAAATGATCATGCATTGCTTATTAAATTATCCGGAGAAATGATACGTATACCCTTATATGAGATACGCTATCTAGAGGTACGTCAAAACTATGTGACAATCCATGCCAAGCTGGATTATACAGTAAAAAAGACTTTAGGAGAGTTTGAAACAGAGCTTGATGATAGCTTTTTTCGCATGGGCAGATCATTTATTGTTAATTTACTATGTATTCGCAGAATAACCAAAACAAATGTATATCTCTCAGATGGTACGGTTATTCCTTTGCCAAGAGGACAGTATGAGCCCTTAAACAGGGCAATTATTTTACATACATAAAGGAGAAGGGTTATGTCAGTTTTTTCAAAGCATATAGATAAGAAAATTGCAGCATATCAACGTGAGCTAATCGAAACTCATTATGCTGAAGTAGAAAATATGTATAAGCAGATCCGCGGGTGGCGTCATGATTATCGCAATCATATTCAGACAATGAAAGCCTATGCTGCATCAGGGGATATGTATGCCATAAAAACATATTTAGATGAATTAGATACTGACCTTTCTACTGTAGATACCGTAATTAAGACTGGAAACGCTATGGCGGATGCTATTTTAAACAGTAAGATTTCTCTTGCTAAATCCAAACATATTTCTGTACAAGCTGATGCACACATTCCCCTTGCTTTAACTATATCAGAACTCGATTTGTGCGTTATCATAGGAAATTTATTTGATAATGCAATTGAAGCAAGTATGAACCTACCAGAGGGGGGGCGCATGATTCGTATTTATATGGATATGAAAGGCACTCAGCTATATATATCCTTTACAAATTTTACATCTTCCAAAAAATTAACAAAAATTAACGGCATCTTTCAGAGCACAAAGGGTGAAGGCCATGGCTTTGGACTTGTCCGAATTGACAATATTATCGAGAGGCTTGACGGGTATATAAGCAGGAATAGTGAAGATGGTGCCTTTACTACGGAAATATTATTGCCCCAGGATACAAATTCATCACCTGATTTAGGCAATTCGTCCCCAAAATAACCTTATATAGTATTCGTTATGATAGGCTAATAGCGAGGTGATGAAAATGACGGAACAAGACAAGAAAAAGAACAAGGAGCGACCCAAATATAATATGTGGCAGAATTCAGTGTATATGATTTGTGAGGCATGGGAAGTTAGCAAAAGCGTTTTGGTTTTGTGCGTATTACTTGCGGCACTTGCTGTAACAAACAATTTAGCTGAACTCTATATTGCTCCAGTAATATTAAAAAAAGTGGAGACAAAGGCACCATTGTCAGAACTTATTCTGACCATTGTTTTGTTTACAACGGTACTTTTAATTTTAGCAGCCTTAACTTCATATGTATCCACTAATACGGTGTTCGGTCGTGTAGAGATCAGGCTTAACATCATACGCAAAATCCATAATAAGGTTGCAACCACGTCTTTCCCTAATACGGAGGATACTTCTATTCTCAAAAAGCTTGAAAAGTCCAATATGGCCGTATGCAGCAATAATCAAGCGACAGAAGCAATTTGGGATACACTAACAAATCTACTTAAAAGTATTACCGGATTTATAATTTATCTTTTTTTGATATCCTCTTTAAATGTAGTATTAATATCAATTGTTTTAATAACAACAGTTCTAGGGTATTTTATCAACAAGCGTATAAACGAGTGGGGCTTTTACCACCGGGAAGAAGAGTCTGAGTATTTCAAAAAAATGAATTATGCCTGCACAAAAGCAGAGGAGCCTGCTTTGGCAAAAGATATACGCATTTTTGGTATGCAGCCATGGCTTGAAGATATCTTCAACAGTACACTGCGTTTATATAAGGCTTTCGTTGCTCGTGGGGAAAGAGTGTATATATGGACAAATGTTATTGATGTAGTTCTCACATTGTGCAGAAATGGGATTGCATATTTTTATTTAATTACAATGACAATTAGCGCAGGATTGCCGGCATCTGAGTTTCTTTTGTATTTTACTGCTGTTGGGGGATTTACAAATTGGATAACTGGTATTCTTTCCAATTTTTCCACGCTTCACAGGCAAAGCCTTGATATTTCTACTGTAAGAGAATACCTTGAGACTCCAGAACCCTTTCGATTTGCGGATGGAGCAGACTTACCTAAAAATCAAAACGGCAAATATGAAATCCAATTACAAGATGTGTGCTTTAGATACCCAAAAGCTGATAAGGACACTTTAAATCACCTGAATTTAACCATTCATGCAGGAGAAAAGCTTGCAATCGTTGGATTAAATGGTGCAGGCAAAACCACACTTGTAAAACTAATATGTGGCTTTTATGACCCTACACATGGTGCCATACTGCTCAATGGAGAAGATATCCGGCAATACAATCGCCGTAAGTATTATGGGCTTTTCGCTGCAGTTTTTCAACAATTTTCCCTGCTCGAAGTAACCCTTGCTGAAAATGTGGCACAGTCAGATGAGAATATTGACATTGCTAAAGTAAAGCGCTGCATTGCAGAGGCTGGATTGACGGACAAGGTGGAAAGTCTTCCTAAGGGGTATCAAACACATATAGGCCGCAAAGTATTTGAAGATGGAATTGAGCTTTCAGGTGGAGAAATGCAGCGGCTAATGCTTGCACGTGCTTTATACAAGGATGCCCCAATTATTGTGTTGGATGAACCAACAGCCGCTCTTGATCCAATTGCAGAGAACGATATTTATTTGAAATATAACGAAATGACCTCTGGGCGTACATCTATTTATATTTCCCACCGTTTGGCATCTACACGCTTTTGCGATCGCATTATTTTTATTTCAAATGGGGCTATAGCTGAAGAGGGAACCCATGATTCATTAATGAAGATAAATGGAAAATATGCAGAACTTTTCCGTGTACAAAGCAAATATTATAAAGAAGGGGGTGCCTTTGATGAAGAATAAAAAGAAGGATGGCATCTCCTTACAAGAATCCATAAGGTTAAATTACAGAGCTTTTAAGATACTTAAAAAGCAATGCCCAAAAATGTTTATATCTTCTGCTATATGTTCGGCTTTTGCCTCTATTACGCCTTATGTTGAAATTTATCTTTCGGCACAGATTATAAATGAACTTGCTGGGAATCGCAATCCCATAGTGCTTAGAAAACTTGTAATAATTACAATTGTATCCACATCTTTTTTGGCTTTAATAAATGGGGTGCTATCACGCTGGAAAAACTGTAAGCATGCGGGATTCTGGCATCAGCAAAACAAGATATATACAGATAAAATGTTGGATATGGATTTTTGCTCATTAGATGAGCAGCACACACATGATTTACGTTCACAGATTTCTCAAAACCAGCAATGGGCAGGCTGGGGAATTGGAAAAATATTAGTATATTTTGAAACAACCGTAAATTCCTTAATCAGTATTGTAAGCGCAATTGCATTGACGGTCAGTCTTTTCACTTTAGATGTTCCATCAAAATCAGGAGCCTTTACTATATTGAACAGTCCTCTTTTTGCAGTAGGTATTATTGTAGTTTTGTTTCTTGTTACTTTCATCTCCCCAATGTGTTCTAACAAAGCAAATAGCTACTGGACAAGGCGTGCTGATGATGCAAAGATGGGCAATCGTTTCTTTGGTTTCTTTGGGTTTATGGCACAGGATAGATACCGTGCACTTGATATAAGAATGTACAATCAGCAGATCATCTGTGAACATTACTCAAAAAAGGATAAGAGCATTGCACCAGGCTCAAAAATAGCAAAATATGCAGCCGGGCCCATGGGAGTCTTGAATGCCATATCTGCTGCAATGTCTATTATTTTTATAGGGATTGTTTATACTTTTGTGTGCCTTAAAGCTTGGGCAGGGGCCTTTGGAGTTGGATCAGTTACCCAGTATATAGGTTCAATAACTTCTCTCTCTCAAGGGATTGCTTCTTTGATTGCAACCCTTGGTGATATGCGAAACAATGCTGTATTTTTAAAGACAACATATGAATTTCTCGATATTCCCAATACAATGTATCAGGGAAGCTTAACAACGGAAAAGCGGGCAGACCGTAATTATGAAATAGAATTTCGCGATGTATCTTTCAAATACCCTGGTACAGAAACATATGCATTACGCCATGTTTCTATAAAATTTAAAATTGGGGAAAGATTAGCTGTTGTTGGAATGAATGGCTCAGGAAAGACAACTTTTATCAAACTGCTTTGTCGCCTGTATGATCCAACAGAAGGTGAAATACTGCTTAATGGAATTAATATTCGAAAATATAACTATCATGATTATATGTCTATTTTCTCTGTTGTTTTTCAGGATTATCAGCTGCTCTCTTTCTCCCTTGGACAGAATGTTGCTGCAAGCAAAAGTTATGATGATTCAAAGGTAATAGACAGTTTAAACAAAGCTGGTTTTTCAGAGAGGCTATCAAAGATGCCTAATGGAGTTGAAACATATATTTATAAAGATTTTGATGATGGGGGTGTGGAGATTTCAGGAGGTGAGGCTCAGAAAATAGCCATTGCCCGTGCATTATACAAAGATGCACCATTCATTATACTTGATGAGCCTACAGCTGCTTTAGATCCAATTGCAGAAGCAGAAATTTATAGCAAATTCAACGAGATTGTCGAAGATAAGACTGCTATTTATATTAGTCACCGCCTATCTTCCTGCCGTTTCTGCAGTGATATAGCCGTATTCGACAACGGCCAGATTGTCCAGCAAGGCAGCCACGAGGAACTAGTAGATATCCCAGGTAAATATCACGAGTTATGGTATGCACAAGCGCAGTATTATAAATAATAAACTTGTTTTATAAACGAGAATAAAAGGCTCTAACTCTGGTGAGTTAAAGCCTTTTATTCTTTTCTTTATTATAACTTGGGAAATGGAATTATGTACGGTATAAATTTAAGTTAAATGTATAAATTGTGGAGAAATTCATAAATTTCGTAGATTTCTTAATTTAATTCATATGTTATTATATTTTGTGAAAAGAATAAAGGCAGGAAATCAT
>ENA-UOOK01000533-UOOK01000533.1-fermentation-metagenome-genome-assembly--contig:-NODE-533-length-50730-cov-28.177444_pt1 | contig 50730 bp, 44 predicted proteins | sample MGYA00245777_ERZ724023 | MGnify/ENA primary metagenome ERZ724023 (study PRJEB28704, sample SAMN03018312) | fermentation metagenome | biome: anthropogenic terrestrial biome; feature: soil; material...
ACACTGGCCCGGCGAGACTGACAGGCTCCTCTAACAGCAATGAGGCGGCCCAACAGGCAATTCCCGTAAATGCCACCTGGACCAAGGTCAGCATCAGCACCCGACAGCGGGGAGCGTATTTCCCCAGATTCAAGATATTCACTGCAAAGGCCACAGCGCAGATAAACAAAGACAAATCTCCCTGGTTAAACACAAAAAAACCTGCAGAAAAATCCAGGCTGAGGAGAGCCAGCCCAACAGCCGCCACAGCGGCGAATATGTAGACTGCAAAATGGGGACGCCTGCGGAAAAAGACAGCGCCAAATAAGGGCACCAGCACCACGGCCAGGCCGGTGATGAACCCGGCCTTGGCGGCAGTGGAATAAACCATTCCCACTGTCTGGGCAATGTAGCCAATAGCCATTGAAGCGCCGCTGATTATCCCTCCGATTAGCTCATCCCTGGTGATTGAAGGAATATGCCTCAAGTTGAGGAAGACCAGGCCCACAGCGGCCAGAGAAAACCGCCAGGCCAGGAAATACAGGGGCGGAACAGAGTCTAGAGAAGATTTGGTCACCGAAAAGGTAGTTCCCCAGATAAGAGTAACCATGATAAGGGCAGAATATCCCATCCATCTTTTTCGTTGCACACAAATACCCCGTTTGCCGAAAGTTTATATTTGCCTTGTACCTTTAATCTGCTTTTGATTATAGCATACGCAACAAAAAAAAGGGCTCAAGCCCTCGCCTTGCCGACAAACAGTATTAACTAAACTCTCTAGGGTGTTGTAAAGCGCACAGCGGTTACCGGATGATCCAGGGAGATAAGGTCTTGTTCCTTGAGATTTAAGAGCAGTACTGAGGATTCCAGTTTATAAGTAAAGGTTCTTTTTGCGGCCTCCAGCTTAAAATTGAGCGTATTGCCATCGAGCTTAAAGACCAGGCCCGAGATGAAATTGCCGGAAAATAACTGCTCGCCTTCTCCATTGACAAAGACGACCACATTATTCACTTCATCAAAATAAATGTAACGGTATCCGGGTTCAGCATCCGCCGGGTTCCAGCTGTCCAACAACTCCAAACTCTTGGCAAAGCGGACTTCCCGGGTAATCCTTTCTGAAGCAATGCGCAGATCGTAATGCAAATCGTTTTTATCCGAGCCGGAACGGTACATTTTATTGCTCATGATGACAAAGGAGTACATTGCGGAAAGCAATAAACCAACTATTGCAACCGTGGCTAAAACCTCAATCAGCGTAAACCCCTGTTTATCACGCCACAATATTATCACCACCCGGCTTTCAATTTAATCATCATCGGCAATGAAAGTGACATAAGTCTCCTTGCCATTAGAACCTTCCTGTTCGATAGTAATTAGTGTGCCGGTTATTGATGCACCAAACACCTCAACAATATAATTTGGCTCCCTGGTAATTGTTACTCCTTCAGGTCCTTCATAATCCGGATCGCTGATTGCTTTTTCCATCTCTTCCTTAGTATGGATCTTTATAATCTTTCTGCGTTCTTCACTCATCTGTGACATATCCTGGGCAAGGAGGCCGTAAGCATCAGCCCTGCACTGCCTGCAGTGGCGCATTTGCATAACATAAGGTTCGCAAGCTTCCTGGACGGCTTTTCTTTCTTCTGCTGTAGGCGGCTCTATATCTGCAAAGGCTCCCTGGTTGATCAGGGGCATAACGTTCATAATGTAAACCCCGAGTTCGTTGAGTTTTCTGGCTATCTCGATTACGTGCCTGTCATTTATGCCGGGGACAAGCACAGTGTTAACCTTTAAAACCAGACCTGCATCAATAGCAGCCTTAATTCCATCAAGCTGGTTTTTGATCTGAATTTCTGCAGCTTCGACCCCCCTGTAGACCTTCCCGTGATATACTATATGGTCCACTATTTTTGCCTGAATTTCGGGGTCAACAGCGTTTACCGTTACAGTCAGCGTGGAAACTCCAACCCTCAGAATGTCCTGCAGCTTTTCAGGAAGCAAGAGCCCGTTTGTACTCATGCAGAGTGTAAGCTCCGGAAACTCTTTTTTTATCAGCTCAAAGGTCTCAAAGGTCGCATCATTAGCCAGAGGGTCTCCTGGACCTGCAATCCCGACAACTTTGATGAACGGATAATCTGCCACGATCTGCCTTGTCTTCTCAAGAGCTTCCTGAGGGCTCAGGACCTTACTTGTAACTCCGGGCCTGCTCTCATTTACACAGTCAAACTCCCGGACACAGAAATTGCACTGGATATTACACTTTGGAGCCACAGCCAGGTGGATTCTTCCATACTTGTGCTGCGCTTTCTTGTCGTAACATGGGTGCTCGGCAATCTTTCTAAGGAGTTCCTCCCCATACTCGGGGGTATTATCGGGGTTTTCTACAGATTGGTTTTTTTCTGGCAAATCATTCTCCTCCGTTCGGAACTTAAAAGTGACTTAAGACCTCAGTAAAAGGGATTTCAGGATGCCTAAAGCACCTATGATACAGCCCATTGATATACATTGTGGAATCCTTTTTAAATTATTTCATGATGCAGGTACGAAGTCAGTCTGCGCCCAGATTTAATTTGAAAAATTGTCCATTTCGCACCATTTGCCTTCTCCTTCCCAGACCTTCACCAGAAGAGGAAAACCAAATCTCTCCAGGAGGCGGGAATGAATATGCTGACAGAGGTGCTCGGAGCTGGGAAAGTCCAGGATTTCATTTAACAGAATATGGTCATACTCCTGAAGAGTTTCCTTGATACCTTTTTTCAGGTCATAGAAATCGATTACCATCCCGTTCTCCCTGACCTCTCCTTTTACCACCACTTCGATTTTATATGTATGGCCGTGTACTCTTCCGCACTTCCCGTGCCCTGGAAGGTAATGCGCGCTGTCAATATAATCAATAACTCCCAATCTCATATTTACCATTTCATTCACCTCTTTTTTGACTTTACTGCTCTACAATTTAACTGCTTGTTGCCTCTCAACTCTCTTGCTGTCTAAGGGTTATCATTCTCCGTTCCAACTGCTTTTCGGATTTATTCTGTCCTCTCTTTCAGTTATAGGCAGCCCCACATCCTGTGGGTCTGTGGAATAATTCGCGTATCGGTCAGCTCAAGCAGGGTTTTCTGCAGCTTCAGGAGAGTCTGTACGGATGCCTGCGTAAACTTTTGAGCCCTGACCTCACCGCCCAGAGATGTTTCAGGCTGAAGAACTATACATGATACATAGGGTGCTATTGCTTCTGCAGCCATTGTTACGGTGTCCGGTTTTGTTTCCCTGCCTATTACAATCTTGCAAAAGCAGTCTCTTGAATTGCTTTTTCTCAAGAGCTTGAAGCACTCGATCGTATTTTCCACATGTGTGTCCCTGGTCTCAGGGCAGGTGTCCCCGATAGCCTCTGGAAGTTTAAAATCCCCTGCAACGTATGTGATATTTTCACGCAGCTTTCTTGCCTGCTCTGGCAGGGTCATATTGGATTCCAGGTACAAGGGCACTGATAGGTCCATTTTCTCTATGAAACCAGCATGCAGGAGAGGCTCTCCGCCTGTAAGGGATATGGAATGAAGTTTTTCGAACGGCTGCAGCATGGATTCCAGATTTTCAACACTTACAGGGTTTGGAACCTTTTCAAAAACTCCACTGCCTTCTTCTCTTTCGTAATCGCAGGTTCCAGGATTTCCAAAATTCGTGTCACAGTAGTTGCAATTAAGGTTGCAGCCTGAAAACCGGACAAAAGCCTGCCTCATGCCAACGTACGGACCTTCTCCCTGAACGGAACAGAAGACTTCTCTTATGTTAGCGGATTCATGGCCTGGAGAGGACATTTACACCACCCCGAGAGGGCGCGATTTTCTGAGGTCTTTTTCGATATCCTCAAATTCCCTTACGTAAGCTTCTCCTATTCCCTTCATTAGCCGTACAATACATTCATCGTCCTCTATTCCGGCTTCTTTCAGGTTTCCATATACTTCATGTGAGACATTCATGCCGAAGTGGATCTTCTGGGAAACAGCCGAGGTGCTGGCAATCGATACGGTCAGCTTCTTCCCCTCAAAAAATAAATCGTCTCCTTCCCTTGAGGTGTGGATTCCAAGCCCTGCGAGGCATTCACTCACAATTGCAGTAAAAAGACGCTGGCGTGCATATATCAGTTTCAGGTCAGTAGAATCAAAGTGTTCTATAATGAAATTCAACATGTCTTCAGACCAGATAGACTCGTTTGCCCTACGGTCTTCGAGGTCAATCATGTGTTCTATTTTTACGTCACATGCACCTCTAAAAACGATAATGGAATCTTCCTGCACTCCAAAGCTGTTATAAGCCCAGAGCGAAGAAATCTGGCTCCCGTCGTAATCAAGTTTTTCGGGTAAAATAATACACTTCATGGAACTCTCTCTATCTCTCTATAATTGTTTTTAATCTCTCTAACGGATTATTTCAGGTTTAAACCCCAGGCCTTTCCAGAAGCGGGTCTTTTGCACCTGCGTTTTTGAATGCCCTTGCCCTGCGCACGCAGCTTTCACATTCTCCGCAAGGGATTTCCCCTCCGTGATAGCAGCTCCAGCTGTATTCAAGCGGAGCATTTGCTTCAAGAGCTTTTTTGACAATTTCGGTTTTCCCCATTTCGATCAGAGGAGCCAGCACCCGCACTCCGTTCTGTGTGGAGTAAGAAAAGGCATGATCAATTGCCTGTACGTAATCAAGGGAATTGTCAGGGAAGGTCCCGGCTTCTTCTCCGTTAAAGCCCACCACTATGTAATCACAGCCCCTGCTTTCGGCAAAGCTCCCTGCAATGTTTAACATAACCCCGTTCCTGTTTGGGACCCAGACCGCCTTTGCAGAATTTTCGGTAATTACAACAGGGGCAGCTTCATCAATATCTTCAAGGGACAGAGAAGGGACTTCCTCATTCCTGTTTACAAGGGATGTATGTGTTATTTCCCCAAGCCAGTCCAGCTTGATTATTCTGTGCTCTATTCCAAAGTGTTCGCAGACCTTTCTGGAATACTCCATTTCCCGCTGCCCGGCTCTCTGCCCGTAATCAAAAGTAATTGCCATCTCAATTTCAAGGCTTTCGGCAGCTATCGCAAGCGCTGCGACGGAATCAAGCCCGCTGCTCAGGAGGGTTATCGCTTTCATTCCTTCCTCACTAACTCTAATTTTATGGGAAAATCCCTGTATTTAGCATTCTCTCAGGATTCTCCTAATACTCTCTGGAGATTATTGGAGTAATATCTATAACTTCTATTTAAAAATAACTGCTTTCCTGGGCCTCGGAGTATGTATTAAATATTCAGGGCGTCTAATATTAAATGAGGTGGGATTACTTGATAGGAATTATTTCGGATTCGCATGATAACCTGGCAGCTATCCGGAAAGCTGTGGAATTCTTTAACAAAAAACAGATAAAAGTAGTGCTTCATGCAGGGGATATTGTCTCTCCTTTTACGGTGAGGGCTTTTAAAGAACTAAGTCCAAAACTCTATTTTGTCTTCGGAAATAATGATGGGGATAAAGTGACTCTCACAAAATGGTTTGAAGAAATAGGGGCTGTTTCCTGTGGGGATTTTGGTGACCTGACGATTGACGGGCTGCATATCGCCCTTCTGCACGGGACAAATGAGGTTCTGGTCAAAGCCCTTGCAAAATCAGGGGATTTTGATGTTGTAGTCAGGGGGCATACTCACGATCCCGGGGTCAGAATGATCGATGGGATCCCTGTGATAAATCCCGGGGAGTGTTCAGGGGTGCTTTCAGGAAAAGCTACGGTTGCAACCCTTGAGATCGCAAACCTGAACGTTGAGATCACGGAACTTGAGCTTGATTGACTTTCCCTCTACTCTTTTTATTTTGATCTTCTTTTGGGCGTCGTCCGTGTCTGACTGGCTGGAAATAATAAAAATGGTTCCCCAGCATTTCCGGGTGCCCGTCGAAAAAAAATGAATTTGTTTCCATCCTTACCGCTGTTTTTTAGCAGCTTTTTTAGCAACTTTCCACTTTCGCCTTTTCTTTTTTTCGCGGGAAGGCTGCTTTCCTGCATTGAACGTAATAAGAAAAACCGATATGGTGAGTAAGGTTTTAAGTATCAGAGTTTAAGATTCTGGCCTTCTAGTTTTTAGCCGGCTATGATTTCTTTTTACTCAAGAACAGCAATCATATAAAGGTAGACAATCTTTTTTATTTCAACACCTTTTGAAACAGAATGTTGCTAAAGGTTGTAATACCAATGTAATCAAAAGAAAAGGAGCAAAATGAATCCATGGAACAGAAAGAACTCCTGCCAAGCAAGCTTGACGAGACGAAAAACTCTTCCGGAAAAAGGAGAAGTACTTTCATTTTTGCCTGTTCCGGTTTATCAAATACAGGAAAGCTTACCATGCAGGCAGCATCAACCCTGGCGTTCAGAAGGCCGGACCTTTACAGGGCTGCATCTGCACTGAAGGGGACCGGCGCTGTTGAAGATGCATTATCAGAGGGATTTAGAATCCTTGCTCTTGACGGCTGTACGGACAGGTGTGCTACAAAAAAGCTTGACGAGGCAGGAATGCAGGCAGAAGTCTATCTTATGGTTACTGAGCTCGGAATTGAAAAAACAAAACCCTCAGATGTGAAACTGGAGTATATAGAAAAAATTATACGTGCAATAAAAGAAGCCTGAATTCAACAAATCTTCTGAACTTTCTACTGCGCAGGATTTTTCTTTAACTGGACTCTACCCTCAATAACCCCGTCTTAGAATACCTGTCAGTTCCTCTGCATGAGGCATCCTGTCTTCGATTTATTTAAGGAAAAAATATTAATAACCTTCATTTCTGAAAAAAAGGGATATATTTTTCAATAATAATATCCAGTTCAAGAGACTGCTATGACTTCCGCAAAACCAGATCAGAATTCCATCCCCCATCTCCCCGAGGACTACGATGCCCGGATATCCCTTATTCTCCCCTACTACTCGTCTTTTCATCAGGAAATTATCAACTTAGTCAAATCCCTGCCCTCAAGCCCGAAGGTATGGATGGATACAGGATGCGGGACAGGCTCTCTGGTTAATAAAGCAATTGAAGAATTTCCCTATACGAAATTCCTTTTACTTGACCCTTCGGAAGGAATGCTGGCGCAGGCGAAGGAAAAACTATCGGCCTACCCTTCCGCAAAGGTACAGTTCCTGAAAGCTTCCCCTACTCAGGAGTTTTCTCAGGAATTAGAAGAAAAGCCGGACGTTGTCACTGCCATACAATGCCATCATTACCTCAGCCGAGAAGGGCGTGCCAGAGCTGCCAGCAAGTGTTATAACTTGCTAAAAGAAGGTGGAATTTACATTACCTTCGAGAACATAAGGCCGCTAACAGAAGAAGGCGTGACCATAGGAAAACGATACTGGGGAGACTTTCAATCAATACATGGGAGGAACGACGAAGAGATACAGAAGTATCTTGAGCGTTTTGATACTGAGTATTTTCCCATAACTGTTGAAGAACACCTGAAATTATTGAGAGAAACAGGTTTCAGGGTTGTGGAGTTATTCTGGTACTCTTATATGCAGGCTGGATTTTACTGCATTAAATAATTCTGAAGCTTTGCAGCCTCAGAACTCTGAAAAAAGAAATAGATTTAGTACGAAGAAGAATCTCTTCTTTTCGTTGTATTTCTACTTCTTGTGTAATTTGTGCCGTTATTGCTGCGAGAATTACCTCGATAATCGCCTCGGGACTCTCCTGAACTCCTGGAGTTTCTTCCCCTGGATTTCTGGGCAATTTCGATAAAAGGTTTTCTTCCTCTTCTTTTGTTTTTGAAGATTTCGAGCAGAGCTTCAGCCTGAGCAAATGGAAGAGTTACAAAGGAAAAGTGTGGGAAAATCTCTGCATCCTTTACTTTTAGTTCGCTGTCTCCGAGTTCTTCCTGAATGAAATATGACAGCTTGTCCGGGGTCATGCCGTCGGCTTTACCCATGGCTATGAAGAGCCTGGTCTTGCCTTTTCTGTCGACACAGGAACTGCCACTGGAGATTTCAGCATACATGCTTTCGTCGAACTTGTCTTTGAAAGCGTACTTCAAAAGGGCAGCCAGAATCTTCTCTGCAGGGTATTCTTCAAGGAGCTTTTCGCTCATTTCAAGGCAGTCCCCGTATTCTTCCGTCTTTATGGTATCTTCAAGTTCGGCTTTTACTCTAGCCCTTTTGGCTTTAATTACATCTTTTATTTCGGGAATGTGGCCTTTCTTCATTTCGGACTTTGAAGTCTTTTTAATGTAAGTAAGCCTTCTGAATTCCGTGGATGTGACAAAGGTAATAGCAGTCCCCTGTTTGCCTGCCCTTCCAGTCCTTCCTATCCTGTGCACATAGGACTCAGGGTCCTGGGGCAGGGAATAGTTGATTACATGGGTCAGGTCCATGATATCGATGCCTCTTGCTGCAACATCGGTTGCTGCAAGGATGTTTATCTTCTGCTTCCTGAACTTGTTAAGGATCTTTTCCCTCTCCTGCTGAGAAAGGTCTCCATGCAGAGCATCGGCTGAATAACCTCTGTCGCTGAGTTTCTGAGCAAGCTGGCTAGTGTCGGTTTTTGTCCTGCAGAATATGAGCCCGTAGAATTCGTCTTCTAGATCGATAATCCTGCAAAGGGCTTCAAACTTATCGCTTTCCTTAACCTCAAAATAGATCTGTTCGGTCAGGTTTTCTGTTAGCTCCTCTTTCTCAATCTTGATATGCTCGTAGTTCTGCATGTACTTCTTGACGATTCCAAGGATTGCCTTTGGCATTGTGGCTGAAAAGAAAAGCATCCTTTTGTCAGGGCCAGTTGACTTTAAGATCTCTTTTATGTCATCAATAAAGCCCATGTTCAGCATTTCGTCGGCTTCATCAAGCACGAAATATGCGATATGTTCGAGGTTGAGGCTCTTTCTTTCGAGGTGGTCAATGACCCTCCCCGGAGTCCCGACGACAATGTCCACGCCGCTCTTCAGCACGCGAAGCTGCTGGGTCATGGACTGTCCGCCGTATATGGGGACAATATACAGTTTTTTATCTCCTTTTATGGAGTTAAGCTCTTCAGAAACCTGAATTGCGAGTTCCCTTGTAGGGGTAAGGATTATTGCCTGGACGTGTCCTGATTTCTCAGGAATTTTCTCTATAATGGGGGCTCCGAAGGCTGTTGTTTTTCCTGTTCCTGTCTGAGCCTGCCCTATAATGTCTGATTCTCCTTTCAAAAAAAGCGGAATGACCTTTTCCTGAATTGGGGTTGGTTCTTCGAACCCTTTCTTTTTGAGGGCTTTCAATGTGCTGTCCGAGAGCCCAAGTGCCTTAAATTTTGCTAATTTTTCCATGTACTCACTCTAAAATTTACAATTGTTTTCTACAGGCTCTGCAGATTGCAGACCTGCTGTTTGCATACTATCTGCCGCATGCCCGGCAGTTTCCTTTACGGAAAATCCCACTTCTCAACACAGGTATGATACCAGCTAAAGCAGGTATATACCGCATAAATGGTTAATCTCCCCGGCACTGCGAAAAATTGCCTAAAACCAGGGAAATTCAGAATTAGTATAAATAAACTTATACAGCAAAAAATGGCTTCTTGGATAAGTTCCGGACACTTTTTGAATTCTTCCCCGTGATACAGGCAAAAGAGTAATTAGACCGTTGTCTTTTACTCCAGTAGATACACACTACACCCCTTTCCTGTATATAATCTTTTGCTACCTTTTGGGTAGAACCGGCCTGGAAAGGGCTGTAATATCCGGAAAATCTATGATTGAAAATCTGTTTAATCCATAATTGAATATATATTTTTGTTTTAAATTATATTTTCATTTAAAACTATATTTTTAATGTATTAATTCTCTTAGTAGGGCTCATTCAGTACCAGCCCTTAAGGTGAAGCTCGTCTGTTAACATTTCCTTTAAAAGGTTCAGCCTGTCGATAGAATTCCGGATCTGTTCAGGTTTGTCCTGCAGTTCTTCGCATCCGGTCTCTTCCTGAATGGTTGTAACCCTCAGGAGTTCGGCAAAATTCACGCACTCGTCCAGAAAGCTGTTAAACAGCCTTCGAGCCTTCACAAAATAATCCGAAGTCCTGAAGTCCGGCTGAAGGGTTTTTTCATACTCTGCCTTTTGTTTCATCTCTGCAACCAGGACTCTGGCTTCAACATAGTCCCCGATATTCAGAAAATTTCCCAGATTCTGCAGGTTTGTCCCAATGTGCTGGATAAAATATGCAACCTCAAAAGCCCACTGTTTGTCATAGTCCGTTCTGGAGCTGGAGTTAAAAGAAGGGGAGTTCATCTGCAAGGGTCATCTCCTGTAATTTGTTCTATCATTCACTTTTATTCACTTCTTCTTTGCTATTTCATTCTTCCTTTTTATTTCTCTTTAAACTTTCCAGAACGATGACTGTATTTAATCGGGATACCGGGTGTTTTATGGAGCAGCCTCCTTTTCACTATCTATCCTTAATTCGCGTACTTTGCTTTTTATTTATATCAATTATTTTTGATACTCGTCCACAGGTTTTTAAGGCTGATTTCCAATATTTATTCAATATAAATTGATCATGGCTTACGAATTATCAAGCTAAGGAGACTGAATAGTGGAAAATAAAAAGGAGATTCTGCCAGAGGAAGAGGGTTCAGAAAAGGATAAACAGGATGATGATGAAGACCTTCTATATACACATAAGCCCGAGTCCCGCGGCAATGAAATGCGCTGGAACACCAGTTTGTGCAGAAAACCCGGTCGTTGATACTGGATAGATACCTGAAACATATTGACTTTTTGAATATATTATTCTATTTTAACTTTAACCGGAGGAATTTAAGTGTCATTTTTAAACGACATGTTACCTGAAACCGCTGAAGCTTTCGGACAGATGAGGAATTCCATTTTCAAGGATGGCTTCCTTGATGTCAAAACAAAAGAGCTAATCGCAATTGCCTCTGCGGTACTTATGCGCTGCCAGTTCTGTGTTGATGCGCACTCTCAAAGGGCAGTTGATGCAGGGGCTGCAAAGGAAGAAATTGCCGAAGCAATTGCTGTTGCCATGTTCGTTGCTGCCGGGTCTCAGATTGGGTGGGCGAACGTGTATGGTGAAAGCATATATGATAATATCTTTAAAAAGGATAAAGACGAAGAGGACTCCTGCTGTTGCTGTGGAGAGCGAAAATAAACTCCTAATTCCGTGTGTTTCTCGTACCTCATACATGCAATCAAGGTTTAGAGATATGAATTGAAATCCAGCTCTCCAGTTAAGAGAAGTATTTATCTGGCTGGCAGGGCGCATCAAGCCCTGTACGGTGCAGGGAGAGAAATCCTTAATTCTCTTTTTGGGCATTCAGGTGGCACCAGTGAATTGATCCGATGGAAAGTGTTTCTTTATTCAGATTTTTTATCCTGCACCCTGGATATCGTCTTCAAAATCTCTGCAAATTCGGGGTTCAGCCTGTAAAACAGCCATTTTGAGCTGGTGTAGGCTTCGATGATCCCGCAGTTTTTCAAAATTGTCAGGTGATGGGAAACAAGGTTCTGCCTCTCGTTTTACTTGAATATCAGTTCACAGACACAGTGGTCTCTCTGGGAGAGTAAGTATGTAATCTTCAATCGAATCGGGTGTCCGAGAGCGCTGAATATCTCACTGGCTTTTTTCTCGAGGTCCGCAGGGCAGCAATAGCTCATAAATAAAAGAAGTTCAGTTTTCAAGTAAGGTTTTTCATCTTTATAAGCAGGAGGAACCTTCCTCGGAGAGCGTAGCCCGACAGGTGGGTGAGGTATGCGTCAACTCCACCGAAATTTCAAGCCCCTTCCTCGAATCCAAAGGAGTCAGGGAGGGGTAGTTGACTTGTATATTTCTTGTATATTTTTCCTGTATTTCTTGTATATTTTCCTGTATTTCTTCGTGTTATTAAATAATTAAGATAAATATTTCTAACCACATTTAATATAGGGCTTCTCATATACGTTGTTTTAATATCCATATAATATATGTGTTGAATTTCTTCATTTTGATGTCAAAGTAAAGCACATCCTGGTTTGTATGGATTCATATATGCTATTTTTTATACTTGTAGAATAAGATGGCAAAATTAAGCTACTTACTCGTCAGTAATATGAATTTTAATCAAATAAATGTACAAATAAATATATAAATGAATGAATGAATTAATGAATGAATCTTAATCAAATAAATGAATCTATATCAGATAATTATAAATATTTATACGCATATGGGTAAAAAATACTGCGCCCTCAACTCTTTAATTCGTAAGTTGATCGCATATACATTAAAAATAACTGATCAATATAACGCCTTGATTGCACGTGGTAAACATATATCATAGAATTTTCAGGGGTTTAAAAAACATGTCTGAATCAAGAACGGTTTGGGAAGAGTTTTTTGCAAACAAGAAGTGCGGAGGTCACAGGTCATCGGCTGAGGAATTTTTATCCAAAGAAGCCAGGGAAAAGTTATACCATCTGGATGGGGGCAAAACACTTCTTGACTTTGGTTGCGGGGCCGGGGAGCTTCTGGTTTATTACGCATTGGAATATGAAAGGCTTGTAGGAGCTGATTTTTCCGCATCAATGCTTGAAGAGGCAGGCAAAAGGATCAGGGAAAGAAAGCGTGAAAACATAACTTTAATCCAGGCTGATGATATAACTGTCTGGGAGAAGCTCGATTCCTCCTTTGACCGAATAACCGCCGCCGGAGTGATCCAGTACCTCACATATGAAGAAATTGATCATTTTATTGCCAATGCATCAAGGTATCTGAATAAAGGGGGTAAAATAGTCCTTTTTGATATTCTGGACCCCCGATTATATCCATTATGGAAAATAGGTTTATTCTCACGAGATGCCGGATGCTGGAACATTTTTTGTAAAATAGGTTTTGAAATCCATAAAATTATCTTAGCGAGCCTTAAAAATCGCCCAAAAGATATTCTTGGGTATGCACATAACCCCCGTAAAATAGAAAACATTGTAAATAAACATGGTTTTAAGATGGAATATGTTCAGTCCATGTATTATGAGTATAAGTATCATGCAATAATATCATGAAAAGAGGCCCTGCTGTCATACTAATACTTTCTTTTCGAATAATCTATCCAGCTTGTCCGTTACTTGTCCTGCATTGGAGGAGTTAGCATTTCCCCTAACACAGTTAATCCAGAAAATCCCAAAAATATTGACCATGGTACCATTACTCTGTTTTCACAGGATTATTCTAAAATTTACAGTGTTCCAACTAATATTTTTATTGCAAAACTTCGGGAGAATAAAATTTATGACTGTCTATATTCAGCAATTTACGGGACACTGAAATCGCAAATCTTTTTTAATAATCTCGCAAAAGAGCTCACTTATAAAACCATACGGAGTGCCTGTTTATCTCCTTGCAGTTTACTTCCGGTTGCAGACAGTATTTTTGATTTCGGGATAAACAGGAATGCAGGAAATCTCAAGAAATATTTCGATACTCAAAGGTTCTGTGAAGCTGCCTCTCTTCCAGTTGTCCATTACCAGGGACAACCAAGGCAGACCGGATCACTTTACATCTGCAGGCTAACCCCAATGGTTAAATCTACATATCAAATCTCGATGGATATAAAAACGGATGATACTCACAGTTTTGTTGAACTTAACAGTCCGGGTTCCAAGATGGTTATTCAGGAAATAAATAATAGAGTTGTATTAAAAAGTTATTTTGAAAACTCTTCCGGGGATATCGGGTATGAGGCCATATTTCTGGGAAATACCGCAGAGAAACTGGATTTTGAAATCACGTTTGATGGGTGCAGCAAGACAAACACTATCTCTACGAAAGATGGCAAGTCTATTGTAACTGGCTTTTATAACTTTGAGAGGCAAAGGCTGCCTTATACGGATTTCTCAAATGGGTATCTCAAGTTCACATCTATTCTCGCAGCAAAAGGGAGGTACATGGATGTAAACATTTATAGTATAGCTCAGAGGGCAGATAGGAAATTAGTTACCGCAGTCGGAAGTCATAAGCTGGTCCCTTTCGGGATTGATGGACCTCATGTAAGAAATACGACAGAGCAGGGTATACGCTATCTTAACAGCAAAAATAACAGGGGTACTATCTGGTTTGATATAGATCTTCTCGAGCAATACAGTAATTCAGATCTCGAATACCTGCGCAGTCTGGTTTTTAATAACTTCTGGGATACAGGGGTACACTATTCTAAAGAATTGAACAGCCTCCCGTCTGAGCAGGCTTATAAAGTAATGGATGAGGGGTATTCATATGTTTATGAGAAAATCGGACAAAAACCTACAAGCTGGTGCTCTTTGAGAAACAGAGACAATATTACGCATGCCATTTATGCATATGAAAACCTGGGGATGTTCTGGAGAAACGGAGACTCGGGAATCCACGCGGAAAAATTCATTGGGAACCTGGACGACGATACCTGGGAATGGTGGGAACCGGCATCAAGGACAGGCATGGTGTACCCGGCTTTTACGCATGAACTTGATCAAGATCCGGCTATAAAATATTCAATAAGTCGCTCAAAATTCATGAACTGGGTAGATAACTACAATTCAAACGGTGCATCAATTGTCTCTTTTTATGAGTATGGTCAAATAAACCGTAATACCTGTGAAGCCAGTTTTGATGTCCTGCAGCACACTGAACGTTCTGTCATATTCAATACGCACACAAACGGCTCCTATGCAGTGGCAAACGTAGATATAAGGGCTGAAAGGGGTACCAAAGTCTACGATAATACCTCAAACAAATTCCTTAGCTATATTATAGAGCAGGATAAATCAATTACATTCAGGGTTGAAAACAACCATACTTATAGCGTATATCCGGATAGCATTGAGTAAAAAATGTACCTCGGTTACAATTTAAAGGAAACCCAGATAGAAAGATCTTTGCTGAAGAAATCGAGTTCCCTTTCTTCCTCCTCTTCAGGCATATTCCTCCCCTTCGTCCCACTCTTCTCCGTCGAACTCTTTGCTTGCAGGGATGATCATCACAGGCTTTGCGGTTTTCCGGAGTACGTTCTCTGCCGTACTCCCGAGCAGGATGTCCATTAAATCTCCTTTCCCACGGGCTGTCAGTACAATCAGGGTGATATCTTCTATACTGGCAAGTTTAACAATTTCATCGGATGGGATGCCTTCAACGACAAGGTGCTTGCTCTTTATACCTGCAAGCCGTTTCTTTACTTTCCTGAGCTTTTCTTTTGCTTCTTCTCTTTGTTCATCCAGAAGGTCCATATCTTTTATATCATCTATCACATGGAGGAAAAGAGCCTCTTTTATGACCTCTTTAAGCTCCTGAAGCTGTTCTACAGCTTTCATTGACTCTTTCGAAAAATCCAGAGGCATAAGGACCCGCGAGAAAGTTGCCCTGCACGCCTTCTCATAAACTTCTTTTCCTTCTTTCAGAGCATCATACTTTTCGATCAGCAGCATTTTTTTTGAACTGCGTGCTATATATTCCGTAGTCCTGCCGAGAAATTTCCCTTTTATAAATCCTTCAGTGGTGGCTCCCATTATTATAGCATCAACATCTTTTCGGTCGGCTATTTCCGAAATTGTCCTCTTTACATCTCCTACTATTACCAGGGGTTCAGTTTCAAGTTCAAGTTCGCTTGCAAAGCCTGTGTAGTCCTCGATTCTTTTCTCTGCATTTCGTTCAAACATGGGGGTAAGCCCCTGGCTTTTATGTATGTCCACCACATGCAGAAAAATAACCTTCTCTAATCCCGCGTTTTTAAGTTCCCCTATGCAGCCAAGCAAATCTTCCGTTTCGATAGAAAAATCCACAGGAACGAGTACTGTGCTTATCATCTGCTGTCAGCAGCCCCCTTTTATTCTATTTACTTTTCAGGTCTTACTTTTCAGCAACCTGAGCTTTCTCAAGCCCATAATTATGTCTTTATCACTAATAGCTTGATGCACTGAAGTAAAAAAAGAATATGTGTTTTTAAACCAGCTTATATATGTGTTTTTAAACCAGTTCAGACTTCATCAAAATCAATACTGAGGCTTCCTGCTTTTTTTGCCAGAGACTTTGCGATAAATCCGCTCTCCAGCTTGCAAATGTTAAGCACACCACAGGGTACCAGGCAGTTTGAGCAGCATTTTGCTTCTTTTGCCCTGTCTATTACATAGTTGTCTTTGATATCCATGGTTTCCATCATGGGAACTTCCATATGCGAGACTTGCTTTATTTTTTCACACGGAGTTTCGATATCCACAATGATTTTTCCACCTTTCATGCTTCCACGAATTTTGTGGGTAAAGTCGCATATTGTGGAGTTGACAGTAATTTCAGCCATATGCCCACCTCAATTCATTTTTGAATTTAATTATCAGGTATCTGAAAATATTAATTAATCCTTCTCCATGGTTAATAATTAATCCTTCTCCAAAGATGAAAATTTGTATTAATTATGAATATTTTGGATCTGGCAGGTTCAAGATGTTCATTCAATCCATTTCCGGATTTCCTTTTCATCCGGAACCTTGCCTGCAAGCTTAACCTCGCCATCAACCACGACAGCAGGTGTGACCATTACACCGTAGTTCAGGATCGTTTCAATGTCCTCCACTTTGACGATTTCAGCTTCAACACCATTTTGCTTCAATACTTTTTCAATTGTTTCTTTTGTTTTCTTACATTTTGAACAACCGGTTCCAAGAACTTCGATTTTCATATTTTTAACCTCGTGCTTTGTTTTCTATTGTTTTAGATTCTCGAAATTTTATTCTGTCTTAACATTTTATTCTGTCTTACTAAGTTTCAGAACTCTTAATCTCACAGAATAATGTTAAATAGATACCCTGTAAAAATTATAGATAAAGAAACAACTATAACAAAGGCAGCTATCAGTTCGTTTTTAAGCACTTTTTTCAAGATTATCATTTCTGGGAGAGAAAGCGCAGTTACTCCCATAAGGAAGGCAAGAGCAGTGCCTACTGGAAGTCCTTTTCCAATAAGACTTTCCACAATAGGTATCATGCCCATAACGTTGGAGTAGAGAGGCACTCCTATGAGAACTGCAATCGGGACTGCAAGCAAGTTATCCTCGCCTGCATATTTTGCCAGGATGCCTTCGGGTGCATAGCCATGGAAAATTCCTCCCAGAGCGACTCCGATAATCACATAGATCCAGATCTTTTCCACTATGTCCTTAACAGATTCATAGGCTGCAGCAGTTCGTTCTTTTACACTCAGGTCTTTGGGGTTTTTATTCAAATCTCCTACCTTTACCTTGTAAACGAACTCAGCTACGTATTTTTCCATCTTAAGGAGACCTATTAGGTACCCACCAATAACACCAAGTAAAATGCCTGATACTGTATAAATCAAAGTTGCTTTGAGACCCATAGTCGCCCACAGTGCAGCAATTGCTGCTTCGTTTACCAGGGGTGAGGTAATAAGGAAGGAGAAAGTCACTCCAAGAGGAATTCCGGCTTCAACAAAACCAATAAAAAGAGGCACTGATGAACAGGAACAGAAAGGGGTGACTGCTCCAATCATTGAGGCTAACAGATGATATTGAATTCCTTTTTTGCCTCCGAGCACTTTTCGGGTTTTTTCCGGGGTTACATAGGTCCTTATGTAGGAAACAACAAAAATCATTACAGCTAATAAGACAAAAATTTTCATTACGTCGTAAATAATAAAATTGACACTGGCTGCGAGGTGTGTATCCGGTACAATCCCTAACACACCATATGTCAGGTTGTCAGCAATCCATTGAAGGGGATAGAATATGTCAACCATTTTTGGTTCCTTCTTTTCTATTCAATTAAGGTTTCTGAGCGTCCAATCATAAATCAATCTATCGTTATATCAATATATATTGATATATTGTATCTATGATATATACTTTTCTCTCAATAATAACTTCAATTCAAGCTAATTTTTTATAATATTACCTGGTTCAGGATCTGATATCTAGCTGCAGTAAAATTTCAAAATATGCCTGGAAAATATATCAGAGAAGGACTGCTGAAAATAGTAGCGAGATTTATGAATCGTCCTCGAAATAATTGTTTAAAGAGGATTCAATCTTCAAGTATTTTCATAATTTGCCGGATTTTTTCATTGTCTACGGAATAAAGCCTCATCTTTCCGTCCTTTCTTACCTTGAGAATTCCCCAGTCCTGCAGCTTTGCCAGGTGCATCGAGGTATTCGACTGGGTCTTGCCGATGAGATCAGGAATTTCACAGGCGCACCTCTCTCCTTCAAGCAGGACTTTTATTATTTTGTATCTGGTTTCTTCACTCAGGGCTTTGAACAGCTGCAAATTTTCTTCTTCATTCATATCAATATATCTTTATATATGAGCATATATACTTTTTCCGGAATCTGGTTATAGTAAACAAACCAGTTTTAAAATCAGTCAGGGACCGGTCAAGAGCTTCAAACTGAATCAAAAACTATTTCAAATTGATTAAAAGCTAAAGAAGCTGACTAAGAGTTTGAAGGAAAGTTAGAAGGGGAATCTACAAATAAAAATATGTGGTGAAGATTACTCCGATTGCAGTATCTCCATAACTTTTTCAAGGACTTCGGATACTTCTTCGTCCCCTGGATTTCTGTCCCTGGTTTTCTTGACCCCTAATTCGGAAATTACGATCTGGCGGTCAACCTTGAAACCTGCAAGTTCGAGGGTCTTACTGGCACAATTTACCGGGCAGCCGTCAACTGCAATAATCCTGTCAGAAGCTTCGGCAGATTTCATAATCCCGGGAGCTCTGGCCCCAATTCCCGAAGTACACATAAGGTTTCCTATTCCCTGCTTTTCGAGCTCAATTGCAACTTTATTTGAGAGTTGCCCAATATTTGATGCCCCTGCGCAGGGAAAAAGTGCAACATTTGCCGAGCCGCATGAACATTTAGTTTCTTCCGCCAGTTTTTATCCCCTCTTTTTAATGATTCATATTTAATACTTATTTCATTTGGTGATCCATTTCTTGATATCTTCCACGCTTGGGATCTTGCCTGCGACTTTAACGTCTCCGTCGATAACAAGGGCGGGGGTAATCATGACCCCATATCCCAGAATTTTGTCAAAGTCTTCCACCTTGATAATCTCCGCATCAACGCCTGTTTCCTTTACTGCTTTTTCGGCAAGTTCTTTTGTCTTATTGCATTTGGCACAACCTGAACCCAGTACTTCGATCCTCATTTTTTTCACCTGATTTTTTATTCTTTCTTTATTCTTTTTCTATTAAACCTCTTTTTATGCAAACATAGCTCCGAATGTATACCCCGAAATAGTTGCAATCAATATTACCAGGGAAATGTAAGTCATGCCTTTTTTCATTCCCATAACCCTGTTAATTACAATCATGCTTGGCAGGCTGAGTGCTGGGCCTGCAAGGAGCATGGCAAGGGAAGGACCTTCTCCCATCCCGAGCAGTGTGAGGGCTTTGATAATCGGGACTTCCGTAAGGGTGGAGAAATACATGAAGGCCCCAGATACTGAAGAAATAAAGTTTGAAATCAGGGAATTTCCTCCCACAAGAGACGCTACGAACTCTTTTGGGAGAACGACTACCATAATCCCGGAAAGGAAAACTCCGAGCAGGAGCAGGGGTGTTATCTGCTTTATCAGGAACCAGGTTTCTCCCATCCAGCTTTCAATTTCTTCTTTTGAGAACCACTTATAAGATAGATATGCAGTAAGCCCTAACATGGGTGCCCAGGCAAGGAGCTGGGTTGTGTATTTCCATCCCCAGCCGGACATAATTTCCGGAGCCACAAGAACTGCAATGAGCAAAACGAAAAGCTGCGCACTGTGTTTATGCTCTTCTTCACCAAATGTTTTGATGGACCCGTGTTCTGCTCCTTTCTTTTCATAAATCAAAGACATTATCAAGCCGACAAACACTGAAAGAAGCACAGCTGAAAAGGCCCTTGCAGCTCCAAGGTCGTATCCAAGAATTTTAGCAGTATAGACAACTGCAAGGATATTGATTGCCGGGGCAGAGAATAGAAATGTGGTCGCAGGGCCTATACCTGCTCCTCTTTTGTAGATTCCCGCAAAAAGAGGAAGAACAGTACAGCTGCAGACTGCAAGAAGGCAGCCTGAAGCCGCAGCTACGGTATATGAAATGTATTTTGGGGTATCTGCTCCGAAGAACTTCAATACGGATTCTTTGGAAAAGAGAGAGGCAATAGCACCAGCCAGGAAAAAGGCGGGCAAAAGACACATCAGCACGTGCAGGGCTAGATACTCCTGCAGCGACTGAAGCCCGACAGATATGAGATACATAAGGTAATCAAGAGTCATTTTTCCACCGTGGTCTTTCCAGATTTTCCAGTTATTATTTCAAATATATTTGAAATAACGTATATAAGAATTTCTATTCTGTAAAAAATGAGTGGTAGTAATGAATTAGTTTCTTAGCTCGCTTTTGTTGAGCATCGGGTTAAGGGCAATCAAACCTGGACTTCAGCAGGTTTCCGTTGCTCTCTATGGTCTCTGTTATCTTTTTATCCATTTTTACTGTACTTACCTTTTTATTTGGCTCAAAAAACTATTTATTTTTATTTGGCTCAAAAAACTATTTATATATTTATGCGTTGCTTAAAGCCAACAAACTGCCAGTTCATTTAGAGTTAAAAAGTGCGGCTTCTAAAAACAGTTACTATAGCTTCTAAAAACAGTTACTATAGGGAGAAATAAACATGCTTCAGATATTCAAATCAACAGATACTGGAATGATCGCTCTGGATCAGGTTGAAAATGGAGCATGGATTAATCTGGTAAACCCCGGTGAAAGAGAAATCTCTTATGTTTCGGAAAATCTGAATATTCCTGTTGAACATATTAAAGCTGCTCTTGATGAAGAGGAACGTGCAAGAATTGAGGTTGATGGAGATTGCACCGTTGTGCTGATAGATACTCCTGTGCCAGATGAGAAAGCTCAGGGAGGAGTATATTATACTGTTCCTCTTGGAATTATTATTACCGACACGAATATTGTTACCGTTTCACTTCGTGAAAACCACATAATAAAGGATTTCATTGAAAGGAAAATAAAGTCTTTTTATACGTTTAAAAAAACGCGTTTCTTTTTACAAATTCTTTACAAAAATTCTAAACTGTACCTCTGGTACCTTCGGGATATTGACAAAACAAGTGGCCTGATTGAGAGCAGGCTGCATAAATCTCTGAGAAACAAAGAGTTAATTCAGCTCCTTGAGCTGGAAAAAAGTCTTGTATATTTTTCCACCTCTCTGAAAAGCAATGAAATTGTCCTCGAAAAAATCCAGAGATCAAATCCTATTAAGATGTATCCTGAAGATTCCGATCTGCTTGATGATGTTATTGTCGAAAACAAGCAAGCAATTGAAATGGCAAATATTTACAGCAATATATTAAGCGGGACAATGGATGCGTATGCATCGGTCATATCCAATAACTTAAACATTGTGATGAAGTTCCTGACATCCGTTACCATTATACTATCAATCCCGACAATGATTGCAAGCTTTTTCGGAATGAACGTTGATCTCCCATTCGGGAATAATCCTCATGCTTTTACAATCATCTTCATAATTTCTATGTTTTTGTCGGTTATTTTAGGGATAACCATGGCTAAAAAAGAAATGTTTTGATCCTGATCTGTTTATTTTCCTGCTGACCTCTGCGCCTCTTTTGCTACGTCTTTTATCATTTCCCCTACAAGCGAGGCTTTTTCGCAATGAGACGCCTCTTTCGGCTTGCAGTTTATGAGGATGCTCATCAGCCTGTCCGCCGTCCTGTAAAACTTCATGTCCTCAAGCTCAACCAGAATATCGGATAACTTTTCGCTAAACTCTCTGCATTTTTCGTGGTCGCAGACCGCCTGCTCATGCAGCAGGCTCGCATATTCCAACTCCTTTATATATTCAGGTGGGAGTTTTTCGGCCATATATAATACTGTCCTGTTAGGTGGTCCTTAATTTATTTTATATTTTTATGCAAGCTTACAGCGTTCCATCATATCCTTCATAATAACAGCATAGTGTCGCGTCAGCGGTAAAATGTCGCATATAGCCGATCACAGCTATTCATAATCCTTAAATTCTGGAGGATTGACGCGACAATAGAAGTTTTCCGGAATTATTAACTTCTCTCTGCCGTTTATAGCTCTTGCCCCGAGATCTTCCTGCCATGCTTTCCACAAGAGAACTTTTATTCCCTGAAATCAAATTCAGAGATATGTTTGGAGAAATTGGAAGCATAAGAAACGAGGCTGATGAAACTTCCCTTCAAATTCTTGCCCTTTTCAGGGAAAGCATAAGCGAAATCCGCCTTAAAGAGCCCGAATCCGTATCAGCATATTTCAACCCGGACTATTCACATTATATTGTGGTGCATACTCCTCTGAATATCCGGTTCCCTGAAAAAAGGGAGGAATGGAACCTGCGCTTTTGCAGGGACGTCGGAGTTTCCGTTGTAGAACTGGTAGTAGCCGAAACAGGCAGTGCTTATGTTCGGGGCCTGATGGCGGTAAACGGCTCAAAGGTCTATGCTATCCTTCCGTTTACCTCAATAGATGCAGAAAAAACAAAAAAGGCTGAATTTCCTGAAGACCGCATGGCCCGTGTAAGGGCACAGGCACTACCTGCTGTACTACCGGGAATAAAAGGAGAAACTATCCTTGATATCGGCAGTGGTTTCGGGAGCCTCACAATGGAAATTGCAAAAAATAACCCCGATTCACAGGTTTACGGCATCGATATTCATGATTCACTCACAGGCCAGGCACAGATGAATGCAGAAGTCCTCGGAGTGCCCAATGTTGAGTTCAGGACCGGAAGCGCTTATGCCCTGCCTTTTGAAAGAGATTCTGTTGATACTGCCACCTGCTTTTTCATGCTCCACCACCTTGAAGATATTAAGTTTGCACTTTTCGAAATTAAGCGGGTGATGAAAAAAGGCGGGTCATTAACTGCGATTGAGCCTCTGGCTCACCATCACCACCACGGGCCTCAACTGTCGGCAGAGGCATGGAAAGAGCTTTTTGAGGACGTAGGTTTTAGTGTGGGAACTGAAAATCTGGAAGGAGCAGTTGTACTGAAAGCTGTAAAAGCAGAATAAATTCTGGAAAAGTAGGTGAGAGTGACAAAAAAAGTAGGTGAGAGTGACAAAAACGGTTCAACACTTGAGACCTGAAACCGGTTTTAGACATATGGATTAAATAAGTGCCCCCGCCAGCTTGTCTGGCGACCCTACCCAAAATGAGGAATAAAGTAGAATGAAGAAAGAACTTAAAAGAAGAGTGAAGTAGAATAAGAGAAGAGTGAAGTAGAATAAGAGAGAAAAGATTCAAAAAAGTGATTTTTGAGTTTTGGGATCAGCTCACTATTAATGTTCTCTTCGTTTTCTCTTTTTCTTCTTTCTATTTATTGCGGGACAGGCCGCTCTCCTTCGTCGAGTGTGACAAGAAAGGTTTTGTATAGGGAATATGGTTTTTAGGGTTACAATTGCTTGTAATCTATCTCTTTAGCCCTCTTGAGTTAAGTTCACTCTACAAATTATTAATTTCCGGGCTCCTGTCACATCTCCTATGCCACCAGATATATCACCTCAGGCGGCATTCCTGTCAGCGTCTCCGTGCTTATTGTACTCTATTTTCCTACCTCAAGCAGGAGCTTTACCATTGCTTCCTCAGATGGGAGGTCGAGGATGATCACAAAGTCGTACCTGTCGAGTGTATAGTGTGGGCAGGCATTTTGCCGCCCAGTGCCCGGACGAACTCTTCTCCACCAGCATCCCTCTCGGAAAAGCCTTTCATCTGCTCAATTGCCTTTTGCGTCAGTTTTCCAAGGATGACATAGATTGACATCCAGAAATCAGTATACCCTTCCAGAATGCTCTCTTTTGCAAATTGGTGAGGTGCATTCAGTATTTACTTATATGCTGATTAATAGACCTCTATTATGTCGCAATCGGTAAGGTACACGTGCTTTATTCTTATTGCGGTATTTTTTGGAGCGCTGTCTCCAGCCGCCGGATCCACTTCGGGATACGAGGCTGCATCTGCAGACATTAACGACACTACGATGTCGGCTGATCTGATATATTACACCGAACAGCTACCGCCCTATAACTACATGGAGAATGGTACGCTTCAAGGTCTCTCCGTTGATCTCCTTGAATTAATTACAGAGAAGATGGGGGAGAAGGTAACCAGGGAGGAGGTACACCTTGTTCCCTGGACTGAGGGATACCAGACTGTTCTTACTCAGAATAATACCGTGCTCTTCACCACTGTAAGGATTCCCGAGCGTGAGCAGTCCTTCAAATGGGCAGGGCCCGTCTATACGTATACAAATGTCCTCTTTGCCCGGCCGGACAGCGGAATCACAATAGAAAACCCGGAAGATCTGAAGGGGTACAGGATCGGAGTAATTGTCGACGATATCGCGGTTCAGCAGCTGCTCAATGCCGGCGTAAATAAAAGCCAGCTTGTGCAGGAGACAAATGCATCCGTAATTGTCGAAAAACTCAATAATGGCGAGATCGATCTGTGGGCTTACCCGGAGGCTGCAGGCCGGTACATCACTGAACAGGTAACCGGAAACTCTTACTCTTTCAGGATTGTCTATACATTACCGGGTCGGGAGGGCTACTATGTCTTCAATAAAAATGTTTCTGATTCGACGGTTGCATCTTTCCAGCAGGCACTCGATGCCCTTAAGCAGGAAAAGGACTCTGCGGGCATCAGCACATATGATCGAATCCTCGGGAAGCATATCCCATCGATTGGCCTTGCCCAGCTCAATTACTTGACTGAAGAATGGGCTCCTTTCAACTACCTGGAGAACGGAAATGTCACAGGTATCTCTGTCGAGTTACTTGAGTCAATCTTCAAAAATATCGGTGTGAACCGCTCACGGGTAGATGTCCACATCGTTCCCCTGGCTGAAGGTTTCCAGATAGCACAGAATAACACCAGTACGGTGCTTTTCTCTATCGTCCGCACACCCGAACGTGAGCCCCTCTACAAGTGGGCAGGACCCTTTACCAAAGCCAGTTTTGTTCTCTATGCACCGATGAGCAGTAATATTACAATATCTTCTCCGTCGGATCTCAATAATTACAGGATAGGTGCTGTAAATGCCTCAATTGAAAATGACCTTCTCACCAGCCAGGGCGTGAATAAATCACATATTGTTAATGGCCAGACACCTGAAGACCTCCTCAAGATGCTGGAAAAGGGTCAGATCGACCTGTGGGCAACCGGAGACCTTGCTGGACGACACCAGATGCTACGGACCGCAGCAGATCCCAACGCCTATGAGATTGTGTATACTCTGAGCGAGAACGACTTCTACTATATCTTCAGTAAGGATGTTCCGGATACGCTGGTCAGGGCTTTCCAGCAGGCTATCGAGACGGTGAGGAATCAGAAGGACGAGCAGGGTGTCAGCGATTATGAGCGGATAATTTACCGGAATCTCGGAGTCGGATGCGCCCGGCAGACATTCACCGATGACGCGGTAATGGAGCTTGTAAACACAACATCTGCAGCAATTGAGAATAACGCCTCAGACACGTTCCGCCGCATAAATGCAGGCGAAGCGCCTTATCGAAACCCGGAGGATCCTGGCCTTTACACCTTCGTCTACGATACGAATATGACCATCGTTGCTCATGCAGACAACATTCAGGTTGTTGGCATGAACTTGAAGGGCAAGGTAGATGTTGCTGGTAATCCGTTCCACGACAAAATTTTAGAAGGGGCACTGAAGAATGGGACTGGCTGGGTGGATTATATCTATATGCATCCGGTCCAGACGAACCTGTATTATAAGACCACCTATTACAAATTAACTCAGGGAAGCGATGGGAAATCCTATATCGTGTGCAGCGGCAATTACAAGGACTGCAAAAACCAGTCGGAAGAAGTGCCTGCTAACAACTCCGCCGCATCTCCGGAGGAGCTCGTGGCATTCGTCGAGAAAGCCTTCGAATATGCACACGTGCACGGACAGGAAGCTGCTCTTCGTGAGTTCAACAACCAGACCGGCCAATTCGTTGACGGGGAACTCTATATCTTCGCATACGACACAAACGGTACCACTCTGGCTCTCCCCTTCCAGCCTGAGATCATCGGGACAAACCGGTGGAACATCACGGACACTAACGGCACTCTATATATCCAGGACCTGACCACCACTGCACAGTCCGTAGGAGGTTTCGTCCGGTATCTCTATGAAGACCCTTCAGATAATTTCACAGTCAAACAAAAACTCAGCTACGTAATGATGGTGGACCATGACTGGATCATCGGGTCCGGCATTTATAACCCTCCAAAAAATTCGTCTATCGTGAATGCGGGGACAGATCCTCAGGTAAGAGAAAGCCTGAAATCTTTCGTCGGGGAGGCGATTGACTATGCTAATAAGAACGGAAAGGATGCTGCAATCTCGGAGTTCAATGACAAAAACGGAACATTCGTCCGCGGCAATCTCTATGTCTATGCCTTAGATTATAACGGAACGGCACTGGCACTCCCCTATCAACCCGAACTGATAGGAAAGAACCTTTCCGGGCTCCAGGACCCCTACGGAGTGAATTATATCAGGGTCAAAATCTTCCTGGCACAGCAGGGAGGAGGGTTCTTGTTCTACCATTACTACAACCCCGCCCGCAATATGACCCTTGAACCAAAAATGAGTTACGTTCAGAAGGTCGATGAAACATGGTGGCTCGGGGCGGGAATCTACATTGAGGACCTGAACCAGACCTCCAACCGGGGTTAATCAGCAGGAGATTACAGGCAGTTCTTATATTCGGGGCTGATGGCGATTAACGGGTCAAAGGTCTTCGCCATCCATTTTTTACATAGATGTAGAAAAAGCAAAAAAAGCAGAATTTTCAGAAGACGGAGGGTACACGGAGGGTACACATGAGAAATGGTTGGGTTATTAATAACAATTGAGCAGCTGGCACATCAACACCATCAGGGGCCTCAAATATCGGAATCTGTATAGAAAGATCTTTTTGAAGATTGTGGGTTTCAGTGTGGAAACGAAATATCTGGAAGTAGCAGTTGTTCTATAAGCATGAAAAGAGAATAAAAAGGGAATAATATCAGAAATAGATCGAAAGACTGATCGAAAGACTGATCGAAACACAAATCTGTCCTTTACTATCTTTCAATCCTTCTCTGCAATTTAGTTTTTCCTGCGATTGAATATAAACATCATCCCCAGTAATGTAGCCATTGGAATCGCGATAGTGGGGAACTCAGGGATCTGTTCATTGCAGGTATCATCAGGTTTTGTATCATTTTCACACGGTGGTTCTTCTGGTATAATAGGGCAGGTATCATCAGGTCTTGTATCATTCCCACACGGTGTTTTTTCTGGTATGACAGGGCAGATATCATCAGGTCTTGTATCATTCCCACACGGTGGTTCTTCAGGTATGACAGGGCAGATATCATCGGGTTTCGTATCATTCCCGCACGATGGGTTTTCTGATATTTCCGTGACCTGCTCATAACAAAGATTATCGAATTTTATCTTTTTTTCACAGGCTGATTTACTTGATATGGAAATGCTCTTTATGTCAGCATTATTGCTCTTTATTTTTAAGGTCTTTTTTGCGGCCCACGAACAACTTGACTCTGATCTGGAAAGCACTTTTCCATTTACAAGAATTGCATCCATATTCCCCGCAAGTGCATCTTCAAAAGTAATTGAAACAGATCTTACAGCTGGTGAAAAATAAATTTTAATTATACGGTTATTTGGGTTCCAGAAACCCATGTCTTGTTTTGAGCGCGAACAATCGGTATTAACAAGCTTTACTCCCGGTGAGAATGTTATTCCCATGTCAGAATAAGTATTGCCTATTTCCTGACCAGTACATAAACGGCCTTCATCAAATGTTACGGAGACTTCTTGTGCATTTACTGGCATGATATTTAATGTAATGACAATGCTCAGCATTAAAAACAGATATGATATATTTGTTCTCATGCTTATTCCCCTCTTTTAAATTATTTGATAAAGGCGATAATTATTTAAACCTGATTATTTTTTTAGAGATAGAACTGATGAGGACTAATATATACGTATCTATTTTAGTCGAATTTTGTTCTGAATGCTGCAAATGCTACAGAAGCCGCTTTTTTGATCTTGCTAAAAAGTCTTATCTTTTTCTTAAACTACAAACTATCTGTGTCAGGAAAATATAGAATTCAAACCCCGATTACTCTAATATTTTGTTGTATCTGTCCACAATATTTAGGCACACTGGCGACTGTGACCTGCAAATGAAGAAACTACAGGAATAAATAAGGTAACAGTTTTAGGTATAATTAGCGGCACTCCCTCAAGCGTCGCAAAAATATTTTTTATCACTGATAACGTTTTTTATGACTGAATCTTATTTTTGGCATCAGGAAAGGATTAATAAACAATTCTTCCATAACCTTCAGAGGTTAAAATAAACAACAGGAAGACCTTTTTATGATTCCAAAAGCCTCTTACGATGTCATCGTTGTGGGTGCAGGCCCTGCGGGTTCTACTGCCGCCCTTTATGCCGCAAGGAATGGGGCCTCTGTCCTTCTTCTTGATAAAAAAAGAGAAATTGGAAACCCCATCCAGTGTGCCGGTTTTCTTCCCGATGCCTCGGAAGTCCGGGCTCTTATGCCTGATGCCAGATTGCCGGAGACACTGAATAATTATCCTGACTCCTGCGTGCTCCGGCATATCAAAACCCAGCGCATCATTCCTCCAAACTGCAATGCAAAAGAATTTGCTGTAAAAGGGGCTGTCCTTGATAGGCGCAGGTATGACCAGTTCCTTGCCGGGCAGGCGGCAGAGGCTGGGGCCGAACTTATGGTAAAAACGCGTGTTACAAAAATACAGGGCACAACTGTAGAAATTTCTGGGATCTTCGGGAAACAAACGATCAAAGCTAAAGCGGTTATAGGTGCAGATGGCCCTAATTCCCTTGTCGCAAAGTCAAAGGGCCTCGCAATGAAACCCGAATCAAAGGAAACCTCTGTTGCTATTGAATACCAGGTCAGGAACGTTGACATTGACCCGGACGCCCTTGAGATGTATTTCGGAAAAGACTATGTCCCTGGCGGTTATGCGTGGATTTTCCCGGAAGGGGAAGGACGGGCAAATATAGGAATAGGAATCCGGAGCGGAATGGCTGAAAAAGGGGTCTCTGCAAAAGAGTACCTGCACCGTTTCATGCATGAGCACCCTCTCGCCGCCCCAAAGTTGAAAAACGCCGTCATAATGAATGTCATTGCAGGCATTATTCCCGTAAACGGGGCCCCTGCAAAAACTGCAACCGAAGACTCCCTTATAGTGGGCGATGCCGCAGGCCACATCATCGCAACAAACGGAGGTGGAATTCCCCCTGCAATGATTGCCGGAAAAATTGCCGGGGAAACGGCAGCCGAATTTGCAGCCGGAAAATGCAGGCTTGAAGAATATGACAGGCGCTGGAGAGCTCAGTTCGGGTCAGCGCTTGAAACTTCGGTTCAGGCAAGGCAGATAATGGACGGAATTATGAAATCTGACGCCCTCATGAACGCGGCTTTCAAGTTTATTTCCCCCGAGCAGATGAAAGTCATGCAGTGTGGAAAACTTCCGGGTCCTGTAAAACTCGGCCTTCAGGCTCTGAACCGTGGAAAGAAATAAATCTTAAGTTCTAAATCTTCAGTTCTGGCAGTCAGTCAAAATCTACCTGCCCGGATACTATTTTTTATACATTTCATGTGCGTTTTTTGGTTCTTAACCTTCTGTCCCCTCTTCTTTTATTTCCCCTTCTCTTTCCCCGTAGCTTTGCTGATCGTTATCTATTTTCTTCAAATGGACTTCTCTTCAGCCGATTTTTCTGCTGTCCGGGTCTTCCTTATTTCGGTTTCAGCGTCCTCTTTATTGTATTTTGCTTCCAGATAGCTGGGCCTTATTTCAAGCGCTTTGTCAAAAGAAGCAATGGCTTCTTCATATCGCTTCAGGACCACAAATTCAAGCCCTCTGAGGTTCCAGGCACCTGCAAAGTCAGGTTTTAACGCCAGAACCTTATCGAAATACTCAATTTTCTTTTCCGGATCAGTTTCTGCTACTGCAAGCCCGTACCATTCCTCTACGGTCTTTCCCTCAATCTTCTTTTTGAACAATTTGTCCAGAAATGCCAATCACATCACTTCCCATCGAATATATGCGGGGTCGATAGAAATATGTAATGATGCATGTAATGATGTCTGTTTCCTTCTCTGTTGAAAAAACAGGTGTAAATGACTGAAAATATCAGTTTTCCTTTTCCCAACTATGATGTGTAGTGGAGAATACCAGAGGTAATTAAGATAGCCAAAAGCAGAATAAAAATAAAATTAAAAAATTTAAAAAAGAAAGTTTCCCTGATTATAATGAAAGCAGGGTACTTTCGTTATACAAGCTCTCAAAGTCTGAACTTATAGTCAGTTTAGTAATATTGTCAAGGGTGGTTACGTTGTATGTTACTCCACGTTCGCTTGAGTTTGCTTGGAGAGTCTGAATCTTTTCATTCACTTCAGGCTCCGGGTTAAGGTAGATGGAGGTCTGTACATAACTTCCGTCATCCAGTTTTTTGAGATCTCTGTAGTATTGTTCGGCTGGAATTTCTGAAGAATTTGTCTTTTTGCTCACTTGCTGGTAGATGCTTCCTTTAAGATCTGCCTGGCTCAAAATCTTGTCGTATTCAGTATCCGACGTTTCATTTCCTTCAAGGACATTGATAACGCTCGCTACAGTCTGGATAGGACCTATAATCGAAGGGCTTCCAACAACATTCCAGATGTTGTAAGTGCCGTTTGTACGGTCGAGGATAGTATATCCTTCATATGGCATTGCCTGTGTATTCAGAGGCATGTTAATTTTCTGCTCAGGGATCTGGTGCAGCTCAAAGCCGCTCTCATTGCCATAACTTGCACCGTATCTCTTCGTGACATCAGCACCATAAGAGAAGGACTCATTCATAGTCTGTTTGTTTCCAAAGACGGCTTCCATGGGGGTTCTTTTGGTTTTTTGAAGGTCAACGTAAACCGCATTTGTCACTCCTTCAGGCGACATTTTCAATCCGTCGGCAATGGAGTTAAAATCGTGATGGACCTGTTTGCCCTGAATCTGAGAGAACGCAACCATGATAGGTCCTTCACCAGTTTCCGAAGCAGAGACGTCATTTTCTTTATCTGTTTTTGTACCACCTGCGAAATATATCATACAGGCAGAGAGAAGCATTGTTACTGCCAGGAAGATAGCCAGATATTTCTGGTTCTTTGTTGCTGGATCCTTTCGTTTCATAAATGAAACCTCATAACATAATATAAATTATTCAAAATGTAAAACACGCATGGTATCTAAATCTATTGTTTTTCTATTTGTATCATCATTCTACTATAAAAATCAGTTTCCATATTTGTTTTCTTAAAATAGAAAAATGTTTTTGGGGTGAATTTTGAATTTCAGGTTTTAATTTCTATTTTTAAGGTTTTTCCCGATTAATCTCACTCAAGGGTCAGGATCTTGAGCATATTTGTACCTCCGGGTTTCCCGAAAGAAGGGCCCTGGGTAAGGACTACTATATCTTCACTCTTCGCAAATCCCAGTTCTTTTGCTTTTTTTGTTGTTTCCTTTTCCCAGCTTTCAATAGGTTCCTTTGCAACAACAGGATAGACTCCATAAGACAGGGAAAGGAACCTGCAGGTCTTGGGGATGCGGCTGAAAGCCAGTATCCAGGGGTCAGGATTAAAACGTGAGATCCTGCGAGGAGTCGCTCCACTTCTTGTAGGGGTCAGTATGGCTGCAACAGGCAGTTTTTGCAGGGCTTCATGAACCTGAAGGGTGATCACTTCGTCCACTGACATTTCTCTGGCAGTTATGGCTTTGATCATTGTATCAAGCCCCCACTTAGTCCGGGAACGCCAGTTTTCAGTGGTCTTTGCAATCTTTGCCATCATCTCAACGGCTTCTACAGGGTAATTCCCAACTGCGGTCTCTTCCGAGAGCATGATAGCATCCGTACCATCAAGAATTGCGTTTGCAACATCTGTGGCTTCGGCTCGCGTGGGTCTGATATTATCAGTCATGGAAGCCAGCATATGGGTTGCAGTAATTACAGGAATTCCAAGGAGCTTTGACCTCTGGATCAGTTCCTTCTGGACTGAGGGAACTTCCTGGATAGGAATTTCAACTCCCAGGTCTCCTCTTGCGACCATGAGGGCATCGGTTTCTTCAAGAATTTCTTCGATATTTTCTACAGCCTGCCTTCTTTCGATCTTTGAGACAACGTATACCTGCTTTCCTCTGGATGCTGCAAAGTTCCGGACCTTTCGGATATCTTCGGCATTTTCGATAAAAGAGATGCTGAACGTATCAATTTCCTCTTCAAGGGCAAACTCAAGGATTTTGAAGTCCTTTTCAGTTACGGGATCAAGGAAAATTTTCGCTCCCGGCAGGTTTAACCCCTTATGGGAATAGAGCTGCCCTCCAATAAGAACATCACAGAGCACATCTTTTCCCAGGACTTCCTTGCAGCGGAGCTGTATGAACCCGTCGCTGAGGTAGATGAGGCTTCCGGGAGATACGCTTTCAGGAAGCTGTTTGTAACTGACAGGAATCCGCTTCTCATTTCCAGGAGAGTCGTCAATTGTAAGGGTTATAAGATTCCCTTTATGGAGCATGATAGGCTCTTTTTCGAGTTTGCCTATACGGATTTTCGGGCCTGGCAGGTCTGCAAGGATTGCAACAGTCCTGCCCAGTTCGTCTGCAACCTTGCGGACGCTTCGGATAACTCTTTCATGGCTCTCGAAGTTTCCATGTGAAAAATTAATCCTTGCCACGTTCATACCAGCAAGTATAAGCTGCCTGATCTTCTCTTCAGAGGAGGAGGCAGGCCCTATTGTACAGACGATCTTTGTTTTATGGTCCGGAATTTCCATATCTACATAGCTCCAATATATTTCTCTGGTTCAATCCTTTCTTTTTTGTCAACTCTCTTCTTATTTTCCCCTGTAAATTTTAAGGGCTTCTTCAGCGCTTGTGTCTTCAACAGTTATGGCGTAAACAGCATTGCACATGCGGACAGCTTCATCCAGAGTCTTCTGGTGAATATTTCTTCCGGTTGCATTTCCCTGGGCCCCGGATATGTGGATCTGGTCGTGGAGTTTTTTGAGGAAAGCTTCGGCTTCGTCGCTTGAGCCGCCAGCGCAAACTACTTTGGTCCGCCCGGCTGCTTTGACAGCTTCCTTGAAAATCTCTGCAGATTTTGCCCCTTCCTTCTTCGGATAGTTTACCTTTACAAAGTCCGATCCAAGACAGGCCCCTACGCCAGTTGCTCCTGCAATAAGGTGAGGGTCTTTTTCGTCTTTTACGGCAGTTCCGCGGGGGTAGATCCAGAGTACGGACATCATCCCATGCTGGTGGGCATCATAAACGACCTGGGCAGCCTGCACAAGCATTTCGGCTTCAAACTCGCTGCCAAGATAAATCGTATAGCCAACGCCAAGGATATTGAGCCCGCTGTTTTCCTTAAATTCGGCTACCTGGTCAACATCGTACCAGAGGTTGCTGAAAGGGTCGGCCTGTGCGGTTTCAACCAGGTTGGTCTTGGAGTTTACCTTTACAAGGTAAGGGATATCTCTATAGTCCATGCCGTAGCGGGCAATAAGCCCTAGCTGGGTTGCAAAAACCCCTATTTTTGACTTAGCTGCAATCCTGAAAAGGTGTTCAGGGTCGGCGTCGTCTTCAGGAACCCCTGCTCCAAAAAAGTCATCGTTCAGGTGTTCTACTTTCTGGTCCCCGGCAAATAGCATCAGCCTGCCGCTACCCTTTGTGATTTCCATGTAGTTTTTTACGTATGTCTCACGCATTGCTTTCGGGACATCTAAAGGTACGATTACGTCTTCTTTTTTAATTGAAACCATGTGTATAAACCTCAGTCTGGTTGAATAGCAGTCAATAGGATGGTAAATAGTAGTACCAGAATAGTTAAGTTAGAAGGTAGGTAGTAATATTTGAAGTAATTTATTTACTTTATTATCCTCTACTATATTTAATAATTCTCCCAGTTGGACTATTTGCATATAAATTCGGAATTTTCCCTGTTCAAAACTTCCTGATATCTCCCAAACCCACTGATACTAAAAAGCTATTCAATTTTCGATTATTAAGTGTTTCGGAAATTTGAAGCCAGATCAATTATAAAGGGTGAATTGCAAATGACTAATGGGCGAATTGTGAATGAAACCATAGCTAAAAAATAGTAAACAGTATCTCTAATAAAAACTAAAAAAATGCGAATTATTTAAAGCAAAAGAGTAATGGAAAAGAGTAATGAATTTCCACGCCGCTTGCAGGGCTCGAACCTACGACATTCTGGTTAACAGCCAGACACTCTACCAACTGAGTTAAAGCGGCTCACGTTATCGGATGTGCCCTTTTTGCCCACCCTATCGCGAACACTCCTAAAGCGATAATCATATTTATATATTTCGCTTGGAACTGTTTTAATAACTATATATGAATGGGAGAATCTGGTGATCCAGATATTCGCGTTTCTGGTGTATAATGTGCTTTTCAATTTTTTATAGCGTTCTAATAGGAAGCATCCCATCTTATCAGAAGGTAAAAAGCTGTCTTCTGATCTTATGAAATAATTTCATTTCTAGCCAAAATTTATATCCTTTTAGGAATAATATATTTGATTAGCTTGTTGTAACAGTAGTATGCAGCGAGGTCGGATTGGTCTGATTCTTAAGCAATATCGTTAGCTTAAAATGCCCTTATCTAAGGTTCCTATCCGAGTGATTAATGTTATTTCCAATTAAAGATCAAAAATGGTTTTTAATGTAACTTCAAGGTTTAGGACCAGGTGTTTTCGTACTGGTGGGAATCCTTTAGGTCCTTATGGTGTTAGGGTACTTATCGGCTTCCTGGACTCTTGACCACCTGAATCTTGCAGCTTTAAAAATGGAAATCCAAGGAGGTTTAATTTACGAAACGTCTAAAAATATGTCCAAAATGCCATGCTAGACTGAAAGTGAGTTCAGATGGAGAGACCCAGTACTGTAGCATTTGTAAGTACTGGACAAAAGTGGGTACTGCTAGGCTTGATTCGATTATGATTTATGAGTGAGGACTCTGCATGGGAAACACAAATGTTTCTATATTTTGTAATATATGCCAAACGAAGTTAAAACGCCAGGTTCTGGGCTCTAATATCTTCTACTACTGTCGGAACTGTGGATGTGTGAGTTCGGAAACATATTTATCTGGGGGAGTAAACGTTCTTCACGTCCAGAATCCGACATCTCTATAAGCAGACTATCTTTACTTTTAATCTTATGAAAACACCCAAGTTGCTTAACTGGGACCTAGCCTAAAAAAAAGGATTTTAATTTTTAAAAAGTTAAGGAAATTAACTTCTAAAAAGTCTTAATAGTTTTCGAATTTTCCTCTTAATTTATTTATTATATTCTTATCTTTTTTGTTTCTGAAGAGCAGCCACAAAGCTTCCTTGGTTGAGAGTTCTATAGATTGAGAGTTCCATGATTTCTTTAGACCCTTATTGCTAGAAGACGCACTTAGTCTGCCCCAAAACTCCTTTTGTTAATTATTAAGACTTGTAAAGTTGCTTGAAAAATACATTTCTAGAGCGATTTTCATATTCAGAATCAAGATGAGTTATTCAAAGTTCAATAGAAGAAAAAGGGAAATTTTGAGTTTTGGGATTGGTTTATTAATAAATAAAGAAAAGATTTGATTTAATGAGTATTTCTTTACAAAACCAATCAAGAAATAGAGTTTTTCAGTCTCCTGCTTTGAGCAGTTTGCATACGTTTTCTACTTCGGTTCTAAACTCGTCCTGGGTGATTCCGTAAAGGCCTGCTAAGTACATAGCGCCACCGGCACCTGCTCCTTCTTTTATTGTGCCTGCCTCATATCTGTGAAGCCCTTTAAGTTCGGACTTCCCAAATCCTGGGTCTGCAATATAAACTACAGGTATACCAAGACTTCTGGTAAGCTCGGTAAAGTTTGCAGATTTATCTTCCACAACATACCGGGTAGTGGCAATTGCCATCTTTTCTGTATTAAGACCCAGGTGTTTAATTACGGCGTAGACTGCTGCCATCTGAGTCCCTCCAGCAAGGACGACACTGACATCGGCGTCCTGGAAGCCTGCAACAAGACCTACAACAGCAGGCATCATTGGGTCTCCCATACAGGCAATAGCTTTCATGGGATCATCCTTCAGGCAGCCAAAGGTCAAGCCTGATGCTTTCATGCCTTCTTCAACAACCCGTCTCTTTAGTTCAAGAGGATTTTCATCAGCACTGCTGCTGACGTTTCCGTTATATCCCAATGCCATTAAAACTCCCATCGCCGTTGTTGTGCCGCCGGGAATACTCTCTCCGATAATTACCTGATCTACCTGGTTTCTTAGTCTTCTGGCGAGGAATTTTGCTCGCTCATAGATTCCCTGTACATCCCTGACCGCAATTGGTTCTCTAATGTCTTCTCCTGGTTTAGCCTTTAGGTCGATACACGGGACCTCTGGAGTTACAATTAAGCCAGAATTTATGAAATGATATGGGGCGTCCGTAAGCTTCAATGCCGAACGGGTAATAATTGCAGGAGTAGGGGTATCGTAAGGAGGAGTCATGGGGAGAACGGGCACACTGATAATATCTCCTGTTTCCATGAGTTCTGCATCTCCTGCAGGTGTATAATCCGTAAGTTCTGCTGTTTTTCCAGCGGCTGAGAGCTTCGGGATATGTGCGGTTTTAGTATTGGAAAGTACGCACAAAAACATCGGTCTTCTGGGTTTTTTAGTTACTTCCGGTTCTATCCAGGCCATATGGTATCTCCTTCATTCAAGCGTTGCTACAACCTCTGGGCCGCAACCGTTGGGCCACAACCGTTGCGCCGGTTGATCACGCCGATAGGGTTTGGGGATAAGGCTTTTAAATCCAAACGTTACATCGTTTTTGATCAAACTTTTTTTGAAAAAGTTTGCGGTTGATCACGCCGTTACGCTGTTGTTAGGTGTTTTTGATCAAACTTTTTTTGAAAAAGTTTGCGGTTGATCACGCCGCCAAGACGTTTTCGGTTTTAACCAAACTTTTTTCAAAAAAGTTGATTCTTTCCGAAATCTAATGTGAATTCTTCGACTTACTATTTAATATTTATCCACAAACAAATATAATTTAGTAATACTCAAATTAAGTTTGCTTTATTTCTTTTCTTTTTCGGATTCAGGCATTTAATCTTAGCTTAGATTCTATTAAAGATAAGTTGAATTAATTTTCTGATATAATTATGTCCATAATATTTTGTTTTTAGATTCACTCATGTAAATAGTAAAGACAACCTATCCAGAATTTAAGTTAGGTATAAGATAACTTTAGAAGAATTAAAAAAGATATATGAAAGCCGAACTAGGTTATAGTATTCGGCTCTCTGGGCTATGCCAAAAAGTTTTTGTGTCAGTATGTTCTTGCCACATACACACGGGTTTCAGTTTCTCCTCCGCAGACTGGGCATTTTTCTTTCCGGTCCCTTTTCTGCTCCAGAGGGATTCCAAGGATTCCTGCACCTATTTGCTCTTCCATAACAAGCCCACATTCCTTGTTTCCGCACCAGGGAATTGTTGCAACACCCTTCTGGATTTTTTCCTTTACTTCTTCAAGTCCTTCACATTCAAAAATGCGGCTTTCAAGCTCGGTTTTTGCCTTTTGATATAGGTTTTGGTGGATTGCCTTAAACCTTGAACTCACACCGGCTTCGATCTCAGGGAGTGGAATCTGTTCTTTTTCCCCTGTATCCCTTCTGACAGCTACAGCAACATTATTTTGCAGGTCTCTGGGCCCGATCTCGAGCCTAAGGGGTACCCCTTTCATTTCCCATTTGTAGTACTTTGCTCCAGGGCGGAGGTCACTTGCATCAATCTCGGCTCGTATGCCCATTTTTTTCAGGCGTTCCTGGACATCCTTGCAGGCTGTAAGTACCTCTTCTGCTCCTTTCTTAAAGATAATTGGAATAATGACAACCTGGACAGGTGCAATTTCTGGAGGCAAAATCAACCCTTTGTCGTCTCCGTGGATGGAAATTGTGGCTGCAATCGATCTCTCTGAAATCCCGTAACAGGTCTGGTGGGCATAATGCTGCTCTCCGTCAGGAGCTTCATACTTAATGTCAAAGGTTTTTGCAAAGTTATCTCCCAGATGGTGAACCGTACCTATCTGAAGGGTCTTTCCGTCAGGCATAACGGCATCAAGAGCATCGGTATAATCTGCGCCCGGAAATTTATCCCAGTCAGGCCTTCTTGACCTGAGCACAGGGACTCCAAGCCTGCGGTATATCTCGGTATAGAGTCTGACAGCTTCCTTAACCTGAGCTTCTGCATCTTTCCAGGTAGCGTGTACGGTATGAGCTTCTTTAAAGGAAGTAATCTCCCTGAGTCTTATCAAGGGGCGAGTGTGCTTTGTCTCATAACGGAATGTGTTGACTATCTGGTAGAATTTTAGAGGGAGGTCTGCATGGGACCTGACCCACATTTTATACATTGGGTAAATGGCAGTCTCACTTGTTGGGCGAAGGGCCAGCGGAATGTCAAGCTCGTCTCTTCCTCCGTGGGTTACCCAGTACACTTCATCTTCAAAGCCTTTTATGTGTTCGGCTTCTTTCATAAACTCATTTTCGGGAATAAGCAGCGGAAAGAGTGTTTCCTGGTGCCCGCTATTGTCTAGGATTTCCCTTATAATATTATAAGTAATCCTGCGGATTGCAAAACCGAAGGGATACCAGACATAGAGCCCTTTCACAGGATAGCGGACGTCCATTATTTCGGCCATCCACAGGAGTTCGTTGTACCATTCGCTGAATTCCTCTTTTGGAGGGAGTGCTGCTTCTTTTTCGCTTTCTGCCATACCTTCACCGTATTAATGCAATCTGGAATAATCTTAATCTTCAATTAGTCAAATAAATGTTAAATTTAATAGATAAACTCTTAAATTAGTTGAATATTAGTTGAATGTTAGTTGAATAACTTTTAGGTTACGTAATGATCTTCAGGTTGCGGAATAATTTCTTAGGTTGTATGATTTTTGAATTTATGAGATAATTCTTAAACTAACTAGCTGAAGTTTTAATTAATCTAATTTTTAGAGTCATGACTTCGGCCCCCACATCTTGAGATATGCAGCATTCTGATGTGAAATTGCCTGCATAGCCTGCAATATGTCTGCCTTTATTGGAATAAAAGTAAATAACTATATTGGAAGTGCCCCCGGAATCTGTCAGGCTATGAAAAATCGGAAAAAGAGTTAATTCCCTCCGAGGGGCTGAACATTATCTGAAACATCGTGCACTAGTTCGGTTTTGTCAACATCGAAAACAATCATGCCGGTATTGAGTTTCTCGGCTTCTTCTTTGGAGAGCTTGATAGCTTTCGCTTTCTTAGAAATGATTGCACTATTTCCAAGAGGATCTTCGACTATGACTGTAATTTTCTTCTTTCCTTCAATTACTTCTTCGAGCATACACAGGAGTTCCTGGCTGCGGGATAACTTCTCTTCATCTTCCTGTACCCACTTGCTCGCGGTCATAAGGACATCCCGAACCCTATGTAGCACACCTTCAATATTCGTAATGTATGACTCCGAAACTGAGCCCGGTTCAATGGCAACTCCCATTCCCGGGATGCGAATTGTTCCTGAGGTTGAACGAATGACCCTTGCATTCAGGTCTTCAAGAGTTTCAACTGGCATCTCATAGCGCATGGGCTCCTTACTCGAGAGAATCATGGTATCCACAAAACGGAAACTGCACTGGCATCTTGCACTAATGTGCATGATCTCCCCGAAATAGGGAATATTGTCTCTCTGCCAGTTCATAACCAGCTCTCTCTGGCACAGAGGGCAGCAGATTCTCGTTTCAAACTTTTCCTGTTTTAAATAATCTTGATTCAATATTTTCCACCAGTGAGTTTGGACCTGTCGATTTTAATACCAGTTGGAGTTACGATAACGGTACTTCCTTTGACACCTGCGATATCTCCATGTACATCGATAACAACATCTTTTAGCTCTTTTAATATCCTATCTCTCAGCAGGTCATCGCCTCTAATGTTTGAAATATCTACTATTAGGATATTTCCATTATAAATCTCCTGCTTGAGCTGGGATACCTGATTAATGTTCGAGACTTCTGCGATCTTTACATAGGTTTCTGCAGGTTCGTCTTCGAGAACTTCCTCGTATTTGCTAAGATCAATTTCAGTGTAATCCTCGGGGCTGGTTGAAGTCTTTGTACTGCTGCCAAGGAGTTTGTCTATGAAATTTGCCATGTTGTGCACACCTTTTATATTTTTTAAAGATTCGAATCGCATTGTCCTATATTGAAATCTATATTAATTAATTTTGCTATTATAAAGCTGGTCCTGATTTTCTTTTTGCTTCAGGAGGGTTTCGTCCCCTGCCCACAGGTCTCGTTTAATAAAAAACATATATTATTTTATGGGAGCTTTTATAATTCCATATTCCAGAGTTTGTCTCCTACATGGGTTATTGATTTTATGGCTTTACCTGATGTAGCTTCTACCATTTCAGGCCCTATCATAAGGGCTTTCCCGATTGCAAGAGGTTTTCGATGAGTTTCCTCTACTATGATTACAAAATCTCCTTCTTTTATCTCGGGATCAGCAGCCACAATCCCCGGAGCCATTATATCTGCGCCCTTTGAAACAAAACGGATAGCTCCTTTATCCACGGTTACAACACGCTTTTGAAGTTCCATCTCAAGAGCTCCACGCACGGTAGGAAAAAGACGTCCTTCAATTTCGAAAAGCAAAGGTTTACCGTCCACAAGGATAAGGGAGTATTCCTCAAGAGCGATTTTTTCCAGGGGTTTGTCTTCTAGCCCTGACATTTCTTCGCCGAAAGTGGATATAAGGTCTTTCAACATTTTGTTCTTGACACTCTTCCTCAGCTGGACTCTTGACTTCACTTTCAATTGATCACCGAATTTCAAATGTTGTATGTTATTCATAGCATAGGGGGTTTGTGCCTTTTAAAGCTTATGTGAAGCTCTGGGATTTCCTGAAATAGATTTCTACTATACTTTTGCATTTTTATTGAGAGTGTTTTACTCAAGAATTACTTTGGATATTCTTACTCAAGTTTTACAAATAATATTGTAAGCAGCACAAAGGCACTTCCAAAAAATAAGGTCTCATATCCTAAAAGTTCCAGGAAAAAGCTTCCAAGAATGGGACCCAGACCGAGTCCTGCATAAATTCCGGTATTGAAAAGTCCCATTGAAAAACCGCTGGAATTGATTCTGGAAACAGTCATGATAAGTCCTACCATTGCAGCTCCTCCCCCTGCTCCTATCAGGAAAAAAGCCAGTAAAGGCAGCTTTACTGAGAAAAAGATACCTGCTGCTGCAAGGGTTATTCCTATTCTTACTGTGTTTTTGGAATTTATACTTGTCCTGCCTGCAATCAGAGAACTCAGCATTGCAGCCAGATAAGAAGCTGAAATTGCCATCCCAAGTTCAGGTTTTGTCAGGAAGTCAGCACTGTAATTCGGATAGTTCGCAGTTAACAGGCCTGTAGTCCCGTAAAGAATCACCGAAGTTCCCCATATCTTTCCTAAATCGGTTTCAAACAGGCTTTTTCTAGCTTTTTCTAGGTATTTTTTTAGTTCGAAAAATAAAGAGGCCTCCGGCTGCCTTCTTACAGAACTTTTGCATTGTAGTAAGGACTTCTTTTTTCTGTCCTGGGAAAGCAGTTTTCCGGCTTCCGACAAAAGAAGAATGCAGGAAAGCACTGCCAGGAAAGTGAAGCTGACTATTGCGGTTTTGATTCCAAATCCGGCGAGTATTCCTGAAAAGAAAACACCTGCAGCCAGCCCGGCATTTAGCAGGAAGTTAAATTCTCCAAGGCTTTGCCGGCTGTCCTCCCATTCTGCAAGTATGGAGAATGCTGCAGGAAAAAAAGCCCCGCAGCCCACTCCTTCTAGGAATCGGGCTACTCCAAGAACCCACAGGCTGTCCGAAAATACGATAAAAACGCCCGAAAAGGCGGTAAGTAGCATTCCAAATCTTATTACTTTCAGGTTTCCGATCCTATCTGCCAGGATTCCAAGGGGCACAAGGGCAAGAAAAGCCCCCATAAAATATCCGGAAAAGATAAGACTTGAAATCGCAGAACTTCCGCTATCTCCTCCAGCAAGTTCTGGAAGAACTGGGATTACTGCGTTTGAGAGTCCCTGGAGCGCAAAAACTGAAGAATAGAGTGCGAGTTTTTTGAGGTTCATAGGCTTTTTAGTTTTATGTGTTTAGCCGTATATTGATTTTATACTCAATGTTTTCCTTCTCTGGTTTCCAAAAACTGCTCTTATTTTAAAAATTTTTATTTCTAAATATTACTCCCATTTTTAAAAATATTCCTGAATTTTTCTTGGGGTAATATTTTATGCGATATCCTTTGCTATTCTATCAAAGGTTTATATTCCTATTAGCTGAGAGATCTTTCAATATAAGGGCACCTGCCAGGATACAGCCATTTGCTATAAACATTTTTTCAAAACTCAATAAATCTGTAAAGAATCCTGCAATAATTGGGGCAAGAGAAAGTCCTGCATAGATAGTCGTGTTAAAAAGTCCCATTACAAGTCCTCTATCGGCATTCATTCTGGCAACAGCAAGAGCAAGACCTACGGTTGCGACCCCTGACCCTCCGCCAAGGCTTGAGAACCCAAGCAAAGGATATTTTATTGCAGAAAGGGCTCCAAGGGCGGAAAATCCTATTCCAATTCTAATTAATGCTTTTTCCTTTACTTTAAAACGTCCTGCAAGAAGAGAAGTAATCATCGCACAGACATAAAGGCTGGAAATTGAGATCCCAAGCTCGGCTTTCGTTATAATGCCCAGGCTGTAGTCTGGATAGTAGGCTACAAGTACTCCTATAGCTCCATTGAGCAGGAAGGCACTGAGCCATAGGCCGGAATTTTCACGGCTCAGAAGTACTTTAATCTCTCTATAAGGCATTCTGAAAAGGTCAGAGTTCTGCAATGAGTCGGATTTGTTTGTGCTTTCAAGGTTAACTCTTTGTCGGTGTTTTGAAAACAGGTAAACAGTTAAAAGAGAGGTCATAGCTGTAAAAATAAGGATTGCTCCTTTCAGGTAAATCTCTGCCAGCAACCCTGAGAGAAAGGCGCCTGTTGCCAGTCCTGCATTTAAAAGAAAAGTAAGTTTTCCTATATAGCGCCCAGGATTCCTAAATTTTGATAGTATGGCAAAGGCAGCCGGTAAAAAAGCTCCACAAGCAGAGCCTTCTATAAACCTTGAAATCAAAAGAATCCAAAGGTTTTCAGAGAGCAGAATAATCAACCCTGAAATGGCTGTCAAAATGATACCTAATTCTATAAACTTTAAATTCCCAAACCTGTCTGCCAGAATTCCAAAAGGAAGCATTGTTCCAAGAGCTCCGAAGAAGTAGGCGGAAAATAGCAGACTTGAGGCGAACGCTCCAGAGGAACTAAGGCTCAGGTCTGCAAGCTCGGGAAGGATAGGAATAACAGCATTGGAGAGCCCCATAATTGTAAAAGCTGCTCCATAAATCAAAAGCCTGTCAGGGTTCATAGCACTAAAAACCTTTAATTTAGTATATAATTTCTTATTGCAGCAGTTTTCTGGGATTTACATCTTGGTCTTAAGTCACTCATGAGACTTTTGAGATCTTTAAGACTTCTTCAACTGTTTTTAGGATTTCTGTCTGTCATATATAAGAGTATTCTGAGGTTAAGTCTGGTTGCTAAATTTAGTCACTAAGATCTCACTGCTATGTAATATGACGCTTATTATAATAAGCTGGATAGAATGCATAGCTATTTATATAATTAGTTTGAATAGGGGTTAATGTGAGTAATGTGAGCGGGAAACTTTTTTCACATACCATACCCCCCACTCCCCATATGACCCCCCACTCCCCAACCCGCTCACACTACTTCTACTAACAATCAAACTCTTTTTTTACTTTTTTAATCTTTTAGTTCACAATCTCTTAGAATTTTAGTTCTATTTCTTTATCTTCTCAGTCTCTTTTTTGCCTCACTGCTGATGAGAAAAAGGGTCAGAAGGTCGCTTATCCCTATACAAATTTGTTTTTGCTGGAGCTAGTTTTTTAGAATCAACTCTTTGCCCATGGAAAATTAATAGATTCATGCTGTTTTAAACTTAGGGTAATGGTTTAAAAATAGGAAAATAAATAAATAAATAAATAAATAAATAAATAAATAAATAAATAAATTATGAAAAAAGCCAGGACCTCTTCATAAAATTTTTGAACTCTCTTCTCCCAGAAGAGGTCTTTGCCTATCATAAGGGCTGAAAATTGCTGCCATATTTATTGTTTTATTAGGGTTCTGTAAGCAGACTCGGCAGTGTCCTTGAAAAGACTACCTTACGGTTGATCAACCCAAGGCGCAAGAGTCTAAGACTATCATTGTTTTAGGAGCCTCACAATAATTGATATTGTAAGGCTGATCCTTATATTATTCCCTTTCAGCAGCTGATTCTCTTATTATTTCTCTGTTGGGACTCTCATTCCGCAGAGGAATTCTCATTCCATAGAATGAACGCCAAACAAAGAAAAACGCAATTAAAAGGAATATGCCGCCTGCATAGGGAGCTAGATCTCTAAATGATTCCGAAATAGCGATTTCCATGGCTAACAGGCCAAAGAGCGTGGTGAACTTGATGATTGGGTTCAGGGCAACTGATGAAGTGTCTTTAAAGGGATCGCCTACAGTGTCGCCAACAACAGTTGCTTCATGTAAGGCAGTGCCTTTTTCCTGAAGGTCTACTTCCACGACTTTTTTGGCATTGTCCCAGCATCCCCCGGCATTTGCCATGAACACAGCCTGGAACAGTCCGAATACTGCAATGGAAATCAGATAGGATACAAAGAATGCTACAGAGTCTTTTCCGGCTATGGGCGCAGAGAGGCAGGAAAATGCCAGAGTAAAGGAGAATATGGCGATAAATATATTGAACATGCCCTCCTGCGCATACTGGGTGCAGATTTTTACCACTTCTTTTGATTTCTCAGTGGCTGCTTTCTGGCTTGCACTTCCATCAAGCTGTATATTTTTCTTGATGTATTCAACTGCTCGGTAAGCTCCGGTAGTTACAGCCTGCATTGATGCTCCGGTAAACCAGTAAATAACCGAACCGCCTGCTAATAATCCAAAGATGGTATAGGGGTTGAGCAGGGTCAGAATTTCTTCTGGTTCTACTCCAAGAACATCCTTAATAACGAGAATCAAGGAGAATATCATGGTTGTGGCGCCAACGACTGCTGTACCTATTAAAACCGGTTTGGCTGTAGCCTTAAAGGTATTCCCGGCTCCATCGTTAGCTTCCAGATAGTATTTGGCTTTATCGAAATCCGGTTTAAAATTAAACTCTCTCTGGATTTCTTCTTTTATCTTAGGTATGGTCTCTATAAGTGATAGTTCGTAAATGGATTGAGCGTTATCTGTTACGGGCCCATAGCTGTCAACTGCTATAGTAACAGGGCCCATCCCCAGCATCCCGAAAGCTACCAGCCCAAAAGCGAATATGGAAGGATAGATCATTATTTCGCTCAGGCCAAACCCGCTTGCATAATAGGCAACAAACATCAGTGCAAAGAACACCATACCAATCCAGAATGAGCTGAAGTTGCCTGCAACCAGTCCAGAAAGGATGTTGAGAGACGGCCCTCCTTCACGGGAAGCCTTGACAACCTCGGATACATGCAGGGAATTAGGGCTGGTAAATATCTTGGTAAACTCAGGAATTAAAGCTGCTCCTAGGGTACCACAGCTTATTATCACTGAAAGCACAAGCCAGAGCTTCTGCAACTGGGGAGGTACTTCAGAACCCGGACCCAGCAAGTAATAGCTTACGGCAAAAGTTACTACAATGGAAAGAATGGAAGTGATCCATACCAGGCTGGTCAGGGGCTGCTCAAAATCAAAGTCGTCTTTGTTGCCAAATCTTGCCTGGCTTAAGACTCTATTGATGTAGAATGAGCATATGGAAGTAAGTATCATAAGTACACGCATTACAAAAATCCAGGTAAGCAGGATGCCTGTCAGGGCAGGTTGCACAGCCAGAACAATAAAGGTAACCAAGGCTACGCCGGTCACACCATAGGTTTCAAATCCGTCCGCAGTCGGTCCTACACTGTCACCTGCATTGTCTCCTGTGCAGTCGGCAATAACTCCGGGATTGCGCGGGTCGTCTTCTTTTATTCCAAAGACTATTTTCATCAGGTCGGAACCGATATCTGCAATCTTAGTGAATATTCCGCCTGCAATACGCAAGGCACTGGCTCCGAGGGATTCTCCTATTGCAAAACCTATAAAGCTTGCTCCAGCAAGTTCTCTGGGAACAAACAGCAATATAATTAACATCATTATAAGCTCAACGCAGACAAGGAGCACGCCTATACTCATTCCCGCATCGAGAGCGATGTTTAAGAGTTTCAAAGGTTTTGTTTCCAGGGAAGAAAATGCTGTTCTGCTGTTTGCCAGGGTGTTCATACGAATTCCATACCAGGCGACAATGTAGGACCCTAATATCCCTATTATAGTCCACGCCAGGATGAGCAATACCCCGCTTAGAGGAGTCTTCTGGAGAAAGCCAAAGTAAAAAGTTATACAGAAGGCGATAAAAACAAATAATATACACAGCAGTTTACCCTGCTGGATAAGATAAGTTTTACAGGTCTCGTAAATTATGTTGGCCACATCCAGCATGGACTTGTGGGCCCTGATTTTTTTCACCTTGGCAAACTGGTAAAAGCCGAATAGTATACCTAATACACAGACAACGATACCCCAGAGCAGCAAATTATTCTGGCTCTGGCTTAAATTTGGAATTATAAGATTCGCTTCACTGGCAGCTGCTATTGCTGGCGTTAGCGATAATATGGTCAGGCTAAACAGGCTTTCAAGCGTTGCCCTGACCATTCTATCTTTCGTTATAGTTTCCATTTAGCCGATCACTTCTCTCATCACATTCTTTGAAAAATAATTTGTAATTATATATTGTTAAAGACTCATTTTGACGAAAGTATAAGCAAACGTTTTTATCGTTTTTTGCTAAGAGATCAAACTTTGGACATTTTACATTTTAACAAATTTACTCTACATTTTTCTCAGTTAAATCCATATAAGTTATAAAGATGCCGATAAATTTCTGATAGAAAAGTCAATTCTATTTACGAATTACATTTCTTAGATATTTGCATACTTAATCAATAACGTAATAAATTTTCGGATTCACAGATGGGACTGTAGAAATCTGAAATATGTAATATTTTACATAATGGTATTTTAAAAGAATATCTAGGTAGAAAAAGAATAAAGTAATGTTTATTAAAAATATCTGCATAACATTGTAAAAGTAGATTTATATATTATAATCATAACTACGTGTATGCTCATATTGAAAAACAGATGTCATCCAGAAATTGGATTAGGCTGTTTTTATAGGTTACCAATTAAAAAATATGAGCTTACAAAAATTAAACTACTATATATTATTGAGTATATAGCATCCGAAAAAATTTTAAGATATTTTTTCCGGAGGACGGTTAAATTTATGGATGTGTTAATCTACCTTGCACCAATATGTGCCCTTATTGGTCTGATTTTTGCAGGTGTATCCTATAAAAATGTCCAAAAAGAAGGCGAAGGTAACGATGTTATCAAAAAAATTACAGCGTCAATTCACAATGGCGCCATGGTTTACCTTAACAGGCAATATCGAGCAATCGCTGTTTTCGTCATATTATTTTCAATCATAATCGCATCAACTCTTCCAAATGGGATTCTCACTGCTTTGTGCTTTGTTTTCGGCGCAGTGCTCTCCGCAGCAGCCGGATACGTAGGTATGCTCACAGCTACCATTGCTAATGGCAGAACTACAAATGCTGCCGCCAGAGGTATTGGCCCTGCATTTAGAGTTTCGTTTGCATCAGGCACGGTTATGGGAATGAGCGTTGTAGGCCTTGGTCTGCTTGGATTATCTGCTTCATTCATAGTAATTGCAAAATATTATACAAATCTCGATCTTATTACAATTATCAATATAATTGCAGGCTTTTCACTAGGTGCCTCGTCTATCGCCCTTTTTGCCCGTGTAGGTGGCGGAATATTTACCAAAGCTGCGGATGTTGGGGCTGATCTTGTAGGTAAAGTAGAAGCTGGAATCCCTGAAGACGACCCAAGGAATCCTGCCGTAATTGCCGACAATGTAGGCGATAACGTCGGAGACATTGCAGGCATGGGAGCCGATCTCTACGAATCATATGTAGGTTCTATCGTAGCAACAATGCTTCTTGCAGCATCAACAGCAGCAACGACCTTCCCTGGAGTTCCAATTGAGAACACTATCCTAGTTCCACTGTTGATTTCAGCTGTTGGAATTCTTGCATCCGTTGTTGGTACTTTTTTTGTCCGTACAAACAAGACAGAAGCATCGGCAATCCATATGGCTTTCAATATGGGCTTGATTTCTGCAATCGTTCTTACAGTCATCGCCTCGTATTTCGTTACCTCTCAACTCCTTGGAGACTACGGTCTAGAGGTCTTCCTTGCAAGTGTCGCAGGGCTTGTTTCAGGGTTCCTTATCGGGCAGATCACAGAATACTACACATCATATGATCGAAAACCCACTCGTACAGTTGCAAATTCGTGTTTAACCGGGTCGGCTACAAACATTATCACAGGCTTTGCAAAAGGAATGGAATCAACTGTTTGGCCAGTTGTCATCATTACAGCTACCATCTATGTTTCATACATGCTCTCTGGCCTCTACGGTATAGCTATTGCAGCTGTGGGAATGCTTGCTACACTCGGGATCTCACTGTCGGTCGATGCATACGGTCCTGTAGCTGATAACGCAGGCGGTATTGCCGAGATGTCCCACCAGAAAAAAGAAATACGAGAAATTACCGATACTCTTGATGCGGTAGGAAACACAACTGCAGCGGTCGGCAAAGGTTTTGCAATCGGTTCAGCAGCTCTGACTGCACTTGCCCTTTTCTCCTCATATGGCATAGCAGTAGGTCTTGATGTTATCGATGTTATGAACCCGAACGTATTCATCGGGCTTACCATTGGTGCAATGTTACCTTTCCTCTTCTCGTCAATGACTATCCTGGCTGTTGGAAATGCAGCAGGTGAAGTTGTTATGGAAGTTAGGAGGCAGTTTAAAGAGATCAAAGGTATCATGGAAGGCAAAGCTGATCCTGACTATGAGAAATGTATTTCAATTTCAACACATTCTGCTCTGAAAGAGATGATTGGACCCGGTGTACTCGCAGTTATTGCACCTCTTGCCGTTGGGTTTATACTTGGACCTGGCGCACTTGGAGGACTGCTTGCAGGCTCTGTAGTTTCAGGTTTCATGCTTGCGATTACAATGTCTAACGCAGGCGGGTCATGGGACAATGCGAAGAAATTCATTGAATCCGGTAATTTCGGCGGAAAAGGTTCAGATGCACATAAAGCAGGTGTAACAGGTGATACTGTGGGAGATCCTTTCAAGGACACAGCAGGCCCGGCAATCAACATTCTCATAAAGCTCATGAGCATTGTAGCGGTTGTGTTTGCACCTCTGTTTATGGTCTGACATTCTTTTTCCTATTTTTTTATTTTTTATCAGTGTTTGGTTTCTAAACCCTTAGCTTCTCGATCTCTATAATCATTGCTTGTTTTTTGTGTGAGCCTCTGCAGACCTCTAAAAACCTTCTGTTATAAGCATGTTAAGTTATTCCGCAGTTTTATGAATGAGTTAGTTTTATGGATTAATGTTTAATCTACTATATATTAGCCGGAACACACTTTCCTATTTATGGGCAATCTAATAAAAACTTTTCGCTATCTGAGGGTTTAAAGCAGTCACTAACATCAGATTATTTAGAAAAAAACAGGATAATAGAAGGAATTAAATGAACAAGTATTGTTTTATATTTCTCAAGCCAATGAGGAAATATACGGGCTAAAACTTAAACAGGCTAGGAGAGATCAGTTAACTCCCCTTACCTGTAGTAGCTGGAACTCGATTTCTTCCGGAACTGTGGCTAGGAATATAAACGTGTTATATCCAAGTTTCTGAACTTCTTTAATTGCACTTGCCTGAGCTTCATTCAAGTCTCTTGAGTCGCTAACGATGCAAAAAGACTTCCTGTTTCCTGTATTGACAAGAAAATTAAAGACACTTCCATGAGTGTTCAGAAATACAACGAGATTTTTAAGTTCTTCCCAGGTGTTGCACATGTGAACATTCTTGGAGCCCATATTCTCCACGTACCAGTCCTTGCTCACATAGGAGTAGGATGCATACTGTTCATTTAGCTCATCATGAGCTTTGAGGATTTTGTTAGTATCTTTCCTCAAGTTTACCCATTTCCAGCTCTGCTCTGTGAAATAGCGGGCTGCCACTATCTCAAAGATTGCCTGCTTATCTTCATTCTCGAGTCTCATTCTTTCACATCTTTACTTTGTCTGCGTTTCTTACCTCAGAATACGTCGTCCTGGGCATAGCTTCTGTTAAACCGCAGGGCAAGTTCGGCTTTTTCAAGTTCCCTTCCCAGATATGCAGCATGATCCAGACGGGAGACCAGTTCCAGTTCAAGCAGTGTATCCATAACTTCCCTGGCATTTTTTCCCACGACTAAAGCTTTCTCGTGTTCGGCTA
>ENA-UOOK01000534-UOOK01000534.1-fermentation-metagenome-genome-assembly--contig:-NODE-534-length-50696-cov-46.290693_pt1 | contig 50696 bp, 41 predicted proteins | sample MGYA00245777_ERZ724023 | MGnify/ENA primary metagenome ERZ724023 (study PRJEB28704, sample SAMN03018312) | fermentation metagenome | biome: anthropogenic terrestrial biome; feature: soil; material...
TTTACGTTTCATTATTCATCCTCAATTAGCTGTCAACTAAAATCAGGAAAGACCACAGGAAAGACCATAAAAACTACCCAATTTCTCTATAAAGTATCACCCAAACTTGCAAATGGGTTTCACCTGTCAAAGTGGTCGTAACTGTTTATAGAATCGTGAGATGAATAGGACTGGCTTTAGACTGTGTCACAGTGCTTTTTGGACGTATTTGGAAGTTTCGGGATCAGGCTTATTGCAAGTATGATTCGATTTCAGGGTATTTTCAGACCATTGAGCTAAACAGAAACCCCTGGTTCATTTGTTTCACTGCGCCATTCCTGAGGTTCTACACCGCCACAAAAGCACAATGTACTGAAAGCGGTCCATTGATTCCAGTAAACAGACCCAAACTACCAAGAAGAATCCCCCAAAAAGATGAACTTGACAAAAAACAGCAGTCTTGAGCACTATCAATTCAATAGAAAATATGGAGGAATGATGGCCAAACACCTGCTCACAGCCACGCTGCTGCTCCTCTGCACGGCGGCTTTCGCGCTGAGTTCGACCACGAACTCGGCCCTATTCACCCTCGACACAGTGGATCCCATTATCACTATCCAAAGCCCCAACGGCGGCGAGGAATGGTATATCGGGGACACCAACAACATCCTTTGGGACATCACGGAAACAAACCTGGTCCCTAACAGCGTCAACCTCTGGTACAATCGCGGCGGCGCCGATAACGTGCCCATCGCCTTGGGCATTGCCGACACCGGTTCTTGGGCCTGGCCGATGCCGGATACTTTGGGCAGCAACTACCGGATCCGGATCGGCGGCACAGACAGCTTTGGCAATTCCAGCCTCAAAAGTTCCGCCGGCACTTTCACCATCACCTATGTGCCTCCGGCAAGTCCACAAGGCGTAACGGTTGATATCTCCAACGCCGTGGATGCCGTCATCACCTGGCAGCCCGTCACCCAAACCATCTACGGCAGCCCCATCGTACCCGATGGCTATATCTTACTCTACAACGAAACCGCCTATGAGGATGGAGACCACCTCTATTACTACCTCTGGGACGTGACCTCTGGCACCGCCTTCACCCATGGCGGGGTGGCCCGGCGCCGGGCTCAGATGTATTACCGCGTGGTGGCCTACAAGGATATCGATGGCAGGATGTCGGATATTCTGGCAGCGGCGAAAGCAGATCCGGACCGGCCACTGAGCTTTGCCGAAATCAGGCAAGCCATGTCGAACCCTAATGGAGGTGTCAAATGAGAAAGAATGTAGTGTCGCACTCCGATGCGACAACAACATTGCACCCGGTTCGGATCAGCATCCAAAGCTACCTGACCCTCCTGCTTTTCCTGGCTTGTTTACCGCTCTTCTCCCAAAGCCTTGCCCTGCAAAGCTTCGAAAACACCGCCTCCGACACCTGGAGCTACACTTCCAATCCCGCCGGCTTCACACCCTACTTCTGGGGCCGCACCAATCAGCCCCAGGGTGGCGCCACTGCTCAATCCGGAACCTGGTATTGGGCCTCCTGGCTGATGGCCCCCAACCCCGCCAGCGTCACTTTCAGCAATGTGGCCATCACTCCCGGTACCCAACACAGCATCAGTTTCTACTACTACAGCAAAAACCTGAATCCCGCCACTGATCAGCTGCAAGTATGCCTGGAATACGACACCGGCAGCGAGTGGAACAACTGGATCCCCTTGCTGCTGAACACCCAGGCCTGGTCGCTCTTTTCCTTCAACATCCCCCCAATCGCCAGCACTGTGCGGGTCAAGATCCTCACCCAATACACCAACCCCAACATGGACAAATACGCCCATTGGGACAACTTCAGCATCAGGGCCCAAGAAGCGGAATTCACCGCCCCGGTGGTCTTCAACACTTCCATAGTCCAGCGCAGCGACGGCAGCAAGATCGTCGACATTTACTACGATCTCTTCGATGCCAATGGCGACAACTGTGAGATCGGGCTTAAGCTCTCTGAGGATGGCGGTACAACTTTCAATATCATCCCCACACCAGCTCTGTTGATTGGAGACATAGGCCAGGACATTGCCCCTGGCTTTGGCAAACACATCGTCTGGGACGCGGGGGCCGAAAACAGGGACTTTGATGCCAGCCAGTTCATGGCCAAGTTCACTGCCGAAGACGGTCAAAAGCCCATACCCGATAACTTTGTTTTCGTGGAAGGAGGCACGGTGGCCGGGATCACAGTTGGTGACTTCTACATCGACAAATACGAGCTTACCAATTCTGAATGGAACGCGGTGATGGGAAGCGGCGGCGGGGACAACTACCCCAAAGCCTATGTAAGCTGGTTCAATGCCATCGAATACTGCAACCGCCGCAGCATGCAAGAAGGTCTGCCCCCCTGTTACAGCTATCTGAGCTATGGCACTAATCCCGACAATTGGCCCGCGGGTTGGAACACCAATCCATCAAATGTAAGCTGCGACTGGTCCGCCATCGGTTATCGTCTGCCCTCCGAGGCAGAGTGGGAATATGCGGCCCGGGGAGGTTTGCAGACCCATGGCTACACCTACAGCGGCAGTAACGACCTCACTCTGGTGGGCTGGTATTATGGCAACAGCGGTTACAATTCCCATCCTGTAGGCCAGCTGGCCGCCAACGAACTGGGAACCTTTGACATGAGCGGAAACCTGTGGGAGTGGTGCTGGGACGTGTTTAGCGGTTCCTTCCGTGTGATACGCGGCGGTGGCTTCACCGACATTGCCGACTACTGCACCGTTTCGGGTCGGAGCTACCTCGATGCCACGTACAGCTACAGCGACTTTGGCTTCCGCATCTGCAGGGTTTCCCCTTGATTTTTTCTTTTTTCCCTTTTTGCCTTTTGCAAATTTCAGGGCGCAGGGAAAAGCCAAGCAGGAGTTATTTGCGCCAGTATCATTATGCGTAACTCCCAAATTATACGGCGCAAAGAACTCATGCGAGAGATAACAAAACCATGGGGGTGCAGGGGGATTATTCCCCCTGCCCGCCGCAAAAAAATGGAATACACATGTATAGGTTAATGTTAGTGCGTTTTAACCGCGACAGCGGAGAATTTGAAGACCAGGAATTCAACCGCTTTTGCCGGGAGCACAATGTGGTGCGCATCGAAAAAGAATTCATCAACAGCGATGGCAACATCTATTACTCCTTTTTCATCGAGTATCAGGACCGGCGTGAAAAGCAAGGCAGGCCCGACCTTGAAAGTCTGAATGAGAGTGAACGCTCCCAGTATGAAAAACTGCGCGAGTGGAGAAATGACATCGCTTCCTCCGAAGGCATCCCGGCATATATCCTGATGTACAATTCCCAGCTCTTCGACATTGTAAAAAAACAACCCCGTGCCTTAGGCGATTTTACCGCTATCAAAGGCATGAAAGGCAAGGCCGAAAAGTACGGAGAGGCGATAATCCGACTGCTGCAGGAAGCAAGCCTTGGATCAGAAGAATAACTATCCTCTCTACGTGAGATGGATGGATGTGACGCAATGGCTGCTGGCCAGAACCGAGCGCTTTCCCAAACATTTACGGTTTTCGCTGGCGCAAAAGCTGGACAACCTGTGCTTGGAGATATTGGAAATGATCGTGGAAACGATCTACAGTTCCGCAAAGCGTGAGCTTTTACACAAGATAAACCTGAAGCTGGACGTGCTGAGGTCGCTGATCCAGCTGAGCCATAAACTGAAGCTGCTGGCAGACAACCAGTATGAATATATCAGCCGGGAACTGATGGAAAGCGGCAAAATGGTGGGGGGCTGGCTGAAAAGTGCCTAAGCGGATCGGATTTTTGTGGGAGGAGCTGACCAGTTGGCATAATCTGTACTGCGCCTACCGGAAAGCCTGCAAACATAAGAAATCCAAGGCAGAAACGGCTGAGTGGATGTTCAATTGCGAACGGCTGTTGCTGGAACTGCAGTCTGACCTTCGGAAAAAGACATACAAGCCCCAAGCATACAGGTATTTCATGATCAAGGTGCCCAAGGAACGGCTGATCAGCGTGGCCGCTTTTAGAGACAGGGTGGTGCATCACGCGCTGGTCAACGTGATCGAGGCGCATTTCGAAAAGACCTTTATTTGTGATTCCTATGCCACCCGTAAGGAAAAGGGCCTGCATCTGGCGGTAAAAGCCGCACAGAGTTACGCGCGTACCAACCAGTGGTTTTTTAAACTCGACATCGCCAAGTATTTTGCCAGCATCGACCATGAGATTTTGCTTGGACTGATTAAAAGGAAGATCAAAGACCCCCATGTGATCAAGCTCTGCGAGACAATTCTCGATAACCAGAATCTGAGCATGGGTTGCAGCCAGGGGACCGGCCTGCCGGTGGGTAACCTCACCTCGCAATTTTTTGCCAATATCTATCTCAATCAGCTTGACCACTTTATCAAACAGGTGTTGAGATATAAGGGCTATGTACGCTACATGGACGATTTCATCTTGTTTGCCGATGATTCGCAGCGCTTGATAGACGACCTGCCTTTGATCCACGAATTTCTTGCCGCCCATTTGCGGCTGAATATCAAAGAGGGGGCTGCACAACTAAATAGGGTCAGGCAGGGCATGCCGTTTTTGGGCTATCGTGTCTTTCCCCGCTTGCTCAGGATTCGCCGGGAAAATCTGAAGCGTTGCCTGCGAGGGATCTACCTGCAGGAATCGGCTTACGTCAAAGGAGAAATCGATTCAGAGATACTTTATCAAAGCACCCGTAGCCGGCTTGGCTTTATCGGCTTTGCCAATAGCCTGCGGTTGCAAAAGAATATATGGGGCAAGGATCAGCAAGCGGTTCCAACCGTGTGAAACGCGGCGGTAGCTGGAACAACAATGCCAACAACTGCACCGTTTCGAATCGGAACAACAACAATGCCACGAACAGCAACAACAACATTGGCTTCCGCATCTGTAGCATCTTTCAATCACAAGCCTGCTCTGCACGCACGGCAGGATGATAATGGGAAATCCAGATCCTTGTCCTGTTCCCGAAGGGACAAATAGATCCTCCACAGCAGCCAAGTAGGTTTATCATCTCGAACGGCTGCTGTGTTTTTTTCCAGATGCAAATATCGAAACTTATTCACATCCTGTATTGTACGATCCCTTCTGTTGTGGTTCAGCCAAGCCGGTTATTTGCAGCGAAAGTGATACTATTTGCAATTTTACTTGATACTTTGTATTCTCCCTGTATTTAGGGCGTTCATCACTTCTTTATCAAGCCTTAATCAAGCGTTAATTATTAACGCTTGATTAAGGCTTGATGACCACTTAATTAACACTGTCTACAGAGCTGACAATGGACATGAATTTTTGGTCTTTCTGGTTTTAGCAGGTTTTAGCACTGGTTTTTAGCACGCGCTCACCATCAGCAGATATCTCGTGTTTACGGGAGTTACGGGACAGATGCTAATACCGGGACTAATCCCCTTGGGTATACATCTTCACAAATAGAGGGATGCAGGGAGTGCATAGACACAAAAAAACCCGAGGTCTGAGCCTCGGGCCGGTGCTTATAAAAGTTTTCTACTCGTAACGGCAGAGATACGCGGTCTGTTCTTTTACTTTCAGCTGGAATTTCTGATTGGCAGCCACGATAAAGGTCTCGTTGGGATTGTAGGTTTTCCATTCTGTAGTGTCCGGTAGTTTCACGATCAAGGCTCCGCTGATGACTGTCATATGCTCGATAGTGGATGTGCCGAATTCATATTCGCCGATGTCCATCACGCCTATGGTGGAGTTGCCCAGATGGTTGTTCAGGGCGATCGATTTTACTTTACCTTCGAAGTATTCGTTTGTTTTCAACATGTCTTTCTCCTCAGAGTGTTCTTTACCGTACAGCTTTCTTTAGACATGCTTTCAGGTCAAGCTGAATTATCCCTGTAGCCTGATGGGTATCTCAAACCCTGTATATTTGCAAAAAAGAACGAGGCGCTTTGGCCGGGCGCCTCGTAATGTGCGATAACAGAATTTCGAAATTAGGGATACATCAGAGTGGGAATTTACTCTGCCGTGATTTTGAAAAATGCTTTGTTTTCTGCGGGATCCACCACATAGGAGCTTCCGCTGATACTTTTGAAATGAATATAATCCGTACTTGGATCGTTTGTTTTGTATAGGTTGTATTTACGAGCGTAGGGGATTGGTTCCCAGCTAAGGCGAGGTGCACCGGTGCTTTCGTCCGTAAGCATCTGCACTGTGGGAGTGGGATAGCTGTAATCGGCATCACCAATCCAGAAATTATTCAGCATATAGTCGTTGTCATCATTGGAATCGATGGATCCGGCAAAGAATGCAACACGGATATGACCGGTATGCTCTGCCAGCGAGATAGTGATGGTTTCACCCGCCATCGGGATATTGTTCAGCACATATTCGGAACCGCTGTTGTTGTATTCTCTTACTACATCTGCTACTTCCCAACTATATCCATCCCCGATCAGAATGGCAAATTGATCGTCTGTGGCACTGTAGTTTGGTGGAGTTCCTTCAGGGGTCTGGCCATATTTAAGAATGGCGGCATCGATTTTCATTACATAGTTTTCATCCGGTATGTTGAACATGGGAGATACAAGATACCCGCTTATCGAACCCCAGATGTTGATTTTGGCGGCTTTATCGTCTTCGGCATAGTTTAGCCAATCATCCTGTACCCAGCGAGTTCCATTGGTAAAACTGATGGGATCTGATAAAGTTCCTGCCCACTGCGTCCAACCACCGGGAGGGAATTCTCCGTCGAATGTCTCCAGATGGGGATAATCGACTATTGATGGATCTGCCATGGTTGTGAAAGACCATATGGGGCAGTTCATTGCCGGAGCGATGTCGTTTACCGGCACCACTCTCCAATAGTAAGTGGTGGAGTAATCCAGGTTTTGCGGCAACGTGTATCCGGTTTCGCTTAGACTCAGGGCGTTAACGATATTTGAGGGAGGGTTGTCGGTCCCCACCCAGAGCATATAATCGTTTGGCATACCGCCATTATGTTCCCAGCGCAGCATGGTATCCAAGGGGACATCTATGGCTGCGTCTAGGGGCAGGACAGCCGTGGCAGGAGGTGGTGGGGCGTCGGGGCTGCTCATCAGCCAGATGTTTGGTCTGTAGTCTCTTGATCGCGATCCATTTGATGTGGACCATGAGGTGCCGTTCTTGTACACTGCACTGTAAAAAGATGTTCCTGTTGTATGGAAATTGGGCGGACCACCAATTCTGGAACCATCATGGTTTTCCCACAGTATTTCCAGATTCCAGCCGTATGTTGGGTCAAATGAATATGGAGTATCAAGAATGATTTCCTGCCAGCCCGGGCCATTCCAGGATACCGTTCCCGAATATACCAAAGTATGGTATGCAGGGTTTTGATAGCTTGTGCTGGAGTACTGGGAATCATAGAAATAACCCATGTAAACCATCTGGTTGTCAGTTTCATAGTTAGTCTGGTCATTGCCAACGTAGAAGGCGATTCTTTCGATAGTTTGAGCTGTTGTGAATCCTGCTGCTTGCAATTCATCTGCTTTGTAGAAGAATTTGGTCCAGCCGTAATTCGCGTAACCATAGAGCGGCACTTTGTTTTGTGTGTCGTCATCTGTGCCGATGATAAAATCTCCGGCACAGAGAAAGGATAGGCTTAATGCAAAGCCAAGGATTAGCATAATTGTCTTTTGCATGTTTTCCCCTTATTTGATCATGGTTAGTTTTCTGGTTTGAGAGCTTCGACGGTCGCTGAAACGGACGTAGTAAACTCCACTTGCTACGCCCATACCATTATCGTCTTTGCCATTCCAAACCACAGTGTGCATACCTGCGTTTCTTATATCATTTACCAGTACTCTTACTTTCTGCCCTTTGATGTTAAATATCTCCACTTTTACATTTCCGGGTTCAGAGAGGGTGAAAGCAATATTGGTTGTAGGATTGAAGGGATTGGGGTACACATTGGTGATGCCTGTTCTGGGCGTGGGAATATTGGCATCGCTGTTATCCGAGGGGCTTATATTCCACCAGGTCATGAGGTCTTCCATCCACTGTGCGCGGTGATTGGGATTAGTCAATTGAGAGAAATCGAAGCTGAAATATAGGGTTTTGAAAGAGGGTGTTTCCACCGTGGTGGCAGCCACCCCATGGTAAAGATAAGCCTGACCGCCTATGGGACCATCTTCAAAAGCATAAATGTATTCAGCGCCGATTTCGGGATAGGGAACCGAATCGTAGTATGGATCGCCGGCAGCATCGTTCGGGAAGATGCAATCCGGAGAATTCGCGTAAACGGGATATTCCAAATCCACTGTTCCAACCGGAGTTCCGGGCAAAGCGAGGATGGTTCCGCTTTCGTAACTAAAGCTGTCCGGGCCGCCCAGGCCGTTTGATCCCCCACCCAAACCTGTGGCGACATAATATGTGCGGAAATAGCCACTCATCAAGCGGCGGATACTGCTGGAATTCGGATGCGCGTGTTGAGATGAAGCCAGGCCATCGGAGGCAAACCAGAGATTTCGTGGCTCCTGATCTGTGCCGCTGTCCAGATAGCTGCTAAGTTCAGTAGCAAAATAATGCATCTTCTCATGGGCAGAACCGGTATTTGCATAGGCCAGGATTCCCTGGTACAAATTCGGGATCTGATAGTTTTCGTATTCTTCCCAATTGTAAATGTCATAGTCTATGTTCAATTCCGTAAGCAAGTTCTCATAGATGGGCAGCTCGATCCGGTTGTAATCCTGAGTACCGCTGTAGGCAATCAAGACTTTGGCATCGGCAGTGGGCAATACTTTGAACGAGTAGGTTTCGCCGGGGGCGTCTGCGGGAAGAGTGGCTGTGTTTCCGGCACCGTCGCTAGCTTCAAAATAGTAGTCCACAGTGCTACCCAGAGGCATATTCATGATGTTGAAATAGTATTCGTTGTCCGTAACAATATCTGCTTCCGTGCTAAGCCATCCATCACCGTAGTTGTAATGCAATTCAGCCTCTATCGGATCGGTCATATCTATGATGGTGGCAATGAGCTCCTGTTGCTGGAAGAAAGTATTTCCTTTGGCTTTGTGAGTGATGATGGGTTCCTGTTCATCCTCACCCGAATAGAATATAATGGCCAGATTGTCGTGCAGCATGTTACCTGCAGGTTCCACGCCCATATAAGTGTTGTTTTGCACGATCTCTCTGAGGTAGGGAAGACCGGTATTGGCGGCTTGATTCTGGATGGCGACGGTGGAGCTGGCTCCGTCATCATGAGGGATAGAGGCTCCAGTTTGGCCTGTTGCGACAGTGTGATACTGCATTTTTATTTCGCCGTTTTCGTATAGAATCACTTGAAACTTCAATAGATCTTCCGCTCCCGTGCCGGCACGGAATCTAAGATCGTTCCATTGTATTACTGTATACCGGTTTGGCTCGCTACCAAAGGTTTCAAAGAACACGTCTCCCACGCCTTCATCTGCTTCCAGATCGTCCCAATACACTGCTATCATAGCCGGCATCTGGGTGTAACCGGGAATGGGATACACGTAGTTAAACATATTACCATCATTGTCCCAGCCGTCATCCGGATAATCAGTTTGCCAATTGTTTGGTGCCAGGAGGATTTCGCCATTAATGTCTACATAAGCAGTATTGTAATCTACGCCATAGAAGGGGAAGCTGAAGCCCAGAGGAAGCGCTTCACTGAAGTTGTCATCACCTGAGAAGGTGGGTACTCCGTACATTATGGAGGATGTACCGGTTTCGCTGATCTCTATCCATTCATATTCGGGACCCAGAGGATCATTGCTGTCCAAATAGCGGTATCCAAAGGTGTCCGGTCCCCCGCTGGTGAAGCGGTGGATTATAGTAGTATAAACCACATAACCGTTGTTTTCCGGGTTTGAATCTTCCGTACTGATGCTAAATTCAAAACGCAATTCTTCAATATCGGTGGGAATAAAGCTGTTGGGCATGCTCAAACTCACGCTACCGGCGGGAGGGATATCCACAACCTGTCCCAAAGCATCGCTGTGCAGCAATTCGTTTGTGGAAGAATACACTTCCAGATCAACTGCGATAAAATCATTGTATGCCGTCCAACCGCCATTTGTCACTTCAAAAGCCGGGATCATCGGGATGTTTTGATACTCAACCATACGGGGAGAACTAACGGCTGATATGTAGAAATCAATCGCGGGGTCTTCCAGTACGATAAGCCCGAGCGTATCAACGGCAATCAGGCCGGAAATTCCGTCTTCCAGAGTGAAAATAAGCTCTTCATCGCCCACAAAACCATTTGAACTGAGGCTCACGTTCAAGCCGGAGATCTGGACCTCGATGTTGTCGTTGGGTTCCGCTATCAAAGCACAATTGCTGATATCTGCACTCACGATATATTCGCTGAAATCCATTGTAAGGGTGTCACTGGCATACATGCTTACAGATTCCGGGAGATTCAGCTCGGGATCGATGGCTATTTCCTGACCGATCCTGATGTCGTCTATCAGGATGCCGTAGTTTGTGCATTCCCAAAAGAAACCAAGATAGATATCCATGCCCGCATAGCTGTTCAGCGACAGTTCCACAAATTCATAGTCTGTACCAATATCCTGCATATTCAAAAGCTGGGTATTCATGGCACCGGGTTGAGCCTGAGTGGTGGATACATACACTTGCAGGTTCTCAGTAGAGTACCAGGACCGTGTGTAAAACTCCAGATTGTCGCCCACATTGACGCTGATCTGGGGAGTAATCAGCCAGTCCGCGTTCTGGTTGGGCAGATAGTTATCGGCAAAAGCAGCGCGACTGCCGCTGTGAGCATTGGCGTGCTCCATATTGCGCCATGTCAAGCCATCACCGTCATCAAATACGCTCCAGCCCTGGGGAATAGTTGTTATGCCTTCGAAGCCTTCATCAATGTGCCATTGCGCCATCAATATGGTGCTACACATCAGAATCAGGAAGATTCCTATAGTCGCTTTCATCTTTTTATACCTCTTTTTAGTTTAAAATCAATTGGGGTTTCTCGATTTGGATAAACCATTCGTTGGTACCGGCTACATCTCCGCCAAAAGGACGGTTATCGCCCCAATAAACGGAAAGAAGCCCGCGTGACTTTTGTTTGAAAGAGTTGTCAATATTGCCCAAAGATATGTTAGGATTGGTGCCGATGCAGACTAGGGCAATTTTCCTGCCATCCAAGCCACCGCCGAGGATGGCTTTGCTAAGAAGCAATTCATTTGTAGCGGCAGAATAAGTTTTGATCTCGTTATTTCTAATCTGCAGCACAGGCTTTTCGATCTTCTCGCCAAAGGCATAGGCCACGTCTCCGCGGATCTCGCCATTCATCGACATGGGCTGAGGCACCATCAGCACCTCACCTCCGGGATAGTTGATCACGTGCCCCTGATATTTGCTGTTTGAGAACGATCCGGTTTCGGCAAATACATCCTTTAGCATAAAACGTAGCGAAGAATTGTTTCCCTTTACGTCCAGATACTTACATCCGGAAAGCTCCTCACACATCTGGATCGTATCCTTGCATAACTTATCATAATTGATGTCGAGAGCTTTCCAAAACTGGAGTTCGCTCTCGATGGCTTTCTCAGACAGCGTGTTGTTCAACAAACCGGGCATCATCGCTACTCTGATCTTTTTTTCACTGATGATCTGAGCGCTCTTGCTGAAATGAGACTGTCTCAATTTCAGTTTATCAGGGTCTTTTAAAGGGATGTGGCGGGATTCGCCATTAAGATTCAGATAAGCGTCATGACTGCGCAGCAGGCGATTAAAATGCTCGTAATCCGCATTGAATGCAGGCAGGCTGAATTCTTCAAACTTGCTGCGGATCATCTCCTCATCCTGGTAGATCAAAGTGGTGCGGATGTTTAGCCTCGCTGCCTCAGTAAGAATCTTCTCTACCAATGGAAAATTGTACTTCCCCGTCACTATTAGCAGCTTTTGCCGTGCCTTTAACTTCAGGGATTCTTTCAAGATGCGCGCCGCGATCAGAGATAGGGGAAGCTTATATTCGCTTTCCAGGATACTGGTGATCACGCCGCGTCCGTTTATCGTGCCTTCACTTAAGTGTTCACCCAACGCAAAATCCAGAACATAGTTCTTTGCATTGGCCCTGTAGTACACCTCTTTGCCGTTATCTACCATATCATCCACAATCTGAATAAGCCCCTCGTCCAATAGCTTATTGAGATTGTAGTGTACCTTTTGCTTACTGACCCCAAGAACAGTCGCCAGTTGTTGACAAGTTGCCGCTGAACTGATCAGGGCACGGAGCATGCCAAACTTGAGATCGTTGGCTAACTCCATAACTTGAGAGTGTTGTGATATTATCTGAATGTTTTTGATCATAATCACCATTTACTCCTATATGTATTTCGTATTAGTTGAGCTCATGCATTGGCTATAAAAGCTTTGTAATATAGAGTCTTAACCATACCGTACCGAGAATGGCTGACTCTAAATAGTTGTCAAGAACTTTTTGACTATTTATCTGGCATATTGTGGAAATTGTGCTGCGATATGGGTTGTTGCTGCCCTGCTTTTGCATTCCATAAGGGGCTGATCTTGGCTATTCTGCTTCCTGAGAATCACACTCATATGGACCGGCAGTACGTGATGTCTCCTGAATTCAACATGGGACACTCAACCCGGAAGGTATGATCGATGTTTTTACTTGACATCAATCACACAGAGATTAAAATTAACTTACAGTTTTGAAAATGTGATTGGGTATGCTTCCGATGGCTTTACAGTTCAGTTGAAGCATATAAATTGCCCTATATACCGGTAAAGTGTTTTTTAGGAGTAGCTATGCAAAAAATCTTAATCTTCGCTTTGATCGCGCTATTCATGCTTATTGGCGCGTGCGATGATTCTAAAACGAAGCTGACTGAAGTGGACATGCAAGATCTGGTGGTACCGCAGAGTTTTAACTACGAGATGACGGGTAGTGTGGATGTAGATCTCAAAGGATCCTGGCGCATACCATTATTTATTAAGACCACAAGTGGCGCTTTGCTGTTCAAAGCTCAGATGAATCCCGAAACCGGAATCAATACCAGCTTGGTTATACCCAAAACCATCAAAGAGGTGGTGGTAGAATATCAATCTATCTCTGAAACCATCAGTGTTGCAAACGGAACTCTGCACTATGACTTCAGAGTAGGGGTTTGGGAGGGGGCAAAATGAAGAAGATATTGTTTTTAGCAAGCCTATGCTTCATCACACTGGCACTGTATGCTCAGGGAAGCATCGTTGTGTGGGGATCTCCTCATAACAGTGTTTCCAGAGATATTCCCGCAGGAGAAGATTTTGTAGAGATAGCTGCCGGTTTTAGAGTAGGTATGGCTATACGTGAAGATGGCAGCCTAGCCGCTTGGGGGCATGATAACGGTATCAACGATAATGTTCCTGCAGGGAACAATTTTATCGCCATAGCCGCGGGTGAATCACACGCTGTGGCTCTGCGCAGCGATGGCACAGTGGAAGCATGGGGCAAAAACAACAAAGGACAACTGAATGTTCCAGCTTATAACGATATTGTGCAGATAAGCACCGGCAAAAATCACACTCTGGCTATTCGTGCCGATGGCAGTTTGCTCGCTTGGGGCGACAACAGCGGAAATCAGTGCAACGTCCCCGATGGCAATTTTATCGACATAGCCGCGGGAGATGCCTTCTCTTTGGCTTTGAAAACCGATGGCAGCATTGTAGGTTGGGGTAGCCCCTGGAACGATAGACTCAATATTCCTGCCGGTAACGATTTTGTGCAGATCAGTGCCCAAAACCTGCACTCAATCGCCCGGAAAAGCGATGGTAGCATTGTGGCATGGGGCAATGACACAGACAATCTGGAAACCCCTACCGCCGGAGTGTATGTGGATGCTGAAGCCGCCGGGCAGGGTAACGTTGCCATTCGTGACGATGGCTTATTGGTGGCATGGGCAAATATTTGGTCATTGAAAACAGTACCGGAGTGGATTCAGGACCTAAACATCGTAAAAGTAGCCGGTGGCGACGATTTCTTTTTGGGGCTTACCGGTCCATTCGCGGAAAACGATGCTGATGATGACGGTGTGGCTGATTCTCTGGATGAATATCCCGAAGATCCACTGCGTGCCTATAGCCTATGCTATCCATTACCCTCATCTGCTACAGGCTGGGGAACTTTGGCCTTTGAAGATATGTGGCCCCAACAGGGAGACTACGATTTTAACGACCTTGTTCTGGATTACCAGATCACTCAGGTACTGGACGCGGATATGAAGATCAAGGACATCAAGGCAAACTTTCTTCTAAGCGCGGTGGGAGCCACCTTCCAGAATGCTTTCGCCATAGAATTTCCCTTCCCTGTTACGAATGTACAATCCCACTCGGGGATTGCTGCCGGAGCAGCTTACGATATGCCCATCCTGGAAGCCGGGGCAAACAGCATCCTGAAAGTGATCTCTTCAACCAACGACTTTGTGAGTGTACCCGGGGGAGGGATATTTTGGAACACTCAGCCGGAACAAGCTCACTACGAGCCGATTCCGATCAGCTTTGAGCTTACATTGATAGAACCACTGGAACTCTCTACACTACCTTTCTGGGGATTCTGGAACCCCTATCTAATGGTAAATAGAGAGCAGGGTCATGAGATTCATCTGCCCGGTTATCCGCCAACCATTCATGCCGATACAGAGCTTTTTGGCAAGAACGACGACAGCACAAACCCCGCGGAGAACCGTTATTACAAAACTAATACGAATTTGCCCTGGGCACTGGATTTACCGGTTAAATGGAACTATCCCATCGAACACAAGGAAATCAGTCAAGCATACTACAGATTTGCTCCCTGGGCTGAAAGTGCTGGAAATCAATATCCTGATTGGTATGAGCTAGGCAATGGAGACATCAATCCAGCATTTATCTACGACAGATAAGAATATGAAAACAAAGAACCCCGGCCTTTCACAGCCGGGGTTCATAGTATGTAGCTGAAAGGCTTGGAATCAGATCCTTAAGGAACTGATCGGCACTTCCCATTCCCGGGTGTCGTGATCCAGTAAGAGAATGCCATTGCGAGCTTTCAAACGCTCATAAATTTCTTTCTTTGCTTTGAAGGTGTCCTGACGGCACACATCATAAGCTGAAGTTATGGCCAAAGAAGTGTGAAACTTTGTGGCGATGATGTCTCCAGCGTAGATGTAGAAAGCATCCGGGCTATCTATCTGAACATATTGACTACCCATTGTATGTCCACCGCATTTTACGCAACTTATCCCGGGATGAATCTCCACTTCGCCATCGATCAATTCTATATTGCCGTGACTTTCCAGCAGTCCCAACTGATGCTCAAACAGATATGCTGCTTTATTCAACCCATCCGGATTTTTGGCAATATCCCATTCGTCCTTTTGGATCCAGTACTTCGCTTTGGGGAAGGTGAGAGCATCTTGATTTCCAAATCCGGTTACGATTCCTCCGGCATGGTCGAAATGCAGGTGCGTCATAATCACGTCTGTGATGTCCCGGTCTGCAAAACCCAATTCCGCCAAGGAGGCTGGCAGGGCAAATTCACTGGGTTGATAGATCTCACGTTGCTTGTGGTCCAATCTGTTTCCCAGTCCTGTATCGACCAGTATGCGCCGCTGATTGCTAACTATCAAAAGCAGATTCAGATCCATCTTTTGGCGCCGGCGTTCGTCCGTCTTTATCTTATCTTTCCAGATGGCATAAGGTAACACACCCATCAGCGCGCCGCCATCGGACCAGTAATTGCCTGCATAGACCTTGAAGACTTTGGTCACTGCTTATCTCCATCAACAGATTTAGGGCGAGGCTTGCGATTGCGGTAGTTTGGCTTGCGGGGAGCGCGTTTCTTCACTTCGGAGGGGCTATTCTCCGTCTCAGGACTTGCTGTTTTCTCCGCGTCGCCATTTGTGCCCTCGCGTTTCTTTTGTGGAGCTCTGGGGCGTCTGGTACGAGGTTTTGGCTTGTTTTCTTCGGGTTTTGCTTCGGTATCGTCTGCTTTGGCTTTACTGTTTTTCTTCAGAACTTCATGCTCTTTCAGTCTGGAAGAAAACACCACTATCCGTTTATTGTCGCCTTCACCGATGGTTAAGGTTTTCAGACCTTTGTCTTTTTCGATATGGCGATGGATAATGCGGCGTTCACCGGGGCTCATCGGCTCCAGAGTTAAAGTGTTACCGCTGGTCTTGATCTTATTTATGCGGGGAAGAAATTTGCTTAGGAATTGGTCTTCGCGACGCTGGCGGTAGCCATCAGTATCCAGATAGATGCGCTCTATTTGGCGATCACCTTCAAAGACACGATTGATGAGGTATTGAATGGTTTCCAGCATGGATCCGTTTTTTCCGATGATGAAGCCGGTTTCCACAATGCCATCCACGGTCAAAAATAAAGTTTTCCCCTCTCGTTTGGTATTGATGGTGCCAAAGCTGATGCCCATCTTGCCGAGTAGTGATTCAGTGAAGAGCCTTATTCTATCTTCATTTTCGGGCAATTGAAAGCGTACCAGGGCTACTTTATTTGCAAACAAGCCAAAGAACCCCTTGCTGGGTCTTTTCAAAATCTCGTATTTCAGTTCGTGATCTTTTATATTGTGTTCACGGCGAAAAGTGCGGATGATCTCTTCAACGGAGACACCGCTTTTATCGATTGTGTTCATGAAACTATTCCTTATTTCTGTTGTGTTTTAGCAGATAATACTGCTGGATTACCGAGAAGATATTGAACACTGTCCAGTACAAAACCAAGCCTGCAGGCATATTGCGGAAGATGAAGAACATCATGATAGGCATCATCCAAGTCATCATCTTTTGGGAAGATTGCGCTGCCTTTTGCTTGTCGTCCATTTCATCCGGGTTCCCCTTGGGGGGCTTCATCATTAGGGATTGGATTACCATAAAGATACCCATGATGATGGGTAGTATCAGATAGGGATCCGGCTCAGAGAGATCCTTTAACCATAGGACAAAACCTGCGTTTCGCATATCCAGAGAATAGCGTAACACATTGTAAAGTGAAATAAAGATGGGCATCTGCAATAGCAGCGGCAAACATCCGGATAAGGGATTTGCTCCTGCTTCTTTGTAGAGTTTGCTCATCTCAGATTGTAAAGTTTTGGGATCATCCTTGTATTTCTTTTGCAGATATTGCATCTGCGGTTGAATCTTCTGCATCTTCAACGATGCCTGCATACTTTTGTGGGTAAGCGGGTGCAAGAGCACCTTCAGCACCAGAGCCAGGATGATCAGAACTACGCCGTAATTCTTGATGTAGCCATGCAGCCAGCTCAAAAACCAGGCAAAGATATTGGTCAGCCAGCGCAACCATTTAGCTCCGCGTTCGGCAATTTCTTCCATCTGTCTGCCATATGTATTCAGGATATTGGCATCAGCAGGACCGGCATATAGCACAAAACTCTGTTGCCAGCTCGCCTTGGCATCCTGGGTAAAACTGTCGATTGCAAAACCCGGATTGCCTGTGTTTTCATTCAGAGCAGCGCTGAAGCTTTTGCTCAGCGGGGGTTCGTTTTCTTTGATGGCTATGGTAAAATATTTGCTGCGAACAGCTGCCCAGGCAAAGCTGCTATAACTGCCCTGAGGCGGGTTTTTGCCGAGCTTGGAAAGCTTGATGTTCAGGATATCGTTGTCGGCATGCAGATAGAAGCGGTAATCCTGAGCCTTGGATTTGGTATTGTTCTCACTATCCGCTATACCGGCTAAGAGGTCCAGTCTCACGCCGTTAACACTGCCCATTCCATTGACGCTGATGTCCGTATGGATCCCGTATTGATCGTCCAGACGGTAGCTTCTTTGGATGATAGCGTCATTTTGACCTTGTAAGCTGAATGTGACCGAATTTGAGGTGGAATCTACTTCAGAAATGAAGTTATGCGTGCTGAGATCGATGCTTTCTCCACCGCTATACACGATGCTATTCAAAATCTGAGCTTGCTCCGGGATAAGGTCTACTTTTAGTTCGGGGCCAAAATCAAAATGTTTGAGCTCTATGGAATTGATTACTGCTCCGCGACTATTGAATTTTACTATGATGTTTTCGTTTTCCAGAGTGATAAACTGAGCTTCGGTGCTTGAAGAAAACAGGCTATCAGCGTTAACGGTCGGCAAAGCTGCTGCAGACAGGCTGTCCGGAGCGTTGCTGATTGGGCTTTCTGGCACCACTTCCTCGCTTTGGATGGCTTGTCTGGCATTGTCACGTTGCGGTTTCCATACAAAGTGATCGAAAAGCAGGTAAAGTACCAGCATCATCAGTAGAGCAGTAATAGTGCGTTTATCCAATTTTACTCCTTATGGCAGTGGGTCGTATCCACCTTTGCAAAAGGGATTGCAACGCAAAACGCGCCAAGTGCTCAAATATAGGGCTTTGACAGGATTATAACGCTGAAAGGCCTGGATGGCATAGGTGGAACAACTGGGGTTGAAGCGGCAGGATTTTGGTAAATAGGGAGAGATAACAATCTGATAAAAGCGGATAAGCAGAATCATAAACCGGCTTGGGAGGTTCACTATCGATTGTGTACTTACATGCATTTTATCGTTTCTCCGAGATGCTCACAGAGTTCCTGCCAGGAAAGATCCGCAGCTCCGCGCCTGGCGATGAAATTCATCTTGCAGGTAGGGGCCAGGATATGCTGGTGCTCCCGAAACCATGCTCTCATACGGCGTTTGAGCCGGTTCCGGGATGCCGCATTCGATACTTTTTTGCTGATCGTGATGCCCAATGCCGGTCCCTGGGGATCCGGCAAGACAGGCACGTAAAAATATCGGGTTCGTTTCGCTTTTTCCGCGTAGGAAAACTCCATATACTCCTGATGAGCTTTGATCCAACGGATCATGGTTTATACGCAGAGCGATTTTCTTCCCTTGGCTCTGCGACGGGCTAATACCTTGCGACCGTTTCTGGTAGCCATGCGGCTCCGAAAGCCGTGGGTATTTTTGCGGGATCTGTTTGAGGGCTGATAAGTCCTTTTCATTTATGTGGTCTCCTTTGGATTTCATCTATTATTTTTCCAGTAGATAACCAGAATTTCTCCCATAGCTAATCAGTCAAGCATTTTCACTGTAAAATCGGGCGAAAGCATATGCCTCCGCCCAATTATGATAATAAAGCTTACTTACAAAAGCGCGTTCAGCTTGTCCATGATCTTGCCCTTTTGCACCAATCCTACCAGCTGGTCGCTAACTGCGCCATCTTTGAAAATCAATAAGGTCGGGATGGACATGATAGAATACTTCCCGGCTATCTCCGGGCTTTCATCAATGTTTACTTTACAGATTTTCACCTTACCGTCCACTTCGTCGGCAAGCTTCTGGATGATGGGTAACAAGGCCTTACAGGGACCGCACCAGGGAGCCCAAAAATCCACTAACACTGGAGTGTCGGATTTTAGAACTTCTGCTTCAAATGTGTCGGTCTTTACTTCTAATATCGGCATGTCGCCCTACTCTACTACGGCCAGGATATCACTCTTGGAAAGAATGAGATACTTCTCACCGTCCAGCTCGATCTCGGTGCCGGCATATTTGCCATAAAGCACTTTTTCACCTACTTTTACTATCTTTTGCAGGTCTTCATCCGTACCAACGGCTATGATCTCCGCTATCTGCGGTTTCTCTTTGGCGGTATCCGGTATGATGATCCCGCCGATCTTCTTTTCTTCAGAGGTGGCGATCTTTACCACCACATGGTCTTCGATAGGTCTCAGTTTCATAATAACCTCCATAGTTTTACGTAAGATTCCTAAACTTTATGATAAGCAATTTATCGTTCTTAGCAAACACTTTTTTAGAGTGCTAATTTTTGTCAAGACTAAAGAACGGCACTTGGGGAGTTCTCACTGGTTTGGAGCCTTAGAAGCTTTTGTCCGGCAATCCATTCATCGGCTGAGGATCTGTTCTTGGTATCGATCCGAGCTCTACACCATACGAGATTCTTTGTGGGTCAATCCCGGCTATATACATATTAAGCAGATGATTGGGGACTCATTATTCAATAATTCATGTATCTCTTGTTCCTCAAAAAAGCTCAAAAACTTGAATGCGGATAATACTTGTGCTGGAGGCTAAATGCTGCTTTGCAAACACTAGCGTGCGAAATAGTTTATATAGACATACACAAACACGATCACAAATACTATAATGGATATGATGTAGATCAGCCAATTGCGAATATGCTTTTTCTTATCGGGATCGTAGAATGGGGATTTAATGTTGTTAACCCTATTATGTATGATCACAAAGATACAACTTGCCACGAACAATACTCGGCCAAGAAGTCCTCTGTAGAGATTTGGGTCTTGGATCTGATACCTTGATATGATTACACAAGCGATAAAGCATAATATGCTCAAATTACGATAGATATAACGCTTTGTCATGGAACTCTCCTCATCCGCTTATGTTGATAAACAAGAGCAGTGCATAAATAACATACTTATTATTTGTTGATAAACAAGAGCAGTGCATAAATAATATTCTTATTTGGATCGATGGCTTTCCCTAATGCAAGATCAGCACTTTTCTGCTTACGCTTCCCGAAGGACTCTGCAGCCTCAGGAAATAGAGTCCTGAAGCGAGCTTATCCTTTTGCAAGAGATAGCTGTTTATGCCGATACCGGTGTAGATTTTGAGAGAGAGCACTTGTTGACCGCGAATATTGTATAGTCCTAATGAGCTGGTTCCGCTTTTGCGGGTTTGCCAGCTGATTCGCGCGTTATCACAGAATGGATTTGGAGAAATCATGAGGCTGACCGGGCTTTGCACCGGGTCAGAATTGTCCGATACATTTATCTCCACATATTCATTTTGGGGAACATGATCGTCGCCATAGACAGCAAAAACCAATACCTGGTAAAAACCGGGTTCGACATCATCGATGGTGTATTGCGTGTCAGTGTTTGGCACTTGAAAAGTGAATTCTCCCAATTGTACTATGTAACTGTCCGGATCCGAAAAGGCGGGGGTATCCCATTCGATCAGGACGCCGGAGGGATGGATAAATTCCGCAGTTACATTTTGTGGGCCATCCTTGCATTCTCCCACATTTCCATTGTACCAATAACGCATGGCGTAAATGTCTCTATCGCCGGAATCGTCTTCATATCCCATTATCACCCAATCTTCGAGATGTGATGCAAAGCTGTAATGTAATTTCGCGGATTCGGCAGTTGCTACCCCACCGGTATTCCAGGCATCATAAAGGCCGGGGATTTCATTGTGCGAGCTATGGATGTGTTCCACATTGGGACTGGTGGAATTGAAGCGGGAGTAAAGATAATGAAATCTAGCCCGCATATTCTTTGCATATATGGGATTGTGATCAAAGCCGGATAGCTCCTGCAAGATGTATCCTGCATCTGAAATCAATCTGTTCCCACTGTAATCCAGCCTTTGGAAGATTGCCCCATAATTATTCTGATCCGCACTTGTTACCCGCATTGCCACACGTGCTTCCTGAAGTTCAGGATCGCAATCCACCCAAGGATAGAAATGCTGATATCCGGTAGTGGAGCTTATCGCCGCGCCATTTTCCGGCGTAGTGATCTCTCCCGAGGCAGTGATACGGGCAAAATATGCCTGGTTGATACTGTTCATATCGCGATCGTCATGCCAGCTCAGCACCGCGCCTCCGCTGCCATCGGGGGCAAAGCCGATCACCTGAGTCCAGGCCGCTATGCCCAGGGCGTCTGATATCGTCTGATCCCAGATCAACTCTCCCTCAGCAGAATATCTTGCCACTTTCAGAATACGATTGGGGCTGTAGAATGGACCGGAATCCACATAATACTTCATCAACACATCACCATTCTCGCTCTCCAAAAGCTGCGGCCAATTGCAATTTTCTCCAATGCCTGCCGTCATAATGAGTCCATCCTGCCATGCGATCTGTCCGTTGGAGCTGATATTTTGGATCGCGATAGTAGCAGGAGAGCCTTGATGTTGCCAGGCTACAAAAGTATCATTATCAGAGGTATTCAATAGTACCGGTGTGTAGTCCGGATAATCCATGGATGCATTGATGGAAAGGCTCAATCCGTTTTCAGCCCATAGCTGTTCTCCCTGTTGAGACACTTTATAAACGAATATGCTGTTGTAGCCCAAGCGTATATCTTGAAAACAGATCAGAGCGTTATCTTCCTGATCCACGCAGATGGCATAATCCGTAAGCCATGAATCGGATATGCTGCCTGTCATCTCTACAGGAGACGGCCATAATTCGTAACCGTCCATATCCAGTAGCTTCAGCCACACTTTATAGCCCCCGGTGGCATTGTCGAAATAGCTGATGTAAGTATTGCCATTGGCACAAACGGCAACTTTGGGCATCGATTGCTCACCGGGCCCGCCGGCAATAAGCAGGGGAGAGGATGCATCACTGCTCCACTGTCCCCAAACCAGAGCAGCCAGACATAAGATGCTGACAACTAATATACTTTGCTTCATGATCCACCTCGTTTTAAAGCTCTTTAAAGAAATTCATTTGGATGCGCTGCCAATATTCGTCAAGTATTTTGTTTGATCTAAATCTCATTTGTAAATTTTGCTGCGGATAATGGGGATTCATTTATAGTCCCCCAGCAGCATTCGCGGCTTGGGAAAGCCGGGTTTGAGAATCTGCCGAACTTCCTGAAAAATATATAAGTTATGGAACAATTCTTGCTTCATTTACATGTATGAAATGCCATCCTGAGGAGCTGTTTATGAAAGCGATGATTATATTCTTTCTAGCCCTTGTTTCAAGCTCAGCTTTCGCGCTGGAATGCTATCCATACGGTCCGAATGCAGATGAGATCACGGCAGTGCAGCTTGCCGCTTTTCCGGAGAGTTACGGTATCATACGTGAGGCTCAGAAGAAACTGGTGATAAATGAATCCGGGCTCTACCAGGAATACGATTTTGGTGGAGGAGGTCTCACAATAAAATCCCTGCTGCCAATGGATGGAAACACCCTCATGGTTCTGATGGGGGACGGCACATACAGCGATGGATTGTGGTTATTTGATCTGAATGAGCACACCTGGACCGTAGAAGAATGGTACGCATTTCCCAATTTCCTGGCCTACTGCATGCACAATTGCACATATTATCTGGGAACGCAAGAATACATGTTTTCTTCTGGCGACGCGGATACATGGAACCGTATATGGGACTTGGGAGAAGGAAGTTTCACCTGCTTCACGGGTTTCGAAGAACACCTTGCCTGTATGAAGGATAACGAAGTGTGGATATCGCATGATGCGGGTCAGAGCTGGCAAAGCACCACCGCTCCCGGCTTTGAATCCATCCGCTACACGGACAGTGGAATATTGTATGCCATAATGTCTCGCGGAAGTGATTCAGACGGGCTATGGCGATCCGGCGATTTTGGCGCGAACTGGGAAGTGGTCTTCTATGTCTCAAATCTTAGCTGCATCGGACCCAATTTTGATCAAAAGCTTATCCTGGGATTTTCCCAAGCGGAATCCAGTACGGTATATCTCAAAGATCAATATGATAATCTTATCCTGCTGGACCATCCCTACATGCAATCTCCAAGCAGGCAAATGGATATCTTTCCTCTCGTGAATACGCCTTCTTTTTATGTGGTGAACGACAATGGCTTATACTATCTAACTGACTTTCTGGAGACCACCAATGAAGAAGCCTTGATTTGCCCGGCCACGATCTGTTTATATCCCAATCCGGCCAAAGATATGCTCTCGATAAAACTTTGCAATAGTGAACCCGGGGGCAGCCTGATACTATACAATCTGCGAGGGCAGATGCTGCGTACTTTAGCCATTGCTTCAGCAAAACAGTTCAATTGGGACTTGCTGCAAGACACAGACCCTCCTTTGGGCTCCGGAGTCTATCTTATTCAACTGCTGGATGCTTCCGGCAAGATCTTAACTTCCCGAAAATTCACATTGATAAAGTGAGAACATCGAGATTCGATTGAATGATGGCAGAGTAATTCGTGCAAGTGCCATCTTCAAGCGTCTTCTGAGTTTATCTTGAGAAGTATAAAAATGAGCTGTAGAAAACAGCGATTGATGAGCGAAAGAAGGACCATGAATAATCAGTAGATAAGCAGTAGAAAGGAATGAGCGGAAATATCGATATTTCAAATCCCAGTGTCAGCTCTGTGGACAGTGTTAATCAAGTGCTCATCAAGCCTTCATCAAGCGTTAATTATTAACGCTTGATGAAGGCTTGATAAAGAAGTGATTGACAGATAGAACAGAGGAAGAATAATGGCAATCAAAAGAATAAACCATAGGAGGAACAATATGAAAGCCCGTGTAAAATCAGGAATAATTGGCTTTTCCGGTAAGTTGGATGGAGCTATATACTACTATCATCCGGGTGTAAAACGAACCGTGGTGCGGCGTGCACCGAAGATGCCGATCCAGGCTCAAAACGAAGACTATCGGGAGATCTCACGTCAGATCAAAGGCATCAATCCCGGTGATGGCTACAAGCACGATTTTCGCATGTATCTTGCGGATATCAGAGAGCGTGATGAGAGCATCCGCATGCCCTCATGGTACAGTCTTTATATCAAGATGATGTGGGCGATGCAGGCGAAGTATCCCCAGCAGGTAAACTTGAAGACTATCACCAGGGAACAGATTCTGGAGCAGCAATTGCCCTGTCGCAGTGTGAAAGCGGCAGTCGAAGACGGATTGCTGGCAAAAATTCCGGGCTATCAATACCTGGATAATGAGATATAGTGTTTAAGTTTATTCTGAGAGGCTAGACCGGAAATAATTGAGAAAGATCTTGACAAAAAACATTCTGCCAAACTAGTTTACCACATAAACAAGAATATGAGGTGACTAGCATGAGTAACAGCTTTGATGATATTCAAAAAAGTCTTTTGTGGGATATTTACTATGCTGATGGTTTACAATGGTTCTCAAATGGTATGGCCTGCACGGCTCTATATCTTGCCAAAAGCGTATCATTGCTTGTCTTTACACTTTATTTATTTCTATTTGTAGCCCTGTATCAGATCGTAAGAAAGAAGTTTGTGTTGCCCCGCATCGGCTACAGCAAGTTGCGCATTGGAGCAGATCGTTCCAGAACGATGCCTAGCGTTGTAATGCTGGCAGTGTTGATAATAATGCTGATTGGATTTTCTCAGCTGGGACACGGCAGAGACGCGAATGCTTATTACTTGTTTTTGTTTGCCTCTTGCATATTGTTCCTATATCGGCAGATTAAGAACACGATAATATGGAATGGTAAAAGCCTGTTTCCCTATTTTGATCGCGTCATGATCCTGATCTTGGTTTTAGTTTTCAGCAAAAGTACATACGATATTGAGTATTTAACCCTGCTTCTCTTTTGGTACGGTTTGTTCAATATCGTCTTTGGTTTGGGGCAATTCATCAGTTTCATAAAGCATAATCCGGTGCTAGAAAATGAAGAATAAGGCCGTAATCGATTTTGATGAGATAGATCGGATTATCCATGAACCTGCCAGATTGAAGATCATGATATGTCTTTCCATGATGTATAAGATCGATTTCAATGGCTTGCTGTATCACACGAAACTGAGCCGGGGGAATCTATCGGTGCAACTACAGAGATTGGAGGCCGCCGGCTACATAGAGATCGAAAAAACTTTTGAGAAACGAGTTCCCCGTACCATAGCCATTATCACTGATGCCGGAACGAAAGCGTTAAGGATATACAAGGACAATCTACGCAGCATCCTGGATAGTGAAAAGCCGGAGTGATTCTCCGGCAGATGCGGCCGGTAAGACCGGAATTCAGCCGGGTAAGACAGGGGAAAGGGAAAGTATTAGCGACATTATGTAAATAAAACTTGACAAAACAAGCCACTCTCTTTTCATGGGCTCGGGAGGTGAAGATGAAGTTACATAATTCACTGAAAGTATGGCGAGCTAAGCAGGATATCACTCAGGCGGAATTGGCCAAAGCGGTAGGTTTGAGTCGCCAGACTATCAATTCCATCGAAAAGGCAGTGTTCTATCCTAGCGTAGTAAGTGCGCTAAAGCTTGCCAAACACTTTTCCACAACTGTTGAAGAGATCTTTAAGCTCGAGGAGGAAAAATGAAGATCAAAGGAAATTTCACCCTTCTGTATGCCATCGAAATACTGACCGGGCTATCGCTCTGGTTTGCCGCACAAAAATGGGATCTACGCGGCCTGGTAATAGTTCTGTTTCTGTATCTGATCATTATGTTGATCACCATTATTGGGCACAAAGCCGATGAGCGCGAATTGCAATTGTCACACAAGATAAACAGTTGCGAGACTATCGGAGCCGGGATGATCGCTGCATCTATCTATTTGTTTTTCCCGGAAATCAACTGGTTCTTTGCCCTTGTTTCTTCTGTGGTCCTATTACGTGGTGTTTGTGGATTGTTAATGTTCTCACTCAGATAAGTGATCCTTCCAAATCCTGGCTGCCGGATTTTCTTTTACTTGCTTTACGCGGGGAGAAAATCCGGCTTTTATATTGCATTTTGAAACTGGAATGTAGAATTGTTTATAGGAATCCTCAACACCGGTTTTGGTCAGTGTGGTCTTGCTATATTCCGGGTCTTCTTCATCTGTGCTGGTCAAAGAGAATAACATTGCCGTCCGGATCCGAAAACGTGAAGCTGGCAGGACCGATAGATTTATGAGTATCCAGCTCACCCGGATTCAATCCCGCTTTCTGCAGTGCTGCCCGGATCTTCCGTACATCTGTGAATTCATTCAGGTTTTGAGCCAGTTGATCCCAACCGGGGTTGAAAGTGAGCAGATTGCCTTCAAACATCCCCTGAAACAATCCGATTACAGTATCTTCATTTTTGATGATGGCCCAGTTGTCCTCTGCATTCCCGCCCAAAGATTCAAAACCCAGTTCGGTATAGAAAGCCAATGAGGCATGGATGTCTTTCACACTCAGACTGATCGAAAATGCGCCTAATTTCATGATTATCACCTATCAAACAGTTTCCTATGGTTTAATTGATATGCGGTTTTTGGGCAATTACAAAGAGTTCGGCATTACCCTCATTATCGCGCTCGACCCGGTTGTGCAGAATGCTGAATCCGGCACTGGCAATTTCGGTGAGGATGCTTTTGGCGGTTCCCAGATAGCGTGTAGCGACCTTGCCCCGGACTATACAGCGACTGTGGGGATCAAAACCGGGTGGGGCATCATTTCCATCACCTTCGTAAGACATTGTGCTCACAATATAGTGGGTGCCGGGTTTCAGATACTTATAGATGTTTTGCAGGTAGCCGGCGCGATCCTTGCCGATGATGCAATGCAAGGCGTGATTATCCATTATCAAGTGAAAGCTTTCATTCGCATAGGGCATAGTCCCGCTGGCGTCACTTACTGTAAAGCGGACCGAAGAACCTCGTTTATTTGCCTCATCCCGAGCCCAGTCGATGGCTTCGGCGGCCACATCTGCGGCATACACTTCATAGCCTTTGCTTTCCAGCCAAAACGAGAGATTGCCGGCTCCACAGCCCAGATCCAGCACTGTGGCCTGTTTGGGCAAGGAAATCATGGCAAAGAGTTCTTCCATCTCTCGGATGCTTTTTTCGGTATCTTCCTTGCTGTCCCATCCCGGAAAGCCTTTCTGCTTCCGCATGCGATAGGCTTTGTTGTGCAGCAAATAGTCGATGATAGGGATTTTGCAATTCATGGAGCGCAGCCCTTTATTGTAATGCTGTAAGCCGGTAAAACTTGTGTGCCGATTCCGGGTTTGTATCTGTCCAAATATTGCTTGTGATACCGCTTGCCTCCAGAGTCCAGTTACCGGGAAAGGGCAGTAAATAGTTTTCGGTAGAATAAAGCGAATATGAGCTTACCGCGGATTGAGATTCCCATGAAATCTGAATTCCGCTTTCTGTGTGAACGACTACGACATTTTGCGGCGCTGTAGCAAGGTCAAACATCTCGCGAATGTCTGGTTCAGTCAGGGCGAAATCGTAGATTCTGATCTCGTCCAGTTTACCCTTGAAGTGGTTTGAGTTTGGCGCATCGGGATAGGCAGCGCCAATACACAATGGGATGTCGGAATATGGTATAGTGCCTTGCAGGGGCATAGTGTTGCAGATTTCGCCATCCAAATAGAGCTTGAAGTCAGTTCCGTCGTATGTGGCACAGAGCAAATGCCAGCTGTTATAATCTACCGTTTGGGGTGAATTGATGATGTTTTGCGCACCATTTGTCGCTACATGGGCTTTGGGTAGGGCAGAATCGTTGCTCAGTTCCAAAAGATATGATCCATAGGGTGCCAGGGGTACCCTGTATCGCTTTTCTATGATTCTGGTGTAGTCTGCCTTGAATTCAGAGCTGAACCATGCTGAGATTGTGAAGTTTTGTGGCCTCAGCAGAGGATTGTCATCCACCTGGAAATAGTCGCCCATACCATCCAATTGATAGGCTGTATTGGGGTTTTCGTGGCGGTCCGTGCAGAGCTGGGGATTCCCAACCACTGTGAGGTGAAGAGCGTTCACACTGCTATCCAGAGCGTTGCCATCAAAACAGTATCTAGCCACGGGTTCCGCGGTAGAACCTTGCGCAAAAGCTGTGCTGAAACAAACGATAAATGTCATCAGCAAGAATGAGGTCTTCCCGGTATTAGCTTTCATATCTCCTCCCTATTCAATGAACGGGATTTATGCATGTCTAAAATCAATATTGCATAGTATTTAAAAGATGTCAAGCAGAATATCAGTCAGAGAATACCCGTCAGCAGAGAGACTGTTCAAAATCCTTAAGGTCATTACGCGGCTTCCTTTGTGTTCTTTGAGAAAAGCAGGTCGAGATGTTGCCAGTCGAGCTTTTCTTGACAGATTTGGGAGATATTTAAAGATGCGATCAGCGAGTCATCCTGAAGGATATACTGTCCCTTATCGATCAATTCTTTCAGCCAGAGGGAATTTGCCAGATTAGCGGCAGTCTCGACCGACTTAAGGCCATATCTGCCTGACATGACCTTTTTGATCTTTCGGTTGTATCTCTCAGATGCGTTGGACGTAAGACTTTTAGAGAGGTTTGGCCAGTGCTTGATGATATTGCTGACAACGTACTCGGCAGCGGGTTTTGGAAGAATGGTTATGAGTTCTCTTATACCTTTCTTCCTTCCGCTGACCGTATCTCTCCTAAACACCTTGATCACCTTTATCTTGAACCGGCGTTCCTCTGCTTTAGGGAGATGGCACTTTGATATCCTGGCAAAGAGGTTTCTGATCTTATGGAACTTGCACAGTTGGTGTGGTACCCTAGGGAAAACAGCCAATATGCCGGCCTTCAGAGACTGACTGCCATCACTAACAATGAGCCTGGGATCCTTTTTGTAGATTTGCTTGAAGGTTCTTAAGCACTCTTCATAAGACTCTCTGGTAGTATTCGGGTAGACATTTGTATAGAGCGGAAGCTTGGTTACAAAGTCCACGATCGTGATCACATAGTGGGGAACGCTGTTTATCTTGATGTACTTCTCATCAATACTGATCTTACCACTCCATTTGGCGATTGAGTTCAGGATCAGGCTGGGCAGATCTTCAATTTCGTGCCAGAGATTTGATACTGTTGACTTGCTGACGTTGAGCAGCAGGGCAATGGTCTGCAGGTTCAGCCCGCTTCCAACCAGATAGTGGACCAACATACATAGGTTTTTCCGCTTCAGACAGCTTTTCAAACCTGATTCAATCTTGGGCTCAACTCTCTTGATCTTGGCTTGCTCCAGCAACCCATCACAGATAACCGGGACATTATGCTGGTCTGCCAATAAGCGCAGGATGCTTACAGCTCCACTTCCACAGGTCTTTTGGAGCAGCAACTTCTGTGTGAGCCTAAGCAGCTTCAGACTACAGGTTTGTGAAAGATATTTCTGGAAAGTTGTCAGAGACATCTTTATCTCATGCTCTTTCACGAACTTGCGATGCATGTCCGTAACGGGTAGAAGGATATTCCTGGCTAAAAAATCCTCCAGCAGCGGTATGCAAGCTACCAGATCAACTTTCCGGCTGAGAAAAGCCAGGATATCAAAGCCGTGCTGCTCAAATTCTCGCCAGTAGTTATTGACGTTTCTGCGATCCGCATAACTAAATAACTGGGCAATAACCTGAAATGTACAAAGCCGGGATCCGTCTTTCCTCAATAGCAGCCTTAGAAACACCATAACAAACTTAAGATTGGCAACGGTATGCGGCAATCTGAACCTAATTGGAACCTTAATCGTCACTTCAATGTGATCGTTATCTGTGCTGAGACAGATATCCTGCTTTTTAGCGACATTTTTCTTCATTTTGGCACCTCAAATATGGCTTATTTTGGGTGCCATTATGGTGGACAAGTGATACTTGTAAAGACATAAATTGCATTATTTTACGATCACATTATGTCTCGTTTTCGGCTTCCTGAAATGCCCCCAAACAGCGTGTATTTGTCTTTGATACAAAAAAGCTGTCTTTGGGGTGATCGTGCCTCAGAATGCTTGTTGTCAATTCTGGATTTGATGTTTAGAAACACTGTTTCGCCCACTTTTCTTACACTGCTTTGTCGCAACTAACTGAAACTAATGACTGTCTTGGTGGACAGTCTCGCTCAGCAGAAATTATTACATATCTACTGGCTGGATATAAGTTTCAAGCTGAAAAGAGTCACTGAAATCTGCAATTCCGCTCACCGAAATTTGCAAATGCCAAGACATATGCAAATCCAAGACTACATTGCTTCCTTACGAAATCCACCTAGGTATATTGCATATATCATTACGGATTTATTCTCTTGATTTGACGCTGATTATTATGAAGCTGGGATTCATATGGGGATAATCGGTGTACTATGCTTGGTAGCAATGTTTGAATATTTTGCCTCTCTAAGGTTCGGAGTCATATTTAGCGCTTTATGAATATTGAAATCTTCATCATAACACCCGGTGCCGGAAACGCAAAGTATGCAGATAGCTGGTTTTGACTCTGGAAAAAAGGGGAAGAGCAAAAAAGGACAAAACTTTGTGCTTGACCGATAGCGGCCCTCAAGGTACAGCAATTATTATCAAAAGAGCGATAGGAGTGTGAAATGCCCCATAAACCCGGACTGGACAAAGCAATCCGCTACATCGAAGCGGGGTTGAAGACAAAGCTGATTTTGGAAGACATCGCCGAGCAAGCAAATCTGTCCGCATGGCACTTTCACCGTGTATTTCTGGCTTCCACGGGAATCACGGTGGGAGAATATATCCGCAAACGCAGAATGAGTGAGGCGGCCAAAGAATTGGTCTTTACCGCAAAGCCCATCAAACAGCTTGCGGGCGAGTATCAGTATGAATCTCAAGCTGCTTTTACCAGATCTTTTACACAGGTTTATGGCGTTACACCCGGGAAACTAAGACGCCAGGTGGGACCTTTACAATATTATAACGCTATATCGCCGCAACCAAGAGGAGACAAAATGCTAAAAGCAATCATCAAGCACAAGGATGCCTTCAGGGTAGTTGGAATCACTTGTCAGAATACCATGAAGAACAACAATATCCCTGCTTTGTGGACTGAGTTTAACCGGCAGATTTGCAGCAAAGTATCGGAAAGCCTGAAGCCCGGCGTAGCCTTGGGAATCTGCTATTATACTGATTGTAGTGTGATGAACGAGGATACCCCCTTCACATACCTGGCGGGAGTGGAGTATCCTGCTGATAAGGACTGTCCGGCCGGTTCTGAATATCGAGATGTACCAGCTTCAGATTACGCTGTGTTTGAGCACCACGGATCGCTGGACACGCTATCGGAAACATATAATGGAATCTATAACAACTGGCTGCCAAATAGCGCCTACGATCGTAATCAAACAGATGATTTTGAGCTCTACGACCAACGGTTCAGATTTGGAGAAAGCAATTCCGTAATGGAGATCTGGATTCCGATAGTCAAGAAATAGGTAAGAACCCGTATCATAACCGGTCTGGGAGAATGTTCGGCGTTTTCCCGACCGGTTCTTTATGCCGATTATTGCCCCGATATTGCCGGGATTATCCTGAGACCGATTTTATGAATTGATATCCTTTTGATAATATCGGGTCAATCTTGCAAATGCCCGACCTCAACCCTGATAGCCCCATCAGCGGAGACGGTCGTACGCGCGGATCCCCGAAAACGAACAGGGTGAATGTTTGGGGTTATCAAACCTACGCGTTTATTGAGTGATATGACTGCCGCATGAACAACAACCGGCCTCCCCGCGCTCATATTCGTGCATTTACTGAGATTCTGCCGGATCACTGTGCGAGCAGATAAGAGTTGACAGCCTTGGCAAGGCGAAAAGAATTGCATAATCTGGTAAAAAATGCGGCGGAGAAGAGATGAGCCTTATAAATGAATATCTTAGGCGTTTGGTGGAATACAGTACCAAAGAACGGATTGTATGCAAGGGCGATAAGCTTTTGCTGGCTGTATCTGCAGGGGCAGATTCCACGGCAATGCTGTATCTGTATTCGCGCTTACGCCACAGCCAAAACTACTCCTTGCTTGCGGTGCATATCAATCACCAATTGCGTGCTGAAGCCAGCGAGCAGGATGAGGCGCAGATCAAACAAATCTGTATGCAGTTGAATGTGCCGTTGATCATACGTCGCATTGAGCTTGAGGGAGAGCGTGATCTGGAAAATCGTGCCCGTAAAGCCAGATTTGAGGTTTTTTATCGGATATTAGAGAGTTACCGTTTTGACAAAATTCTCCTGGCGCATCATAAGTCGGATCTGGCAGAAACGGTATTACTGAATATGTTTCGCGGTTCAGGGCTCAGTGGGATGGCAGGGATCAAACCCCTCCAGGGCGTGATCGCGCATCCCATGTTGATCTTCAGTCCGGAAGAATTGAAGGCCATCCTGAGGGATAAAGACATCCCCTGGCGTGAAGACGCTTCCAATAGTGATCCTCGCTTTACCAGAAACAGAATCCGCAATGAACTGATGCCACATCTTGCGGAGGTGTACAACCCGCAGATCAGGGATAAACTTGCCGATAGCGCTGCGATCTTGTGGCAATCGGAGCAATACATATTGGACAAAGCTATGCGCCGGTTCAAGAAGATCTGCCTGGAGAGCTCCGGAAACAGGATAATTCTCAGCATTCCTGATCTGCTGAAAGCTGCGCCAATTGAGCGGTTTTACCTCTTGCGCAATGCATATCGGCTGTTGCACGGAACGACTCAGGATTTCTTTCAAAGCAATCTTAGCGAGATCGAATCCATCTTGTGTGCCCAAGGCAGCAAATACATCAGTCTGCCACATGGGATTTATGCCGTTAAACGTTATCAAGAGCTACTTTTCAGCAATGTATCCGAAGATATCCGGGTAGCTGAGGTGGAAGATCTGATCATCGAAAGTGAGCGTTCCCGAGTGGTGCATATGGATCATCGTTTCAGCTTCAAGTATCTGAAGGTTTTGCCTGCGGAAATCGAGGAGATGGATGGTTACAAAGTGATCTTGGACGCGGATAAGATCGTGGGTAAGATTCGCATCCGCAGTCGCCGCGATGGAGATCGTTTTATCCCCTTTGGTATGAATGGCTTCAAAAAGCTGAAAGACTTTTTCATTGACGAAAAAGTAGCAAAATACGATAGGGATACGATACCCATATTCGCAGATGAAGAAAAAATCTTGTGGGTCTGCCCATTTCGCTTGGACAATCGGGTGCGTTACGATGAAAGCAGCAGCCGTTTTTTGTCCATCGAGGCAGAGTCTTTAATCAAAAAATCTAACCGAGCAGCGAGCCGGAAGAAGAGAGGAACCAATGAATTTGATGAATTGTGATATATCGGCAGTGCTATTTGACGAGCGGCGCATACAGAACCGTATCAGAGAGATCGGGCAACAAATCAACAACGATTATGAAGGCAAGGTGCCGGTGATAATCGGAGTATTGAAGGGCGCTTTTATCTTTTTGAGCGATCTGGTGCGTGCAGTCAGCATCCCCATCGAGATCGATTTTCTGGCCATATCCAGTTACGGTGCCGGTACCAGCAGCAGTGGAGTAGTGAAGATCCGCAAGGATATCGATATCGATATCGCCGGCAGAGACGTGATTATCGTGGAAGACATAGTGGATAGCGGTCTCTCCTTGCAATATATGAAGGATTATCTCTGGAAACATAAACCCTCCAGCTTGCGTACATGCGTGTTGCTGGACAAACCTGAAGCGCACAAGATCGAGACCTCGTTTGAATATGTGGGTTTTGAGGTTGGGAATGAATTTGTGGTAGGTTATGGTTTGGATTTTGCCGAGCGCTATCGCAACCTGCCCTATATAGGAATTTTAAAAGAAGAGTGTTATACATGAAACATGTTATTATCCCGGCTTTCATGACCGCCATGGGCAGTCTTTACGCTCAAGAGTCAGACAGTCTTGGCTCTGTTTTGGGTGAGATTCCCGTGGTTATGGACGGCTTTTCCAATATGTTGAGGTGGTTTGTCTATGGCATCATTCTGATTTCTGTGATTGGACTTATTAGAATGTTTCAGACCAAGCGGCGGCTGAATTCCAAGGATCATACGGAAGCGCCCAAATTGGACGCTCAGGGACGCCCCATATCTCCCGCCAAAAAACCGAAGTTTTGGACCCCCTTCATCGTGATCATCATCATGCTTGCCATCAGTTTGTGGCTTACCTACGGAGGCTCCCGGGAGACCGTTACCAAGGAAAGCTTCAGCAATTTTATGGCGCGGGTGAATAACGGTTCTATCGAAGAAGTGCAATTTACCGAACGGGATATAGTATATACCGATGTGACCCAGCGTAAATACAGCAGCACAATACCCTTTGATGACGCGCGTCTGGTAGACTCACTGCTGGTGCGAGGCATCAAAGTATTCACGGTGAAGCCGGCGGGCTGGACCAGTCTGTTGGTGTCGCTCTTGCCTTTTATAGTCTTGATTGGCTTCTATTTCCTGATTATGAACAGGATGACAAATCAGAATTCAAAAGCTTTCAGCTTTGGCAAAAGCAAGGCGCGTCTGCATGAAGCCAGCAAATCCAAGATCACCTTCAAGGATGTGGCAGGCGTGGATGAAGCCAAAGAAGAGCTGCAAGAGATCGTGGAATATCTCAAAGATCCCAATCGCTTTCAAAGATTGGGAGGCAGGATTCCGCGTGGTGTTTTGCTGGTGGGACGTCCGGGAACCGGTAAGACCCTATTGGCAAAGGCTGTATCCGGAGAAGCAGGGGTGCCCTTTTTCTCCATCTCGGGCTCGGATTTTGTGGAAATGTTTGTGGGAGTGGGCGCGGCGAGAGTTCGTGACCTCTTTGAAACAGCCAAAAAGAATTCTCCCTGCATCACTTTTATTGACGAGATAGACGCGGTAGGCAGGCATCGCGGTACCGGATTGGGCGGTGGACACGATGAACGGGAACAAACCCTGAATCAACTTCTGGTGGAGATGGACGGCTTTGAACCCAACGAAGCGGTGATCATCATTGCCGCAACAAACCGTCCCGACATTCTGGATCCGGCTTTGTTGCGTCCCGGCAGGTTTGACCGCCAGGTGACGGTTGATCTTCCGGATATCAAAGGCAGGACGGAGATTTTGAAAGTACACGCCGCCAAAGTACCGCTGTCCGACGATGTGCTTTTGGAGCTGATTGCCCGGGGTACTCCCGGTTTCAGCGGTGCGGACCTGGCAAATCTGGTAAATGAAGCCGCTCTGATAGCAGCCAGTAAGAACAAAGCGCACATACAAATGACGGATTTTGAAGAAGCCAAGGATAAGCTTACCTTGGGCAAAGAAAAGAAAAGCAGAGTGATCCCCGAGGAGGATAAACGTCTTACCGCTTATCATGAGATCGGGCATGTACTCACCAGTGTCTTTCAGGATTCCGTGGAGCCCGTGCACAAGGTCAGCATCATTCCGCGCGGCTTCACAGGAGGCGCCACTCACTATCTGCAAAGCGACAAATCGGGCTATTCCCGCAGCTATCTAAAACAATTCATGGTATCGCTTCTGGGTGGCAGAGCCGCAGAGGAAGTGGTTTTTGGCGAATTGACAACAGGTGCGGGCAACGATCTGGAACGCGCTACCGACATCTCGAAGAAAATGGTTTGCTCTTGGGGAATGAGCGATGTGGTGGGTCCCATGACCATCGGCAAAGAACATAATGAAGTCTTTTTGGGCAAAGAGATCGGCTCTCGAGACGTTCATAGCGACGAAACCTCACGCATGGTGGACAGCGAGATCCGAAAGTTCATCACCGAAGCTCACACTGCTGCCCTGGATATCCTGAAAAAACACAGAGCACTTTTGGACAAGATGGCCGCTGAACTGCAGGAAAAGGAAACTTTGGGCACCGAAGAGATCTTCACGCTGATTCTGGAGAATCTGGACAGCGAAGAGAAAGCCTTGGTGGAGGCAAAATATGAACGCGCCAAGGAGATGCGTTTCGAGCATTCTGCGGATGGAGAGGATAAAACCGAGCCCGAAGACAGCGATATGAACAGGCAGGAAGCAGCGGAAACTGAAGAAAAGGACAATATTGAAAACAATGGATAATATGCATGGAACTACGATAATCGGGATTCACCGCAAGGGTAAAACCGCACTGTGCGGGGATGGCCAGGTGAGCCTGGGAGATACGGTGGTAAAAGCTAAAGCCCTCAAAATCCGCCGTATCTTTGAAGATAAAGTGATCACGGGATTTGCCGGAGCCACAGCCGACGCTTTTACTTTGCTGGAAAAATTTGAAGAAAAGCTGAAAGTGAACAAGGGTAATCTGAAAAAAGCAGCTGTCGATCTGGCGAAAGAATGGCGACAAGATAAGTATCTGCGCAGATTGGAAGCGATGTTGATCGCCGGAGATAAATCCGGCATATTGATGATCAGCGGAGTGGGAGATGTGATGGAGCCGGACGACGGACTCATCGCCATAGGCAGCGGGGGAAACTATGCTCTGGCTGCAGCGCGGGCCTTGATGCGCAATACCCGGCTGTCTGAAGAAACAATCGTGATGGAAGCCATGAAAACTGCCGCAGAGATCTGCGTGTATACCAATGATCAGTTTACTCTGGAGGTTCTGTAGTGTCGGATATCAATGCCTTAACCCCTGCACGAATCGTGGAGGAACTGGATAAATACATCATCAGTCAGTCTGCCGCCAAACGCAGTGTGGCAATAGCTCTTCGCAACCGTTGGCGCCGTCAACAGGTCCAAGGCGATCTGAAGCGGGAGATAATGCCCAACAACATCATCATGATCGGCCCTACCGGAGTGGGGAAGACCGAAATCGCCCGCCGTATTGCCAGATTGGTGGACGCTCCTTTTATCAAAGTGGAAGCTTCAAAATTCACTGAGGTAGGCTATGTGGGGCGTGATGTAGAATCCATGATAAGAGAATTGATGAATTATGCGGTGACACAAACCAGGGCCCGCATGGTGGCAGAAGTGCGGGATGATGCGCGAAAACTGGCGATCGAGAAGGTTTTGGATCTGCTGTTGCCACTCAAGCGCCGCAAAGGGGATAATGATGATCCGGATTTTGCCGAGCGCCAGAAACGGAGTCGCGACAAAATGCGCGTGAAGCTGCTCTCCGGAAAGCTGGATGACAAAGAGATCGAGATTGAATTCAGTGAAGACAGCCTCCCCAATTTTGAGATTATGAGCAATATCGGTCTGGAAAGCCTCGATCTGGATTTTTCGGATATGCTTTCAAACCTCCTGCCCACCAGAAGCGGGAAAAAGCATAAGACTACGGTTTCCAACGCTTTGAAGACATTTACAGAACAGGAAGTGACACATCTGGTGCCCAAAGACAAGGTGGCGGAAAGTGCAAAAAAGGCGGTGGAAGAAAACGGTATTGTCTTTATCGATGAGATCGATAAAATCGCCACTGCCGAAAAGCAAGGCGGGATCGATGTGAGCCGCAGCGGTGTACAACGTGATTTGTTGCCTATCGTGGAAGGAAGCAGCGTCCCCACAAAATTTGGTCCGATCGATACATCACACATCTTGTTCATAGCAGCGGGAGCCTTCTCTACGGCGAAGCCCAGCGATTTGATTCCGGAACTTCAAGGCCGATTTCCCATCCGAGTGGAATTGAACAGCCTTACCGAGCAGGACTTCGTGCGCATCTTGAAAGAGCCGGAAAACGCCTTGACCAAGCAATATCGCGAGCTTTTTGCCACCGAAAATGTGGAGCTGAGCTTTAGTGCAGGAGCCATCAAATCCGTAGCGCACTATGCTGCCGGGGCAAACGAAAAGATGGAAGATATCGGTGCGCGCCGCTTGCATACCATATTGAATACTTTATTGGACGATTATCTGTTTCAAATGCCTGATCCCGGGCTAAAGAAAGTAAACATCTCGGAAAGAATGGTCAAAGCCAGGTTGAGTCCCGTAATCGAGAGTGAGGATCTCTCCCGCTTTATTCTCTGATGATCAGTTTCCTGAGGCGAACCTTTATCTCACTGAGTATCCGCAATTATCGGATCTTTTTCAGCGGTCAAGCCGTGTCATTGATCGGCACCTGGATCCAGCGGACAACCATGGGATGGTTTGTGTACCGACTCAGCAATTCGGCGCTGCTCCTGGGCGTGGTCACCTTTCTATCCATGATTCCTTCGGTATTTATCTCTCCATTTGTAGGAGCCTGGGCAGACCGCCTGAACCGGCATAAAATGGTGATCGGCACTCAAATTGCCTTTTTTACTCAAAGCAGCCTTTTGGCTATCCTGGTACTGAGCGGAGTGATAAATGAGAATGTGCAGTATCCTATCTTGCTGCTGGCTCTGTTTCAAGGGATGATAGAGGCGGTGGACAGTCCCATGCGGCAGAATCTATTGATTGATCTCATCGGCGACAAAAAAATGCTGCCCAATGCAATCGCTACAAACAGCGCGATGTTCAACGGTGCCCGCTTGATCGGGCCGGCTGTGGGGGGCTTGCTCATCGTGCTCTTCAGCGAGGGCGTCTGCTTTGCCATCAATGCCGCCACCTATATTCCCGTGATTATTTCCCTGTTTTTCATTCGCATCGTGTATCCCAAATTGAAGCCCAGAACAGAATCTACTGTAAAAAAGATTATCGGAGGTTGGAAGTATGTGTATCATAGTTTTCCGATACGATATCTGATAATGAATCTGGCCATCTACACGCTGTTTGGCTTTAGCTATTCCACGCTGTTGCCTGTCTTTGCCAGGGATATCCTTAGGGGCAATAGTGGCACCCAGGGTTTATTGATGTCCACTGCGGGCATCGGGGCTCTGACCGGCGCTTTTGTGCTGGCATCAAAGAGCAGCATCAAGGGTATGCAATTGCGTTTGATCGGTGTGGGTTTGCTGGCCAGTTCGGCGCTGATCCTGTTTTCGCGCAGCACATATCTGTATCTCAGTATGTGGATGATGCTGTTTATCGGCTTTGGCATGATGATGACCACAGCTACCACGAACACACTCTTGCAGAGCATGGTTTCGGACGAGATGAGAGGCAGGGTGTTGAGCACCTATACCATGACTTTTCAGAGTATGTCTCCCTTTGGCGGGCTATTGGTGGGCTGGCTTACCAGCCGATATGGTCCTCAGGCATCTATGTTGCTGTGTGCCTCTGTGTGTTTCATCTGGAGTTTGAATGGGCTGCGGATGTTGCCACGGTTTGGTAAAGATATGCTGAAGATGCTGGTGCTAAATTCCAACTCTTCGGTTTATCGAGCCCCCAAATTGAGGCTGAACAAATGAAGAGTGTTTTTTGGCATCTGGGCGACAAAGAGCCGGATTATCGGAGCTTGATGAAGCATCAGCAGGATTTTGTACTTGAGGGCAAATCCATCCCTGTGGCGCGCTTGGTGATCTGCGAGCAAACTCACTCCAATCTGATTCACCACTGCAGAGAAGAGGATTGTGGTGCTGGTTTGAACAATCATCCTCAGATTGCAGTGGCAGACGGCTTTGTAAGCGATATCGACAATCAATACCTAGTCATTCGCACTGCTGATTGTTTTCCCGTACTGTTTTTTGACGAGCAGAAGATGGTGGTGGCTGCTGTACACAGTGGCAGGGAAGGCACCAGACAAAACATTGCCGGCGAAGCAGTAAAGGCCATGGTGGAGCATTACTCTTGTGATCCCAAAAACATCGTGGCGCATGTGGGAGCCGGCATCTGTGAAGAGCACTACGAGGTGAGTGAAGCATTGTGGAATCAGTTTAACGATAGCTTGAGCCGCAATGAGCTATGCCCCTGCACACAGCATTATCGGCATCTGAATCTGCGAACCACCATCTTTCAGCAATTGTTGAAGGCAGGCCTTAGATTTATAAACATCGAAAACCATCATGAATGTACTTATGAAAACCCCGCTTATTTTTCCTACCGTAGAGATAAGGGGAATAACCGTCAAATCAATATAATCGGGATCAGCAATGAATAAGATACTTACCGGAAAAAGTGGCAACGTAATCCTGGAACTAAGGCAAGACAGCTCATCAGCTTGGTTAACCATCAAGCGCAGTGGCCGCCTGGTGGATGAAAAAGAGATATTGGACCTCATAGATGAGGCCGGCATTAGATCCGGCTTTGAAGAAGCTTTGCAACTGATCCGGGAACGCGGCATCGAAAAAGAATACGATAAACCCTTCCCGATAGCAGTATGCAAGAAAGATCCGGGTAAGCAGGCCGTTCTCAATTACCACTTTGATCCGGAAGCAATATCTCCGGACTTGAATAAGCTCAATCTGAAAGACCTGAACCGCATCACCTATATAAAAGAAGGGGATGTAGTGGCAGGTTACTCGGACAATCTCTTTGAACGGGATGGGAGCATCTACGACATTTTTGGCGACCTCATCACGCCACCGATGGTAAATGAAGATGAAGCCAGACAGCTGGCCGGGGATCTGGTTCGCTATGAATCCCGGGATTTCATAGCTGAAGCCACCGGTTACCCATATCTGAATAGTGAGGGCAAGATCTGCCTATTAACCGAATTGCAGGTGAAGGCGGAGGATGTTCCCTCGGATATCTTTCTGCGCAGTCCCCTGAAGCTTGAGATTGAAGGGAGTCTGCATAATGTGCAGATCGCCGGAGCTGAGTCTATCACCGTACAGGGAAACCTAGAAGATTGCGGCATTTACACCGAGGGAGATTTGCAGGTAAAAGGTGATATCATCTCTTGCACAAATCCCGGAATTCAAGTTTTGGGATCTCTAAAGGTGAGTGGCATCAGGCAATCGCGCGTGTATGTGAAAAAAGGCATAGATTTTGATGAGTACATCGAGCACTCTACGGTAGCTTGTGACGGCGATATAACCGGTTCTTACGAAGAAAGCCGGATCACCGGAGGCTTAACCCAATCCGGGGCCAATATATCCATCGGTACCGCGGGTTCTCATGAAGGTGATGAAACCGAGATCGAAATCGCCATCAGTCCCTTTTATCGAGCGCTGTTGATGCAAATGACCAAAGAAGCTGTGCGTTTGCGCGAGGATGGAGACGACAAGGCTCTGGATGAACTGCATGAGCGCATCAAACGCTGCGAGAGCGAATTGGATAAGCAATTGAACTTGTTTTTGAAACGACCCGCGGAACAGAAAAAGAGCCTGCGTGTGGAAGGATATGTGCATCCCAGAACCTTGTTCCGAGTGTTGAAACATTCTTATCAGATCAAATCCCGTCAGACCGGGATCAGCCTCGTGGAAAAAGAATAAATGGAGATTATTATGAGTTTCAGAGTGTATCTTGTGCTGTTTGCTGTAGTGCTGTTGAGTGTTCCTTTGTTCGCGCAGAGTCCCGGTTTTGCCAAGGATCCCGCCATATCGCCGGATGGGAACGAGGTATGCTTTGTATACGCGAATGATCTGTGGAAAGTGTCCTTCAAAGGTGGAATCGCCAGTCGCCTGACGGATACATCCGCTTCGGAATGGGGGCCGATATGGTCTCCGGATGGACAGTGGATTGCCTTCAAAAGCAATCGTGAAGGCAGAACTTATTCCTACATTATGCCTTCAAGTGGGGGCGATGCCCGCGTCATTATTCGTGAAACCTATTCTGTGGTGGATTGGTTCAATGATGGAGAGAACCTTCTGGCCATCGGCTACGGTTTTGAACACGGCAGTTCTTTTTACAAACTGCCCATCAATGGAGAACGCCCGGAGCTTTTGGGCGAAATAGCGGACTATTGGGCTAGCCTTTCTGCAGACAACAGCAAGATCATATTCAGCCGCTACGGAGATGCTCATAGAGAGAGCTACCGCGGTCCACTGAATGGTGACCTGCACCTCTATGACATCGAAAGCAAGAGCTATAGCCGGCTTACCGATACCGAATACACAGAGCGCTATCCCGTATATTCCCATTTCTCAAATTCGATCTTCTACGCTATGTCCGATGGGGACAATTATCAACTGGTGAGAGTGGATGATCTGGATTTTGAACGTATATTCAAAGCCAGTGATCTGCCCCGCTTCAGCGTGCGGGACATCAGCATAGCCAGAAGTAATGACCGTCTTGTCTTTGAACACTTCAATGAAATCTACAAATACGATCCCACCAAAATCTCCAGAGACAGAGTGGAAAAGCTTCAAATAGACCTTGCTCTGGACATTTGGGAAAACCCGATCAGAGAACACGGTATGAAAGATGAGATCAGCGACTACGCCGTGTCCAAGAGCGGGAAACTGATATCATTCAACTATAAATTTGACAACTTTGTAGTGCCTGCCAAAGGCGGAGAGCCCAAAGCTCTTACCGGCGATCATTCCGGATGGGCAAAAACAGAATTTATCGACGACAGAAACTTGATACTATTCAAATTGCACAAGGGCAAAGACACGCTCTTCCGCGCCCGGATCGACAAAGAAATCAGCCTCGAACCCGTGCGCTGGTTTGGTGCTGACAGTCTCAGCGTAAACAATATCAACCGCGATGAGTTCGGTCGCTGGCAGATTCGTTATCGGGATCATAAAAACGCCGGCAGAATAGCATTGGCAGATAGTTCGTTTCAAAAGATCCGCCCTATGGACATCGATGAGCTGGTGATCTCGAACTTCAGCATCAACAAGAGCGGCAGCCACGCAGCCTATGTAACCCTGGACGACAAGCATTTTATGCGTGGACTCTATATATACGACTTTGCTTCAGATAGTCATCGTAAGGTGCTATCAGATCAATACAACATCTCAAACATCCACTGGACCAAAGACAACCGCTCTCTGATCTTCACACGCAATCGCAATCTATACAGACTGGATCTCTTGCCCCGAGACGAATTTGAATATGATGAAGATCCTTGGGCAGAGATTTTGAATCCCCAAACAGAAACAGATAGCAGCAAGGCAGAAACACAAGATGATGCTGCCCCCGAGATTGATGATGTCACCGTGGATGAAGATGGCTTGTATGTGATGGAGATCAAGATCGAGCCGGAAGCAGAAACCCCCGTGGCTATTGAATGGGAAGGCATCGATAAACGACTCTATTTGCTCTACGAAGGGCAATCTTCAAACCTGTATCCCATCAAGGTTCTCAGCGATTCCACTTTTCTATTCGTAGAACAATCCTGGTTCAATACCAGCAAAGCCGGACTGTACAAAGGTGACATCTACGGCAAGAACAAAAAGGAAGAAGCCACTTTCAGCACCGAAAGCAATAGCTTCAAACTGTATGGCGACACTCTCTATTACCTGGAAAAGGGCGCTTTGAAATCCTATGGCCTGGATAAAGGCAAGCGCAAAGACATCCATATAGCTCTGGAATACTCCTACGACGAAAGCAAGATGAATCAGAAGGTCTTTGAGCAAGCTTGGGGCAATTTTGCCGATAATTTCTACGATCCAAATATGCATGGTATGGACTGGAATGAACTCTACGAAGAGTATCTGCCCTATGCTCAAAAGGCTTTGAACATAAACGAGATAGCCGCGGTAATCGACGAGATGGTGGGAGACCTGAATGCTTCGCATACAGGCTTTACTCCCCGCGCGGACGAGGATAGCAGTTACAAATCCATCGCGTATTTAGGAGTGGAATTTGACTATTCTGAGACCCTGAAAAAGGGAATCCGCATCAGTAAAGTGTATCCAAACACCCGCCTTTCCGCATTCTATAAAGTGAAAGAAGGCGATCTGCTCACGCAATTGGACGATGTGGATATCGATCGCTACACGCCCATCGACTCCCTATTGGTGGGGAAAGTGGGCAAGATCATCAGCTTCAAAATCGAACGTGACGGAGAGATTATCTCCGGACAGCTGAGCGGAATTGATGGCAGAGCGGCTCGCAAGCTATGGTGCGATTACAAAACCGAGCGCAATCGTCAATTGGTAGAAAATGCCACCGGCGGCAGAGTGGGATACATCCATGTGCCGGCTATGGGGGAACAAAATTATGAGGATTTTACCCGGGATTTCTATCGTGACAATCATGATAAGGAAGCCATTATCCTGGATTTTCGCGGCAATGTAGGCGGTAGAATACACGACAAGATAATATCGCTACTCACTCGTGAACCATACGCATATTCCACTCGCAGATCCTACGGCAACTTGCCCCGGGTAGAGCCCCGCGATGGCATCTATGTGCCCACGGTGGTACTGGTGGACGAGCGGAGCTTTTCCGATGGCGAGATTTTTCCCATCATCTACCGCGAACTCAAACTGGGCAAGGTGATTGGCTATCCTTCCAGCGGCGCTGTGATCGGCACTTGGGAAATGCAGCTTTTGGATGGCTCTTCCATGCGGATGCCCGGCACCGGCTGGTACAAAGTGGACGGCACCAATATGGAAGGTAACGGAGCCATGCCGGATATTATCGTGGAACACAGCCTTAACGATATTCGGGACAATAACGACAAACAGCTGCAAAGAGCCATCGCAGAGATATTGAAAGAGATAAACCGATGAACATAGATCAGATCATTGTCCAGGCTCAGGAGTTGGGCAGAAAAAACTGGCTGCATGCCATGCATGTATTGCAGAGCGCGGCGGATGAACATCCCAACGAACCACGTTTGCAGGCCTCCATGGCAGAACTGTTTCTGTTTCGTATGCAGTACAATATGGCACTCAAACACTATTTGCGGGCTCTGTCCATAGAACCGGATAATCAACGCATCATCCAGGCTATCGGCGCGTGTTATATGGCTACCGGCGAATATCGGCTGGCCCTAGTTTATTACAAGCGTATACTGGATCCTACCGAAGATATTATGTACAACATCGGTTACGCGCAAGCCTTGATGGGGAAAAACCGCGAGTGCATAGAAACCATGTTGGAATTGCGCAAGCGCTTGCCAAATCATCCTTTTGTGTATTTTGTGATCATCGAGCAGTATGTGGAGCTTGGCGACACTGACGAAGCTTTGCGCTACATCAAGATGGCACAAGCTTATGCCGGTGAACACATCCAGCTCTATCTCTTTGCCGGATTGATCTACTCCCAAAAAGAAATGTGGATGGTGTCCTTCTACAACTATCGGAAAGCGGCAGAAATGGGCAAGATCAACAATCCCGAGCACATGATGCGCTATGCTGCTGCGGCTTTGAAGACCGGGATGCCGCGGGAATCCATCCGAATCCTGAAAGAAAGCGAAAAAGCCTGGCCTTATCTGAGCGAGATTTATGTGAATCTGGTGAAGACCTATATCTTTTTGGGAGAGAGCTCTGAAGCGAAAAAAACCCTGAGCCGGGCCAAAAAGAATCTGGCACGCCTCAGCCCTGCTTTACGCTTTATGCAGGAACGTCTGAAGGATTCCTGATTCTTTGTACATCGCTGCCGGAGGGGATGAATGTTTTCCTGCTAACGGCTCAGTTTCCGCGCCTGGTTTTGCTTACCAATTCATATAGCAGATAACCGTTTAGCATATAAAGCACCTTATCAAATTCCTTGTCCCCGGGGATGATCACATCCGCATTCTTTTTGCTGGGTTCGATAAAGGCTTCGTGCGAGGGCTTCACGGTGCGCAAGTATTGATCCAGAACGCTTTCCACCTCGCGACCGCGTTCGATGATATCGCGCCCCATTCTGCGTGCCAGCCGTAGGTCGGCATCTGTGTCCACATATATTTTGAGGTCGGAGAGATCCAACAGTTCTTTGTAATACAGAGCGAAGATACCTTCCAGTATGATGACGTCCGCGTCGGCAATGCAATAGCGGCCTTCGTTGCGACTGTGAGTTACAAAATCGTAATCCGGAACGTTCACAGCCATCCCGGCCAGCATATCGTGCAGATCTCTCATCAGATAGTCTGTATCAATGGAATCCGGATGGTCAAAATTCACCTTTGCCCGCTCAGAGAGCGAGAGATGGGCGAGATCCCTATAGTAATTGTCATGAGATACAATCACTGTCTTCAGATCTTCCAATCTGCGTTCGATAGCTTTGGCGATTGTGGTCTTTCCGGAGCAGGTTCCCCCTGCTATCAGAATCAATCTTGCTGCTTGTTTCATTGCTTTGATATCCGCTTTCTTTATTGTTCCGCGTATAGCAGAGAACCAAGTATTTGATACAGCTCTTCCACGTCAATCGGTTTCGCGATGTAGGCATCCATCCCGACAGCCAGGAATCGTTCTCTATCACCCACTAACGCGGCGGCGGTGAAGGCAACAATTGGTGTATGCATTTGTCTGGCAAGCTCCAGATCGCGGATCTTTTGGGTGGCAGTAATGCCATCCATCACCGGCATTTGTATGTCCATCAGTATGACGTCGTATCTGTTTTGCTCAAAAGCGGAAAGGGCTTCCATACCGTTTGCCGCAACATCTACCTGCAAACCCCAGGTTTCCAATTGTCGGCGTGTTACCATTTGGTTGATGGGTTCGTCTTCCACCACCAGTACTTTGCCGCTCAGGCTTTTATCGTAAAACACATCCTCTGTGCTCAATTCAGGCTCGGCTTCTTTGATTTTGTCGTAATGTTTGAAGGGCAAGATGAAGAAGAAGCAGCTGCCCTTCGAGGGCTCGCTTTCTACCCATATAAAGCCGTTCATCAGTTCCACCAGGCGTTTCACTATCGCCAGCCCCAGTCCGGTTCCCCCATATTTCGTTGTGATGTTGCCATCTGCCTGGGAGTAGTTGTCAAAAATGTCTTTTTGTTTTTCCGGATTGATGCCGATGCCGGTATCCAGCACTTTGAAGAGAATGCGGATGTCGCTTTCGGAATATGTGTAGAGTTCGGCACCGATCTCGATTTTTCCGTGTTCGGTAAATTTCACCGCGTTTTGCATCAGATTTATCAAGATCTGTTTCAGGCGCAATTGATCGCCTTTCATCACTGTTGGGACACTATCGTCGATGAGATAGTTCATCACCAGTCCCTCACGTTTGCTCTGATGCGAGAATTGCTTGATGATGTCGTCCACGATATATCGCAGATTAAATTCACTTTCAATCAGCTCCATTTTGCCGCTTTCGATCTTGGAAAAATCCAGAATATCATTGATGATCTTGAGTAAATTGCGGCTGGAGGAATGCATGATGCTGTATATTTCCCGTTGCTGAGGGCTGGCATCCATGTGTGACAGCACTTGCAGAAATCCGGTGATCCCATTCAAGGGTGTGCGGATCTCATGGCTCATATTTGCCAGAAAGTGACTCTTGGCGATGTTTGCCGCCTCAGCTTTCTCCTTGGCTTCCAAATAGCGTGCTTCCAATTTCTTTTGTCCGCTCACATCCATCATGTAGCCATAACGGCGGGGCTCGTCATCCTCCGGAGACACCAGGACGCGGCACACATCCATCACCCAGCACAGCTCGCCATCTTTGCCCAGTACCCTGTAATAAATGGTGGCTTGCTGACCTGGCTTCAGATTGTGACAATGTTGAGATACCTTTTCCCTATCTTCGCTATACACGATATCCGTAAAGGTGGCATCGGGAGCAGTAAGCTCTTTTGGGCTAAAGCCCCAGTTGCTTACATTTTCCGAAATGAAGAGTAGCTTAGGTGGCCTCAAGCTGCATTTGTACAATACCACCGGCCCACGCGTAAAATCTTCCTGCCACAAATTCAATTCCCGGCAATGACGCTGCAGGTGATCTTCCAATTCATGATATTCCGCCAAAGCCTGCTTGTGATGCCGGCGAGTTCTTTGCCACAGAAACGCGAAGCTGGCGGCAAGAACAAACAGCAGAACCAAAAGAATGGGCATCAAGCCTCTTGCTTCTTCGATTTGGTGATCCCTAGTTTCGCTGATAAACCATTTCTTTTGTAATGCGTCCAGCGTTCCGTTTTGCCGCAATACCTGCAGAGCGTCATCAATATCCGAGATCAATTGTATGTCTTTGGAGGCATAGCAGTAGTCGCGTTGATGGATGCGATTGGGAAGGTTTATAACGTTTTTCAGATTAGCTTGTTGGATTGCATACATCCCGATGGTATAGTTCAACACAGCCGCCTCAAAATCGCCCTTATCCAGCAATTTCATTGCTATCTCCTGGCTGGGAACCTCGTTGAGTATACCTTGGAATCCGATCTGTTTCAGATACTCTGATGCCACGTCTCCCTGCTGGATTACCACGGATCTGTTCAGAATGTCTTTTTCGCTGCTTATATCGGAGTCCTTTCGGCTGAAGATCGCTCGCCAGGTTTCTGCGTGGGGGGAGCTGAAATAATAGTTCCTGGCGCGCTCAATGCTGAAGGCCATGCCTTGGAGCACGTCGATCTCAGACATATCCAGATGTTCCATTACCAGAGACCATTTGCCCAGTCTGAAAACGGGTTCTTTACCCAAAAGCTTTGCGACTTCACGGCTCAGTTCCACACAATAGCCATCCGGTTCGCCCTTGGAATTAATGAATTCGTAGGGTCTGTAATCTGAATCCCCGCCAATGATGATCTTTGTGCTATCCGGATTTTCCCGGGCCCACAATCCAATGCTTAGGATTATTATAAAAAAAGCTAGCCAGTTTCTTTTCATCTGTTGCCCTCAATGCCATTTATCGATGTAAGCTTTCATGTCAAATTTCCTCTTTAAGCCCGCCGCGTTCATGTAGCGAACCATCCCGTAGATGGGCCGGGAAGCCCATGGGCGATCGTGCTTTCCAAAACACCAGGCTATTCCCGCCCAGCCGTTGGCGTCGCGACCATCCAGTTCATATTTGTTGTTCAAATAGGCCAGTATGCTGTATGCCTCATCCACTGATGGACACCATGCCAATACTCTTTTCCCCCAATACATACGCATATAATTGTGCATCTTACCGGTGTGCATCAGCTCCAGTTGCGCGGCATTCCAATATATATCTGAGCTTTCGGCAAGCTCCAATCTCGATAGCGAGTATTCTTCCTCTCTGGGGTCAGACAAATGATCGTTCAGGGTTTTCCGCGCCCAATCCGGTAGAGAGGAGCTGCTCTCATAATCCGGGTTATAATAGCAAAAATTCATCGCCAGTTCACGCCGGATAATCAGTTCTTCCGCAAAAGCGCCAATGCTCTGCTGTGTGCCTTGCAGGCCGGCTTTGGCACCAATCAATTCGGCCGTGGCTTCTACCGGTACATTGCAATCTTCACAGATCTGCCCGATTATCTGAATGGGGGAGATCTGTCCAAAATGAAGATAGGGGCTCATGCAACTTTGGATATCCAGATTGGGATGATTGCGCAGAGTAGCATAGTCCTGCAGATGGTGAGTGATAAAGTCCTTTAGGGTATCTAGTGCGTGGTTGCTACCGGATTTGATGAGGTAGGCGGGACCTGTTTCTGCTCCCATATTCAACTGACGGCGTACCCAATTCCACAGTTCCGCGCTGTGTGTAAGACTGCCGGAATACTCGGATTTTGGGGTACATTCTGCCCCCGCTGCCGGCAAAGCTTCGCTGTTTGCAGTCTTTTCAGAAAGCCACAAGCTGAGCTGAGCTAATATCTTGCGCCGCAAAGTGGCAGCGCTGTATTCTTCACGGGAAGAGGCCAGATGCACCGGAACTACCGCTTCAGTATCGATTTCATAAACATCGCATCTGCTAAGGGCTGCAGAATCGAACAGCCGGTCGCGTATGGCTCTTTGCCAGCAAAGATAGCCGTGATCAAACACAAGTACCCGGGCTTGATCTGCGATACTCCGTATACAATCGTACATATTGCCCACCATGATGTGAAAACCGATGTTTTGCCGCTTCAGATCAAGTCCTGTCTGCGCAATTCCTTCCAGCATGAAGCGATAGTGAGCAGTTTGCGCGTCCGGAATGTCACGGCTAAAGACAAATGCGACATGCAGAGGCAGGCGTAATTCGGCTGCCGTTTGCCGGGCAAAATCCAGCGCGGGATTGTGGCAGGCCCGTTGTGCCTGTTGCATCCAGTACAATACAAAGGTGCCCCCGGCTTTTTGAGCCTGTTTTTCGCGATACAAACGCGAGTGCGAATAGTGAATATTCTGTCTTATCACCGCAAACATGCCCGCTTTATCAACGAACAAACAGTTTTTTGGATCCGGATGATCAGTACAATATGTGCTCTCTGCAAACAACTGCTACCGGAGTCTGTGTATGGGATATATTGCATTTCTACCTCATTTGTCAATTTATATCCAGCCCCACTTTGTCAAGAAAAAGACAGTAAATTCACATCCCCCCGTTTTTCAAACATGGAATGAGAAGCTGGTTTCCTTCGTGCCATTTTCCCTTGTATGGGTTGATATTGAATCTGGTAACTATGCTGAAGCATTTTGACACAAGCTCCGTAAGTCTATAGTAGACAAAGCTGAAGATCTTTTCCCAAGTTTTATTCTTGTACTTCATGATTGAGGGGAATGCCAGCAAGTACTTGTATGCGAAGC
>ENA-UOOK01000535-UOOK01000535.1-fermentation-metagenome-genome-assembly--contig:-NODE-535-length-50613-cov-4.921555_pt1 | contig 50613 bp, 47 predicted proteins | sample MGYA00245777_ERZ724023 | MGnify/ENA primary metagenome ERZ724023 (study PRJEB28704, sample SAMN03018312) | fermentation metagenome | biome: anthropogenic terrestrial biome; feature: soil; material...
TGTACACTATGTTGTCGAGAAACGAAAGTGCCGATGTGGGTGCCATCATTGGTGGAATTTTCTTTCTCTTCCCGTTCCTTTGGACCATGAAGTACAATCCCGTTCACACTTATGAATTGAGACCAATAAATACTGCCTCTCTGACAAAATCCGATCAGCCGGCTATAATGACCGATGGCAGTGGAAATGAATATATCTCCTGTGTATTAAAAGATTAAAGAGAATTTTACTCTTCCTTAAACCATCCTGCATACATCAGGTAGTTGCTCGCAATTTTCTGATTCATCTCTTTTGATTGAGCAGGATCCACCTTTTTTACAAATTTGGCAGGTACCCCGGCATAAATGCTGCCGGGCTCTACTTGCGTACCACTCAACACCACTGCCCCTGCGGCAATAATTGCTCCTTCACCCACCACGGCATGGTCGAGTATGATGGCGCCCATACCAATAAGTGCGCCATTCTCTATTTTCGCCCCGTGAATTACCACGTTGTGGCCGATAGAGACATCGTCGCCAATAACAGAAACAGATTTCTGATAAAGGGTATGAATGACCGTGCCGTCTTGCACGTTCACCCGGTCGCCGAGGCGAATGGAGTTTACGTCTCCGCGCAATACGGCATTATACCAGATACTGCAATCGCGACCTATTACCACATCACCGATGATGGTGGCATTCTCTGCCAGATAACTGTTTTCTCCTATCTGAGGTTTGAAGCCGCGAACAGATTTAACTAAAGCCATTTAGAAATTTAATTTTTGATAATGAATCCACCGGTTTAAATCGGAGGACAAAATTTGTTATATGGGTTTCGTTTTATATTTCAACCAAGCTTTTTCTTCTTTGTTCAGATGATTTTTCAACTTGCGGTACACCATTTTGTGGTAATTGTTCAGCCATTTAATCTCCTTCTTTGAGAGGAGCTTTTTTGAGATTGGCTTCGTATCGATGGGGCAAAGTGTAATTGTCTCAAAATTGTAAAATGTGCCAAACTCTTTCGTCTTTTGAAATTCCCGTGTCACAATGAGGTTTTCAATTCGGATTCCATATTGACTGGCACGATATAATCCCGGTTCATTGGAAGTAACCATCCCCGGCTGTAGTTTCGTGGAATTCTCTTCCAGGCGGATGTTCTGTGGTCCCTCGTGTACGTTTAGAAAGTGGCCGATACCGTGTCCGGTGCCGTGCCAGTAGGTGAGGCCATTGTCCCACAAAGCCTTTCGGGCCAGAATGTCGAGTTGAGATCCGCGCGTTCCTTCAGGGAAAATAGCCGTTGCCAGGGCGATATGTCCTTTTAGCACGCGGGTGTAATCTGTTTTCATCTGTTTGGTAAGTTCCCCCACCGCCACTGTGCGGGTAATATCGGTTGTGCCATCTTTGTATTGCCCGCCCGAGTCGATCAGTAGCAATCCCTCCGGTTCAACCTGAAGGCAGGTTTCAGGAACTGCATGGTAGTGTATCACAGCACCATTGGGCCCATACCCGGCAATGGTGCCGAAGCTTTCACCCACGAACAATTCCTGCTGGGAACGGTATTCAATCAGTTTCTCCGCTACAGTTACCTCGTTTACCTTGCCCGCAGGTACCGCCTGCTCAAGCCACATGTAAAATTTCACCAGAGCCGCGCCGTCCTTGATCATCGCGTTACGGAAACCATTTAGTTCTGTTTCGTTTTTGACGCTTTTCATCAGATCTATGGGGGAGGGGATATCCACCACGCGACATGAGGGAGGAATGGTTTGACGCAGTTTGTAATTGATCTTGCTCCCGGTGATGCAGACACTGCTGTTTTCCGGTAGGTGGGTTACATAGTCAAATATATCCGGATAATCCCTAAGGGTGATTCCCTGCTCCGTGTAGGCATTGATAGTCTCATCGTCCAGCTTTTCCCTATCGATGAACAGAATGGCCTCGTTATCGGAAACATATCCGTAGGCTACAGCCACAGGATTATAATCCACATCGTTACCCCTGAGGTTAAAGGTCCATGCTACCGCATCGAGGGTGGCAATGATGATGCCATCGGCATCCACTTTTTTCAGTTCGCTGTTAATCCTTGCGATCTTGCTCTTCACCGTCTCACCTGCAATGTCGTCGGAGAGAATAAATATTTTATTTTTAGGAATCTCGGTACGGTCACTCTGTATCTCTGAAAATGGATCAAAAGTGGTCTCCAGTTTGATCTTTTTGGACTGAAGTTCATTTTGCAGGGTCAGGGCGTCGGAGGCGGCGTAGACCAGTCCGTCGATACCCACCGTACCACCTTGTCCAACATGAGTAATAATCCACTCCGTCATATCGGGCGTGCCGGCCTGTCCCATTTTAAAAAGTTCAAATCCCGTGTCAGCCAACTCATCGGCAGCCTGAAGAAAATAGCGCGAATCGGTCCATATACCTGCCTGTTCTTTGGTAACGACGGCTGTGCCGGCTGAACCGGTGAAGCCGCTTATCCATTTTCTGGATTCCCAATGCTTGGGTGGATATTCACTTACATGGGCGTCGGTACTGGGGATGATGAAAGCATCCAGCTGCTTTTCCTCCATGAATTGTCTCAAGGATGAAAGCCTTTCAGGGATTTCACTTGTCTTCATTTCTTTATGATTTAGCTTTTAAAACAACAAATGTAATAAATTTGTTCTTATATTTGAATCAGCATGAGTTCGAACAAGAGTAAGAGATTAAAGATGAATGAAGACAACAATTGAACTAACCAATATGCGGTTTTACGCCTACCATGGTGTGCTGCCGCAAGAAAGGGAAACCGGAAATGTATTTGTGGTAAATATGACGTTGGAAGCTGATGTCTCGGCAGCCTGTACAAGCGATGAGGTGGATGACACCATCAATTATGCCGAGGTGTTTGATCTGGTCAAAACAGAAATGGAGCAACCCTCCAAACTTTTGGAACATGTAGCCGGACGTATTCTCTCTAAATTAACGAAAAAATATCCGCGTATATCGCATGCCAGGGTAAGCGTGGCGAAGATGCACCCCCCTGTGGGCGGCGAAATGGAAAAAGCGGCGATTGTGCTCACCGCGTCAATGTAAACTGCCAATTTTTTCATACCTTTGCAAAAATTTCCGAACGCATGGATGAACGTGTAGATGATAGAATGCCTTCCATTGATACAGAAGTGCCTGTTGCTTCTTCACATGAGACGGAGTTGCAGGGCGAACCGTTGATGTTGCGTACAGAAAATCTGGTGAAACGATATGGCAAGCGTACCGTGGTGAATCATGTCTCCATCAATGTGAAACAGGGAGAGATTGTAGGACTGCTTGGCCCCAACGGGGCCGGTAAAACCACCACATTCTACATGACAGTCGGGTTGATCGTTCCCAATGAAGGGGAAATATTTATCGGCAAACAGAATATTACCGGTTATCCGGTTTACAAGCGTGCTCAAAATGGCATCGGTTATCTGGCACAGGAAGCCTCCATCTTCCGGAAAATGACGGTGGAAGACAATATTAAATCGGTGTTGGAATTCACCAATATGTCTGCCCGGGAACAAAAGGAGAAGATGGAGACGTTGATAGAGGAATTCGGCTTGCAGAAGGTGCGCCGGAACCTTGGTGACCGCCTCTCGGGAGGGGAGCGGCGTCGTGCCGAGATTGCACGCTGCCTCGCGATAGATCCCAAGTTTATCATGCTCGACGAGCCCTTTGCCGGTATTGATCCCATTGCTGTACAGGATATTCAGTCTATTGTGGCACAACTCAAGTTCAGAAATATTGGAATTCTCATCACCGATCATAATGTGGATGAGACACTCAGTATCACCGACCGGGCTTACCTGCTTTTTGAAGGAAAGGTACTCTTTCAGGGTACGGCTGAAGAGTTGGCTGCCAATCCTGTAGTACGGGAGAAGTATCTGGGACGAGACTTTGAACTGCGCAGGCGTAATTTCGATACACACTGAAATTATGCCACGCCTGCTATCCATCGATTACGGAAAAAAACGTACGGGGATTGCCGTAAGCGATCCGTTGCAACTTATTGCAAACGGGCTGACAACGGTAGAGACCCCAAAGTTGTTTGATTTTTTGGCAGACTATCTGAAAAAGGAAGAAGTCGCGGTGATTGTGGTTGGTCTGCCCAAACAGATGAATAATGAGCCCTCTGAAAATATGAAGAGGGTGGTACCTTTTGTGAACAGATTCAAAAAGATTTATCCCCACATTCCGGTAGAATATTACGACGAAAGGTTTTCATCGAAGATGGCACAACAGGCCATGATCGACGGAGGACTCAAAAAGAAGGAGCGACAAAATAAGGCGCTGGTGGATGAGATCAGTGCCACCATTATCCTGCAGGGATATATGGAAAGCAAAAGAATGAAATTATGATTTTACCTGTTTATATTTACGGTCAGCCGGTGTTGCGAAAGATTACCAGGGATATTGATCCTGGAAACTATCCCAACTTGAAAGAGCTGATCGGCAACATGTATGAAACTATGCATGGTGCCGATGGTGTAGGCCTTGCTGCGCCCCAGGTGGGCCTTGAGGATCGCATCTTTGTTGTAGATCTTGCTCCGCTCGCAAATGAGGAGCATCCTGAGTTCAATAATTTTAAAAAGGTGTTTATCAATGCTCACATTACAGAGCGAAGTGGTGAATTGGTGCTTGTTGAGGAGGGATGTCTCAGTATCCCGGGCATCCATGAGAAAGTGCCCCGCGAAGACAAAATACGGATATCATATCTTGATGAAAACCTGCAACCACACGATGAAACATATGAGGGATATATGGCGAGGGTGATCCAGCATGAATATGACCACCTCGACGGGATTATGTTTGTGGACAGGATATCTCCCCTTCGCAAAAGGATGATCAAGAGCAAACTTTCCAACATGGAAAAGGGAAAGGTAGCCTGTGATTACAAGATTAAACCCATGCGCTGATCCTTTTCCCCGGTCAGCCTTTGGGCTGCCTTCTCATCCAGAAACCAAATGAGATTTTCTGAATCCGGTTGTACCAGTGCTGCCGGATATTTTTTTTCAATCCTGTGCGGGTGACCGATGATCTCAGCTACCTTATCAGCCTTGTTTTCTCCGGTGACCAGAAATGCCACATGCTGGGCGGCATTGATTACTTTACCTGTGAGGCTCACCCGGATCTGTCCGCTCTCGGGATGGGTTGCCGTAACACAATTTGCAGGATGATGCCAAAGCTCTATTTCATGTGGAAAAATGGACGCAGTATGTCCGTCGTCCCCCATTCCCAGCATCAGGATGTCGAAAGAGGGAATACCGTGTATCGATTCCAGTTCAATACTGAGTAAGTCTCCATATCGTCTGGCCTCCGCCTCCGGGTCGTTCTCTCCCAGAATACGAAAAATATTTTCCCGGGGCACCGGCAGGAAATCAAAAAGGTGCTCTTTTGTCATCTTGTAGTTGCTTCCATCGTCGGTGGGCGGTACGCAACGCTCGTCACCCCAGAAGAATTTTATTTTTTTCCAGTCTATTTCTCCAGGGGGCAGTCCTGCCCAATAGTCGAACAGCAATCTTGGTGTGGAGCCGCCGGAGAGGGCTACGGTCACCATCTCTTTCTGCATCAGTATTTCTTCGAACCAGGCCGTAAACGATTGACTCAAATCGTCTGGTGTTTTACAAATCCGAATATCCATATTTCAATTTTAATATCATCTTCCATCTGCCGGCTCTCCCGGAACAAGTTAAAAAGGGGCCGTGGCATGGATGTGGGCGTTCATCTGTGAGTTTTTATAATTCGCAATAAATGCCGTCTTCCGCCAGGTTTTTACAGGGGTATCGCCAGGTGTTTTCTTTTCCTTCTATCAGGTCGTCGGCCACATCGGGGCCCCATGATCCGGAAGGATAGCCGTGTAGCGGTGCCTCTTTGTCATTTTCCCAGTAATCGAGCACGGGCTGTACAAATCTCCAGGTTTCTTCGGCAGCTTCACTGCTCATATAGAGCATGTTGTCGCCGGTCATACAGTCTAGAATCAATCTTTCATAGGCACTGGGAATATAGTGGTCGTTCAGATCTGTATAATGGAAATCCATGTTGACTGATTTTACTTCATAACCGCTTCCGGGAACCTTCATGCCGGTCTTCAGCAGAATGCCTTCATCGGGCTGGATGCGAAGAATCAGCTGGTTGTCGGATTGAGTGGCGTTGTCGGCCAATTTGAACAGTTTTTGCGGTGATGGCTTGAAATGAATCACTACCTCCGTCACGTTTGTGGGCAATCTTTTGCCGGTACGGATGTAAAAAGGAACGCCTTGCCAGCGCCAGTTGTCGATATAAATCTTCATGGCCGCATAGGTTTCGGTGCGGGAGTCCTTATTTACATTCTTTTCATCCCGGTAACCATTGTACTGTTTCCCCCTCACGGTGGCTTCGGTATACTGCCCGCGAATCACATTCTCTTTAAGATCGATTTTGCTGAAAGGACGCAATGAGCGAAAGACTTTCATCTTTTCGAACCGGATATCCTCCGGGGTGATCTTGGCGGGTGGTTCCATCGCCACCAGGGAAGCAACCTGTAGAAGGTGATTTTGTATCATATCACGTAATGCTCCTGAGTGGTCATAGTAGCCGCCCCGGTCTTCCACCCCTATGCGCTCCGCTGCTGTAATTTCGACATGCTGAATAAAATTCCGGTTCCAGAGCGGTTCATAAATTCCATTGGCAAAACGGGTGACCATCAGGTTTTGAACTGTCTCCTTCCCCAGATAATGGTCGATCCGGTATATCTGATCCTCATCAAAAAACTCCAGCAACTGTTCGTTCAAAGCAATGGCAGAAGCAAGATCGCGACCGAAAGGTTTTTCAATTATGATTCTTCTGAATCCCTTTTGCTGCTGCGTAAGCCCCTGGCCATAAAGATACTTGGGAATACTGGTATATAGAGAGGGAGGGGTGGAAAGATAAAATATATAATTATACCCGAGATTATGTTTCTTATTCAGTGAGTCTAGCTTATCTTTTACGTGTATATATTCTTCTCCTTTCCCGGTGTCTATACTCAGGTAATGAAGACGGGTCAGAAAGTCATCGGTCTTCTCTCTGGGTGCATCTTTATAGTGAGCAAATAACCTGATGCCCTCTTTCATCCTTCTCCTGAACTGGCTGTCAGTGAATTCGGTCCGGCTTACGCCCAATACGGCATATCCTTCCGGAAGCGATCCGTTCATATAAAGATCAAACACTGCCGGAATCAATTTCCTGTATGTGAGGTCGCCTGAGGCACCGAAAATGATCAGTGCCTGGTTGGTTGTTTTTTTCATTACACTATGCTTTTGGATACATATAAAAACAAATATACGGATAAAAAGTTGACTGACTCCGTTGACAAAGAAAAAATCGGTTTTTCATGCAAAGTTAAAAGGATTAGAACTTTGATAGTTAGATAATTTATTGTATCTTTGCCCCTCGAAAAAATAAGTTTATTTATTTAACGCTTTAATAATTAATTTGGTATGAATAATTACGAAACCGTTTTCATTTTGACTCCCGTTTTGTCTGATGCTCAGATGAAGGAAGCGGTTGAAAAATTCAAGAACCTCCTCACAGAGCAAGGGGCTGAAATTATCAACGAAGAAGACTGGGGATTGCGCAAGATGGCCTATACCATCGACAAGAAAACGACCGGTTTTTACACTTTCCTCGAGTTCAACGCCGATCCTTCGGTAGTGGAAAAACTGGAGCTTAATTTCCGTCGTGACGAACGAGTGATCCGTTTCTTAACTGTGAAACAGGATAAATTTGCATTGGAATATGCAGAGAAGAGACGTAACAAAGGTGGCAGGAAACAGGAAACGCATGCACGGACTACGGATAATGTAAAACCCAAGAAGCAGGAGAAAGCTGAAGTGGTTGACGCAGAGGTAGAATTAAACGAAAAGGAGGACTAAGAAATGGCTAAACAATCAGAAATCAGATATTTGACCCCGCTGTCAGTAGATGTAAAGAAGAAAAAATACTGCCGATTCAAAAAGAATGGCATTAGATACATCGATTACAAGGATCCCGAATTCCTGAAGAAGTTCCTGAATGAGCAGGGTAAAATTCTGCCAAGAAGAATTACAGGTACATCATTGAAGTTTCAACGCCGTATCGCGCAAGCAGTGAAAAGGGCTCGTCATATTGCCCTGCTTCCCTATGTGACCGATTTAATGAAATAAAAAGGAGGAAAAAGAGATGGAAGTAATATTGAAAGAAGATATCATTAGCCTGGGCTATAAAGATGACGTTGTAAATGTGAAAAAAGGGTATGCCCGCAATTTTCTCATACCACAAGGGAAGGCTGTCATCGCCAGCGAATCGGCCAAAAAAGTACTGGCCGAAAACCAGAAACAACGCGCACACAAGCTTGCTCAAATAAAAGCAGACGCACAGGCCCTTGCCAATAAGTTGGAAGGTGTTTCACTGACAATCGGTGCCAAGGCAAGTTCCACGGGTACCATTTTCGGATCAGTGAACAACATTCAGATTGCTGATGCTTTGATGGCAAAAGGTTTCGAACTCGACCGGAAACTGATCCTGTTGAAAGATCAGGTAAAAGAATTGGGCAACTACAAAGCAACTGTGAAATTACACAAAGAGATTTCAGTGGAAATTCCTTTTGAAGTGGTTGCAGAGTAAGGAACGTTACATTGTATATACATAGCCCCGGGATATCATCCCGGGGCTTTTTTTTGTGCATCCTTTTCTTCGCTGTTTGTAATAGAAATGAATGAATGCTTGCTTAACCAGAGAAGATACTCCTGGGAGATCTCTTTAAAAAGTGTCTTTATATTGCAAGAATGAGGGTCGATATGTGCAATAACCTATTTAAAATAAATAGGTTATAAATAGAAATATTTTGGAAAAAGAATGGACAATTCAAATCTTTGGTTATTTTTGTGTCAAAATATAGATTATGTGCTTCAATTTAAAACATATAAATCTATCGATTTCTTCTTGTATAGGAGGGGGTCGTTCTTTATTCCTCACAGCAATTTTCTTGCAGATCATGCTATGGATCGCTTCCTGTAACCTGGGTGAGGATGAACAGAGTTTTTCAGTAGAAGAGAAGAAGAAAATTGAAGAAAGAATCTCACAAAAAAACTTTACAAACGACTCGATTCATATTTTTTTAAAAAAAAGTACAAAAGAGAGGGACGAGCTCACTCTTTCGGTATTGTATAAAGAGTTGGGAGATCGAATGCGTAAGTTGTCCGATTTTTCGAGGGCCATTGCGTTCCACCAGCAAGGTTTGGTCTTCGCCTACAAGATCAAGGATACCATCGGAATTACACAGGCTTTGAATAATATTGGGACAGATTTCCGAAGAATAGGAGCATTACCTGAAGCATCCGATTATCATTACCAGGCACTGCATATGGCAGAAGCTTTCTCAGGGAGAAACACACCGGATGGACGGAAAAATCGGGTGATGGCGATCAACGGCATCGGCAATATTCATCTCTCTTTTGATAACTATGCGGAAGCAGAGAAGTCTTTTAGAGAAGCACTGAAAGAAGAGAAAATGCTTAAAAGTCACGTGGGACAGGCAATAAATTATGCAAATATAGGAGCTGTATTCGAAAAAAAAGAAATGATTGATTCCGCTTTCGCTTATTATCAGCGTTCTATGGAGCAAAATATACTGGCGGGCTCTTTGATGGGTATCGGCTTATGTCACATATATTTCGGTCGAATTTATGAACAAAAAAAGCAGTATGATCTGGCCGAGCGTGAATTTTTGCTCGCCTATGAAGTGATGAGCGACATCACCGACACATGGCATTGGCTGGAAGCCGCACTGGCAATAGCACGGATTAAGCTGGAAAAGAATGATTTTGAAGAATCGAAGAAGTACATTGAGTTGGCCAAACAAGCTGCGACAGAAATCCATTCGCCAGAACATCTCTCCGAGATTTACTATTTGCTGCATGACTATCACCTCAAACAGGAAAACTATCTTCTTGCCCTGAATAACTATAAAATAAGTATGGATTTTCAGGACAGCATTCAAAATGTACAGAAAATGAATAAAGTAACCGATATGAGGTTGCGATACGAACAGAAAAAGAACAAAGAATATATTGCTGGTTTGAACCTGAGGAACGAAATGGGGGCCAGACAGAAAAGAATCATACTCTACGCATCCTTTATCTCCGTTCTGTTGCTTATCCTTTTATTGGCCGCACTCTCATACGCTTATTTGCAACGTACCAAAAGCAACAAGGCATTGCGACACTTAAACCGGATAAGGACAAACTTTTTCACCAACGTAACCCATGAGTTCAGGACACCACTTACCGTAATCCTGGGATTGAGCAATCATATGCAAACAGAGAAGCGTCTTTCTCAGGATGAAACAAATTCATATTTGAAAGCAATAGACAGGCAAGGGACGCATTTGCTGAATCTGGTAAATAGATTGCTCTATATGGCCAGAATCAACGCGGGGATGGATAACCCAGATTGGCAAAACGGGAATATCGTGGTATTTGTGCAGATGGTCATTGATTCTTTTCGTCTCTATGCGAAGAGTAAAAATATGCAATTGGTTTTTGTACATAGCGAATCTGTCATCGAGATGGATTTTGTTTCAGAGTATGTCAATGATATCATACAGAACTTGTTATCCAATGCAATCAAGTTCAGTAAACCTGGCGATGAAGTACTTGTAACTCTTACGAAGGTGAAGAATAAAGAGATCATTCTTCAGGTTATCGATCATGGAAGGGGGATTCCCGCACACGAAAGTGAACATATTTTTGATCTTTTTTATCAGGGAGTACAAGCTGACAAAAATGACGGCAGTGGCATTGGATTGAGTTATATCCGGCAGCTGGTTGAATTGATGCATGGAAAGATCGAGGTTGAGAGTGAGGAGAAAAAAGGATCGGTGTTTAGCGTTACGTTGCCGTTGCACCAGGTAACAGAGACAATGATTCCTCCCAGGAACAGCTCCCCAGAGAATAAGCCTCTTCCCATGAATGGGTATACCCCAAAGGAAGCATTGACAAGCCAGACTGAAATAAAATCTTTGGTGGGCAAACCGACCGGAACAAATGGAAAAGCAACTGTTTTGATCATTGAAGACAACATGGATGTTGTGTTATATATCAAAGCATTGCTTCCTACCCAATACTATCTGATCACAGCCAGTGATGGTGTGGAAGGCTGGGAGCGTGCAAACGATTTAATTCCCGATATCATCATCGCGGATATCATGATGCCCAACAAAGACGGACTTACGCTCTGCAAGGAAATTCGTACATCGGTCCTGTTGAATCATATTCCGGTGATCCTACTGACGGCAAAAAGCACCTTGGAGGATCGCCTGAAAGGATTGCAACATGGTGCGGATGCTTATATCTACAAGCCCTTTCATTTAAATGAGTTGTTGATACAAATTGAAACGCTTTTGGAAAACCGTCGTCTATTGAAGGAAAAGTACATGAGGACGCTTCTCAAAGGAGATATATCTCAGGAAAAAGATGTCTCCATCGAGTTCCTTCAAAAAGCTACCGATATTGTATACAGTGAGATACATAATCCTCGCTTTACTACTGTATCTCTGGCTGAGAGACTCTGCGTGAGTCCTTCTCAGCTTAATAGAAAGCTCAATGCTGTATCAGGTTACACACCCTCTTTATTCATCATGAATCTGCGAATAACCTGTGCAAAAAAGAAGCTGGCATCCAGCGATAAACCGATAGGCCAGATAGCTGAAGAATGTGGTTTTTATGATCTGGCCTATTTCTCCCGCATCTTCAAAAAAATGACACACGTTTCTCCCTCCCAATACCGGCGTCTACCCATGTAATGCTGCCTTGTCTTTCAGCTGGCAGAGATTGAACAAGCCATGTCTATTTTGTATCTTTTTTGTGTTTTTAAACTCCTGGCAATCAGTACTTAAGATAATTATTTTGCAAAAATAACACAAATGAGATTGATTGTTAATGCTTGATTCATACAATTTTGTGGAGAAATAGTCCTAACACCTTTCTTCAGTATCTGCTATATTGGTGCACAAATTCGAAAGACAGGGATGCAGAAAACTGAATAGAGTATGCAAAATTCATAATTGTTTGTAATGTTATGGCTAAATTAATTGATGAAGCAAGGTCAAATTCACTGATGAGTATACTCCTAAAGCAGGTGTATGATACCATTACCAATGGAGGGGATCCTGATTCAGTGGGACCGAATGATTTTATCGCCTTTGATCCGATTGGTATTGTGCTGACCGACGATACCTTCGATTTCGCCCTGAAAGGACTCTTCGGTTCAGCTCCCTCTCCCAAGCCGGAGCTTGATAAAGATGGGAAGCCCATTCTGGATAAAAACGGCAATCCGGTTATTGATATGGAGGGATACAAAAATTTGCTGACAGAAAACAAATTCCGAAGGTATCTCCAAATGGAACAATTTGCAGCGATGGTGGATGCCATACCCTCCCAGATTCCGCCCATGGTAGAGGGAAAGAACGGACGGCAGGTGACGATTTTCAACGACTCCAGTAAAAGAGTGTCGAAGGTTTATGAAGATCTGCTGCAATGGTCGGTGGTGGTGGATACGCCCATGGATGCCAAGGTGGAAAAGAAACTCAGTTCATTGCGTAACAAACTTTTCAAGATCAAGAAAATCAAGAATCCCGATTTTGACGAGACGTTGCCGATCGACGACACCAACCAGCCTGAGGTTGTGCATTCATTTGTGTCACCCATGTATGCGAAGTATGTGGAGTACGAAATGAAGTACTATGCAGAGGTAGAAAAGAACAACGAGGTGAGAGTTGCTGCCGATAATGGAGATCCGGATGCTATGGCTCAGCTTTCCATTGACGGAAAGAACATGAAGAAACGGGAAGATACCGCTTTGAAAGCGTGGCAATCGCTCGGCTATAAAGAAGGGGTGGAGCGAATTCAGAATTACCTGAGTGAGATAGAAGAAAAACACATGCTCGTGATCAAGAAACGATTGCAGTCGGAGTTTCGCAACAGCCAGCGCACCCGCATCCTTGATTACATCAATTATTCACCTTCCATTCCCATTCCAGCCGGAGTGATGAAGGAATCCAAAAATTGGCCCACCATCGTCCTGAATGAAAGGGAGTTCAGCTTAGACTCCTCCAGCACCACCCACAAATGGAAAGCTGGCCTGGGTTTAAACCTTGGGATCTTTTCCATCGGAGCAAGGGGAGGTGGAGAACACCAGAACAGGGAATCGGAAATCGATATGAGCAACGTCTACATTTCATTCAAACTGGGAAAAGTGAGGGTTGAAAGAGGTTGGTTCAGCCAGGAGTTCGTGGAATCCAAATATTGGAAACTGCATGAGAACTCACCGCAGGAGCTGAATGGAGATACGATCAGCACAGGAAACGACAAGGATGGGCTGATGCCCTCAATTATCACGGAACTGATCATTGCGAAAGAAGTGATCATGCGTTTTGGAGACAGCACCACCAACACCAAATTTACGAAAGACTACGTGAATGCAGGCGGGGTTATCGGTATTGGCCCTTTTGTATTGGGAGGAGGTTATAGCTACGAAAATCAGGAGTCGCACATCGATGCCAGCTCCAAAGGAAAGGATCTACTGTCGCCGGGATGCTACATCATCGGTTATAAGTGTCATATTGTACCCAAATCACCCAATCCCAATCCAGCCATTACCAAATGGACGGATGGTAAATCTGAGTAAATCCGCAACCCCCAAAGGCGTGCCGCGCATCAGAAAGGGCGGCACGCTTTGGGGTAAATTTACCGGCTTCATCAATAGTTTTAATCGTATGAAATACTATATCGCGTTATATCAAAAACTGAAGGAGATCTATTTCTCGGAAAGTTCAAATGAAAATGATCTGGTTTTAATTTGCCCGTCGCTGCGTCTCTACGAGATGGAGGATTTGGCGTTGTTAAAGCCTCAGAGTCTGATAACAGATCCTTCCAGCATCGCAGGCTCCATACTGAAAAAGCAGCAAGTATCCTATGAACTGAATTCTCTTCCCTCTTCCGATAAGTACTGGGACCTGAATCCAAATAATACGTTGTTCGATGCTTACAGAGAGATCCTCAACCATGCAGGAGTAAAAGAACTGGAGCAGGAATTGGAGGCACTCCTGGCTGCCGAAGATGAAATATTGATTCGCAAAGGGAAGGAAACGCCGGAGTACAAGGCATATATCAAACATTTGAAGGAGTACGAAAAACAATTGGTATCCATCGAAGATCATCTGACGCAGGTTGATGAGCAGGCGACGGAGGAGGACAGGAAGAATTGGGCCGATCAGCTTGTTTTGCTTAACCTCAAGAAGGATATGGCACTGGCAAACTGGAAAATAAAAGGGTATAAGGATGCCATCGAGAAAGCATTGCAAGTGAAGAACAAAATGTCAGAAAAAAGCCGTTTTCTCGATCTGCTTCAATCCGTAAAAAACTATTTCGATGCTTCAGAAAAGACTGATGTCACCGTCCTCTCAGCGATTCACGACATCCACTTTATTCCGTACGACTTCATGGAAAATGAATCAGGCTGGAATAATCTCTTTCTCGATAAGAATGAATTGGAGTCACTTTTTGTAAAAGCGAAGGGTGATTCCGATCGATTGCCTACACAAATCCTGGACATTGAATACGACGAGCAATATATCGAAAGTGTTGAGTTCGATTATGCTTTCATCCATTTGAAGAGAGGATGGTTCAACAAGCAGATATTCAGTTCTTCCTTATTTAGATGGGAGGAGTCGCAGCCCATATCCGACGGAAAAACGATATCTGCCGATTACAAACTTTCTGCTTTTCCCAAAGTAATGTTGCTGGTAAAGAACCTGAAGATAAATCTCATCGATGCTATCTCGGAGGAACTGGTAAATAGCCAGAATCAGATTATTCATTTCGGGCCCATGATTCTCAAGCAGCAGCTTTTTGTGAACGACCGGACCAAGCAGAAGTTCCTCAAAACTGTGACCAACAAGGCGACAATCAAGTCGGATCAGTTGAACTACATGCTCCGCAAAGCCGATGAAACAGCTCTTCACACATCTCTCAACAAGCCGGTGAGAGAAGAATCTGCTACTTCGAAACCGGAAATCAGAACAAGCCGCATGACTCTATCACGCCGGGCAATGCCCCTGTCGCTTGATCTGCCTGGAAAGGTCTCCTCTTCTCGGGACAGTTCAGAACCGAAGCGAGAAGCATTATCTTTGAAAATGCTTCCGTTCAAAAGAGCTGATCTATTTACAAAATTTGACGTGAAAATTGTGGAGCAGGCCTCTCAGGTCTTTTTTAATATCCACGACAGCAATACCCAGAAAGGAATATACAAATGTTCCCTTTCGATCAAGGGAACTGACAACAACCGTGTTTTCGAAGTGGAGACAGATCAGAACGGACAGATTTCTGTCGCCATACCGATCGGAAGTTATGCACTGGAAGTGCGTGCCGATGGATATAAGGTGTTGAGCAAAAGCTTTAAGCTGGAAAATACCAATCCCGTCACACATACGTTTCCCATGGATCGTGAAGAGGTGAAGTTCAAATCATTTTTTCTGGTAGGCATGGTTTGTGAATGCATTCCCAAAATTCCCCAATAAAAAAAACATCATGAGAACATTGCGATATTATACAAAGTCGCCCGAAGTAAAGACATTGTGTGAAATGCTCTACAAGCTGGGTTATGACGTGAAAATTTCCGACTCTTTCAGTCGGGAAGTGGATGAAGCCGTGAAACTATTTCAAAAGGACCATTCATTGGTAGTTGATGGCATCGCAGGCCCGAAGACCTGGCAAAAGCTGTATGAGTTGTCTCCGGAGATCATCAGTCAGAATGACAAGCTTCTCTCGGAATCTGACCTGGTTGAATTTGCCAGGAATTTTGGTTTGGAACTGGCGGTGGTGAAAGCAGTCAATGAGGTTGAGAGTGGTGGGAAGGGGTTTCTGATGAACGGTAAACCGGTAATCTTATTTGAGGGTCATGTCTTTTTTCGTGAACTCGAGAAGCGAGGCATCAATCCGCGACAATATATGCATGCAAGCAACCAGGATGTGCTTTATGAGAGATGGACAAAAAATTATTACCTGGGAGGAGCCAGAGAATATGACCGGCTGGAAAAAGCAATGCAAATAACAGGGAGTGATATTTTCCGGCAAGCTGCGCTTTCTTCAGCCTCGTGGGGCTCTTTTCAGATCATGGGATACCATGCTGAAAGTATAGGTTACAGAGATGTTGATGAATTTGTGGACAGAATGTATCTGCATGAGAGGGAGCATCTCGATGCATTTGGCAGGTTTCTAAAGGCAAACGGACTGATATCTTTACTTGCCTCCAGGCAATGGGCAGCCTTTGCCGAAAGATACAACGGGTCAGGCTACAAGCAAAACCAGTATGATACGAAATTAGAAAAGGCCTATCAAAAATACAAATAGGTTGCCGATGTGAAAAGCTATTTGTGCAGGTGGTTATTTCGTCTAAAACTCGCCCCCTTCCAGGGGAAATGTTAAAATGAAATGAGGTCATCTCAAAATATTTTTTGAGATGACCTCTTCTGATTCAAAGGTGGTCTTCCTCAGTGATTGCTGAGGATTTCCACTGTATCTCTGGCGATAGTCAGCTCCTCATCGGTGGGAATGATTACCACTTTTACCTTCGATGTGGGTTTGCTGATGAGCACCTCTTTGGCACGTACCGAGTTGTTCAGTTCCTCGTCCAGCTCTATACCCATAAACTCCATGTCCTTGCAAACATAGCTTCGGGTAACGGCTTGATTTTCTCCAACCCCGCCTGTAAATACGAGGATATCCACGCCACCCAGGATGGCAGCATAGGATCCGACGTATTTCTTGATGCGATAATTGTAGGTGTTCATGGCCAGCTCGGCCCTTTTGTCCCCTTTTTCAATGCCAGCCTGTATTTCACGCATATCGGAGGAGATGCCCGAAATACCGAGTACTCCCGAAAATTTATTCAGCAGCGTCGAAATCCCTTTGGTACCCATGTGTTCCTTTTCCATGATATAGGAAATTACACCCGGATCCACGTCACCCGAACGAGTGCCCATGATCAACCCTTCGACGGGTGTCATGCCCATGCTGGTGTCAATCGATTGTCCGTTTCGAATGGCAGTAACAGATCCTCCGTTGCCGATATGTGCCGTGATGATGCGTTGTCCCTGGTAGGGGACACCCAGAAATTCACAAGCTCTTTTGGAAACATAACGATGGCTGGTGCCATGGAAGCCGTAACGACGAATACCATATTTTTCATACAGAGAGTATGGTATGCCGTACATGTAGGCATAATCGGGCATGGTCTGATGAAAGGCCGTATCAAATACTCCCACCTGGGGTGTATTGGGCATCAGCTCCTGGATGGCATAAATGCCTTTCAGGTTGGGCGGATTGTGAAGTGGAGCCAGCTCAATGCACTCATTGAGCATTTCAATCACCTCATCGGTAATCAGCACACTTGAGTTGAAACGTTCACCCCCATGAACCACGCGGTGTCCCACTGCCTCAATTTCGTCGAGCGACTTGATGCAGCCGTATTTCTCACTGAGCAGTACGCCGAGAATATATTCAATCCCCGCACGATGTTCCAGTATTTCCCCTTCGAGCATCACCTTTTGCCCATCGGGCAGGGTGAGTTTGAGGAAAGAACCTTTCATTCCGATTTTTTCAATGCCCCCCTGAGCGACAATCTCTTTGCTTTCCATTTCGAAAAGCTTGTATTTGATGGACGAGCTTCCGCAATTTAAAACCAATATCTTCATGCTGTTCCTATTCTCCTTAATTAAACACCGTTTTATTTGTTGAAACCGGATTGCCGTTTTCATCGTATATATAAAAGCCCTTTCCAGTACGCACGCCCAGCTGGTTGGAGCGGAATAATTTCCACAGCAGCGGATTGGGTTTGTAATACTTTTCTCCGAAATCGTTGAACATGGCCTCCATAAGGGTTACCAGTCGTTCAATACCCACTATATCGGCCATGCGGAATATGCCGTAGCGTTGCCCGTAAATGATGGTAAGAGTCTCCTCGATATCCTCCATGGAACTGACTCTTTCGAGGAGCATCTGACAGGCTTCGTTCAACATTACCACCATCATACGCAAGCTTACATTTCCATTGCTTTCGTTGATGCGGTGCGGTTTGAAATTGATCAGTTTGGCAAAGATCTCCATCTCCTGATATACCTCTTCCGAGGTGTACATGCCTTTGGATATTTCCAGTATGCGGGCATCGGGGTGCGAAACCGGGAAGTAGAGGCTTACACAGCGTTCCTTGTGTTCGAGGTCTGCTGCCAGCTCACTGATGATTACCGTGGAACCGTTCGTGGCGATGATGGCATCGCTATCGAGTACTTCTTCCAGTTTCTTGAAAATATTTTTTCGCAAGGGTGTACTTCTGCGACCACTCTCCGAATACCGGCTACATTCGATCACCAGGTCGCAATCGGCAAAATCTTCATATACCAGCGTCGGCTTGATGCGGTTCATGATGATCTTCTTTTCCGAGGGTGTCAACCCCCAGCTGCTGATCTTCTGATCCATCACTTTGCCCAACTCACCCATAACGAAATCGATCCGTTCCTGCGACTCATCCAGGAAGACGACATCCATACCTGCTGTGGCAGTCATCTGAATGATGGTCCTTCCCTCCTTGCCTGCTCCCACGACCCCGACTTTTGAGAACAACGGCTTGTTTGCACTCTCCGCGGTAATGGTTAGACCATATTTTTCGATAGGTTCTATAATCAGTTCACTCATAGCTTTTTATTTGTTTTTTTTCATTCCGATGGCTTGATTGGCTGCGATCGCCACCATCTTGTAAATATCCTCGACCGAACAGCCGCGCGACAGATCGTTCACCGGTGCCGCCATACCCTGCAATACCGGTCCCACCGCTTCGGCATTCCCCAACCGTTGTACCAGTTTATAGCCGATGTTACCCGCTTCGAGTGAGGGGAACACAAGTACATTGGCCTTACCGGCAATGGCACTTCCGGGAGCTTTGCTGATACCGACAGACTCCACGAGGGCAGCATCAGCCTGTATTTCCCCGTCGATTAGCAACGAAGGATTGATCTCTTTTGCCAAACGCGTAGCCTCACTCACCTTGTCGATCATTTCATGCGTGGCACTTCCTTTCGTAGAGAAGCTAAGCATGGCTACTTTGGGTTCCACACCCACCAGACTTCGCATGGTCTCTGCCGAAGCAATCGCGATTGATGCCAGCTCTTCGGCCGTGGGATTGGGCATCACCGCACAATCGGCAAACAGGAGGGTACCGTTTTCTCCGTACTGGGGTGTTTGGGTGAACATGAGGAAGGCACCCGAAACTACTTTTACACCGGGAGAAGTTTTGATAATCTGCAACGCAGGGCGGAGTACATCGCCTGTCGTATTTTGGGCACCGGCAATTTCACCGTCGGCATCGCCATTTTTGATCATCAGGCAGGCAAGAAAGAGTGGATCTTCCACCAATTGTTCGGCCTGTTCGAGCGTCATTCCTTTTTTCTTCCTGAGCTCATGGAGAAGGTTGGCATACAACTCTTTTTTTTCGTGTTTCTTTGGATCTACGATCGTAGCCCTGTTTGTGTTTTCAAGCCCGAGTTGTTGGGCCTGCTCCAGAATCTCCTCCCGGTTTCCCAGCAGAATAATTTCCGCAACACCGTCACGGATTAACTGATCGGCAGCAGTAAGCGTTCTCTTTTCTGTTCCTTCGGGCAAAACAATGCGCTGCTTATCCGCTTTTGCCTTTTCGACCAGACTGTCAAGTAAGTTCATTGTTAGTCTTTGTTTTGGTTTCCAATAGTGGTCAGGATATAATTAACTATAAATTATATCTTCGGCAAAAGTACGAAAAATTGCGCGAAAAAGGTAATGAAATTGCGGTGAAATGGTATTTACCGGATTGGTTCTGAAGCGAGTCTCATTTTTTGTTGAATTTTCTCTGTACAGAGATTGCCAATACTCCCGGCATGGGAGTGATGCACCTTCTTATCCGAATGGAAAGTTCCCTCCTGTACCTCTTTTCCCACTTGCTGGTAAGCTTCTCTGAAGGGGATGCCCTGCAGCACACGTTTGTTCACTTCCTCCACGGTAAACAGGTATTCGTATCGTGAGTCGGAGAGGATGTCTTCATTTACAATGATATGTTGCAGCATGAAGCGTGACATATCCAACAGCGTATGCAGTGTCCCGATAGCCGGGAAGAGCACCTCCTTCAATAGCTGATAGTCGCGGTGATACCCGTGCGACATGTTGGTGGTCATCAGCGTTATTTCATTGGGCAGGCTTTGTAGGCGGTTGCTGTGTGCCCGGATCAGTTCCCATACGTCGGGATTCTTTTTATGGGGCATGATGCTCGAGCCCGTGGTCAGTTCTTTTGGGTAAGAGATAAAGCCGAAGTTTCCGGAAAGATACATGCAGTTGTCGGCAGCAAGCTTGTTGAGTGTAGAAGCAATATTGGCCATGCTTTGTGCAAGAATCCGCTCGGTCTTTCCTCGTCCCATTTGGGCCGCAACCACGTTGTAGCTCATGGTGGCAAAACCCAGTTGGCGGGTGGTCATTTCCCGGTCGAGTGGGAATGAGCTACCATAACCAGCGGCTGAGCCCAGCGGGTTTTGATCTGCCACCTTCCATGCAGCAGCAAGGGTGTGCATATCGTCTACCAGTGTTTCGGCATAAGCGCCAAACCACAGACCAAAAGAAGAAGGCATCGCGATTTGGGCGTGGGTGTATCCTGGCAGAAGGACATCTTTGTGTTGTTCGCTGAGCAACTGCAACTGATCGAATAATTGCAACACTTCCTCCTTTATTTGCAGAATTTCCTCCTTGAGGAACAGCTTGATATCCACCAGCACCTGGTCGTTGCGGGAGCGGCCCGAATGAATTTTTTTACCTATTTCACCCAGTCGCTCTGTCAGCAAGGCCTCCACCTGAGAATGAATGTCTTCGGCATCGTCGTCGAGATGGAAATTACCGTTCTCCACTGTGGAGAGGATATTTTGCAGCTCTGCCTGAAGTGCTTCTTCCTCCATTTCTGCTAGCAGGCCAATGCTGACCAGCATTTTGATGTGGGCCATAGATCCCAAAATATCATGTTTCGCCAGTCGCAGATCCAGTACGCGATCGTTACCCACTGTAAAATCTTCCACCTGTTTGTTGGCATTGAAGCCTTTATCCCATATTTTCGCCATTTCTCTTCGTTGTAAGTTCGTAAATAAGTGGTCAGCTTTCAACTATTCGCTCTATCTGAGCATCGTTTGTAAATTCAGCGGTCAGCTGAGAAATAAATGCAATATATCCCTCAATTCCTTTTTCCAGTTCTTCAGTCAAGACAAATTCATCGGCTTGATGCGATCGCGCAGATTCGCCTGGCCCCATTTTCAGCGCTGGGCAGGTAATCCGCATCCAGTCCGAAGTGGTGGGAGAGGTGTAGGTCTCGATACCCAGTTGTGTCGCACATTGCAGGAGCGGATGACCTGTGGGGGTTGCGGAACTTCTGTTTGTGAGTGATCGCGCCTGCAGTCTACTTTTTATCGCTGGCTGAATCAGATCGAGTATCTCCTGGTTGGTGTACATTTCCGTGGGGCGGATGTCGACCACGAAGCTGCACCGATCGGGCACCACATTGTGCTGTGTGCCAGCCGCTATTTGTGTTACGGTAAGTTTTACCGCTCCCATTACCGGTGATATTTTGGGAAATTTGATCGAACGCAAGGTCACAATATCTTCCAGTGCAATGTAGAGTGCATTCACACCTTCCTCTCTTGCCGCATGACCACTGACCCCTGTTGCTTCACCATCGATCACCAGCAACCCTCTTTCTGCCACAGCCGCTCTCATGCCAGTAGGCTCTCCAACGATCGCCATATCCACCTCATCGTTAAGGTGCTGCCAAAGCCATCGCATGCCATGTGATCCCGAGTTCTCCTCTTCGGTCGATAGTGCCAGCATAAGGTTGAGAGAGAGTTCCTTGTCGTAGAAATGGAGGAAGGCCTCGATCATGGCAACCACACTGGCACCTGCATCGTTGCTCCCGAGTCCGTAGATGTATTTCTCTGACAGGGGAGGGTTGAAAGGATCAAAGGAGTATGTTGAAGCAGGCTGTACCGTGTCGAGATGGGAGTTGAGCATCAAGGTCGGTTTTGAACTGTCGTGATGAGGCTGTCTCAGTACCAGGTTGCAGCCGATGCGTTGCGCCTCTATCCCTTTCTCATGAAAAAAGTTCACCAGATAATCGCTTCGCAAATTTTCTTCACCCGAGTATGCCTTGATAGCAACAAGCTCCCTTAATAATTTCGTTGCGTGATTGATATATCCTTGTTTCATTTTGTCTGAGATGGCATAAAACCGATTTTTTATCTGTTGTCAGAGGGTTGAATCTTGTTTCCTCCGGGAGTGTTTACCAGGATGGTGCCTCTTTTTGATAACAGATTTTTAGCATGCAGGATGATTACCTCCTTCACTCCTTTTTCGATGGCACGAAAGGAGTTATCCAGCTTTGGAATCATGCCGTTGGCAATGACGCCTTGCTGTTTGTATATCTCGCTCTCTTCGTGGTTCATTGAGGGAACCAGACTTTCCGGATCGTTCAGATCCCGGAGTACACCCTCTTTTTCGAAACAATAATAGAGTGAGGTGGCATACCGCTTCGATAATGCGGTGGAAACAGAATAGGCTACGGTGTCGGCATTGGTGTTGAGTAACTGCCCTTTGCCATCGTGGGTGATGGCACAAAAAACCGGTGTGATGCCCAATTCAATCAGTTGGGATATAAATTCCACATTTGTTTTTTCCGGATCGGGATCGCCCACATATCCGTAATCTACCGGGATGGGAGAGCGCCGCTGCGCGGGAATGGAATTGCCGTCGGCACCCGACAGGCCGATGGCGTTGCACCCGATTTTTTGGAGCGATGCCACCATATTTTTGTTGATCCATCCGGCGTAGACCATAGTGACCAGTTTCAGTGTTTCAGCATCGGTGATGCGGCGACCCTGCACCATTGTTGTCTCAATGCCCAGTTGTGTTGCCATTTTGGAGGCCATGACACCCCCGCCGTGTACCAGTAGTTTACGCCCCTTCAGTCGGTGAAAATCTGTCAGGAACAGCTCGAGTGCTTCGGGATTATCAACGATATTTCCTCCGATCTTTACAATTGAAAGGCTTTCTTTTCCCATGTTTTTTAAACATTTTTAGTTGTAAACGATTGGTTCTCCGCTCTACCCTTGTCTTATTTACACATCAGCAAGATCTCTTTCAATACTGTTTGGGCAGAGACTACCCTGTTGGCTGCTTCGGGAATCACAATTGACTGAGCGCTTTCGATTACCTCATCGGTCACAATCATGTTGCGACGCACCGGCAGGCAATGCATAAAATAAGCATTGTTTGTAAGAGCCATCTTGGCGCTGTCCACCGTCCAGGAACGGTCGGTGGACAATATTTTTCCATAATTCGGATCCTGATATGCTGCCCAGTTTTTGGCATAGATAAAATCAGCATCCTTGTATGCTTTCTCCTTGTCATACTCTACCACGGCATTGCCCACAAACTTTGCATCCAGTTCATATCCTTGAGGATGGGTAATCACGAACTCATACTCAGCGGCATTCATCCATTCAGAGAATGAGTTAGGTACTGCCTGCGGCAGTGCACGCGGATGAGGCGCCCAGGTGAGTACCACCTTTGGCCGTTGTTTCTTTTTATACTCTTCAATGGTGATGAGGTCGGCAAAGCTTTGCAGCGGGTGGCGGGTAGCTGCTTCCATGCTGAATACAGGTTTCCCGGAGTATTGAATAAATTGGTTCAGAATAACCTCGTTGTAGTCATCCGCTTTGCTCTCAAACTGAGCAAATGAACGTACACCTATTATATCGCAATAGGAACCCATGACAGGTATAGCTTCCAGAATGTGTTCCGGTTTGTCGCCATCCATGATCACACCACGCTCCGTTTCAAGCTTCCAGGCTCCCTGGTTGATGTCGAGCACCATCACGTTCATCCCGAGGTTCATTCCCGCTTTCTGGGTACTTAGACGGGTACGGAGGCTCGAGTTGAAGAAAATGAGCATCAGTGTTTTGTTTTTTCCCAGCTCCTGGTCTGCATAAGGATTTTCTTTTACCCATTTTGCCTTTTCCAGAGCCACTTTTAGGTCGCCAATATCTTGAACTGATGTGAAATTTTTCATCTTGCTGACTTTTATTGTCGATTAAATAACTAATCAGTTAATTTTTTTAACTCATCGATAAATAGATCGATATCCGACTTTGATATCGATAGTGGAGGTAGAAGTCGCATCACGTTGTTCTTTGCTCCACCTGTAAAGATATGGCTTTCGAACAACAAACGGTTGCGGATGGATGCCTGTTCCGGCAAAAATTCGATCCCCAACATCAATCCGCGTCCACGGAGTTCCCGGATAGCACTGATGTGACGGAGTTGCTCTGTGAGATACAAACCCATGCGGGCTGCATTTGCTACCAGCGACTCCTTCTGCATCACATCCAATACGGCGATGGCTGCAGCACATGCCAGGTGGTTGCCGCCAAACGTGGTGCCGAGCATTCCTTTTTTGGGTTCAAAGATGGGGGAGATCAGCAGACCCCCGATTGGGAAACCATTGCCCATTCCTTTGGCAGTGGTGATCAGGTGTGGTTTGATGCCGGCCTGCTGGTGTGCAAAAAACTGGCCGGTGCGACCGTAACCCGATTGAATTTCATCGAGTATCAATACTACTCCCTGTTCCTTGCAGAGCGATTCAAGCTGTTGCAGGAACGTAGTTTCGGGCACATAGATACCTGCCACGCCCTGAATACCCTCGATGAGTACGGCAGCCACATCGCCTTTCTTCATTTCTTCTGCTACGGCATTGATGTCGTTCAGGGGCACAAAGACAACTTCGTGCCCTTTATTGAAGGAGGATTGAATAGCGGGATTGTCGGTGGCGGCCACAGCGCCGGAAGTGCGGCCGTGAAAAGCCTCTTTAAACGCAATTACACGACGTTTTCCGGTATGGAATGAGGCCAGCTTGAGTGCATTCTCATTGGCTTCGGCACCCGAGTTACACAGGAACAAAGAATAATCGGGATAACCTGATTGTTCTTCCAGTTTCTGGGCCAGCTCTTGTTGCAAACTATTCTGTACCGAGTTGGAATAAAACCCTATTTTTGCTACCTGTTCTTGCAGTGCTTTCACATAAGTGGGGTGAGAGTGACCGATGGAAATGACAGCATGACCACCGTATAGATCGAGATACTCTCTCCCTTCCTTGTCCCATACACGGCATCCTTCTGCTCTTACGGGTTCAATATCCCACAAACTGTATACATCGAATAAATTCATCTTATTTCAATTAATCATTGGCACATTGGCTTACTGGCTTCTTAAAACGCGCTTCCCTTTAATTTTAATCCCATGGTTTCATCCAACCCGAACATCAGGTTCATATTCTGTACAGCCTGTCCCGAAGCCCCCTTCAGCAGATTGTCGGTAATGGAGGTGATGTGGATATAATCATTGTAAAACGCAATATGCAACAAGCATTTGTTGGTGTTCACCACCTCTTTCAGGTTGATGGGCTTGTCGGAGACGAACACAAAGGGAGAAGCAGCATAATAAGCTTTGTAAAAAGAAATGACTTCTTCAGCACCCATACTGCCATCCCATTTCGTATAGAGGCTGGCAAAGATCCCCCGGGTAAAATCACCCCGCATGGGAACAAAGTTAACATGGGGAAGCCGGTTGTTACCTGCTGCAACCAAAGTAAGTCCTATTTCCGCGAGATGCTGATGTGTGAAAGGTTTATAAACCGAGATATTGTTGTCACGGTAACTGAAGTGGGTGGTCTCTCCTGGGCGCTTTCCGGCGCCAGTGGAGCCGGTAATGGCGTGTACGTGTACTTCATCCTGCAAAAGGTTCTTCGCAGCCAGAGGCAACAGGGCCAGCATGATGGTGGTGGCAAAACAACCGGGGTTGGCCACATTCATTGCTCCCCGTATGAGTTCCCTGTTTAGTTCACATAGACCAAAGATAAAATTACGCTCGCCAAAAGTCGGTTCATTCCTGAAATCGTTTCCCAGATCGATGACTCTGCAACCCGCGGGCAGGTTGTTGGTTTCCAGAAATTCCCGCGACAGGCCGTGCCCAAGGCAGAGAAAGATCACATCGGGATTAATAAACCGGTCGCTGAACAACAGATCGGTTTCTCCCAACAGATCACGATGCATCTCTGCTATCGGCATTCCTGCGGAAGTGGTGCTGATAACTGATTCGATGTTTACTTCAGGATGACGGAGCAGGATGCGCAGCAGCTCACCCGCCGTGTAACCTGTTCCCCCGGCAATGCTCACATTAATCATGATCGTGGATGGTATAATATATTTTTAACGGGTTGGCCAAAACTTTGGTGAATCCTACCACATCCTGCCCGGAGAAGGATTTATTGGATTCTCCATATTCACCAAAACGGGAGCTCATCAGGTCGTAATCGCTGGAGCAGCCTAACGTCGCAAAATGGTAGGGCCGCAGTTCCACTTCCACCTCTCCCGTTACAAACTGCTGTGTGTCGGTGAGGAAGGTCTCAATGTTACGCATCACTGGCTCCAGATATTGAGCCTCGTGCAACAGCTGTCCGTACCAGTTGGAAAGCTGCTCTTTCCAGTAAAGTTGCTGCTTGGTCAGCACATGCTTTTCCAGCAGGTGATGGGCTTTGATGATAATCAAGGGTGCAGGCGCCTCAAATGCCACGCGCCCTTTGGTGCCAATAATGGTGTCACCCACATGTACATCGCGACCGATGCCATACCGGGAACCCATACTATGCAGTTTGTGTATCAGGGATACCGGATCCATCTTCTCTCCATTCAGCGAAACGGGTTCTCCCTTTTCGAAGCCGAGGGTAATGCGTTCTGATTCGTAGCTGGTTACCTGTGAAGGGTAAGCTGACTCCGGCATGACGCCCGAAGATTTCAATGTCTCCACACCCCCTACACTGGTACCCCAGATTCCCTGATTAATGGAATATTTCGACTTCTCCCACGAGAAATCAAACCCGTGCTCTTTCAGATAATCGATCTCCTGCTGCCGGGTTAATGACAGCTCACGAATGGGAGCGATGATTTTCACTTCGGGTGCCAGTACCTCGAAGGCCAGGTCAAATCGTACCTGGTCATTCCCGGCACCGGTGCTGCCATGGGCTACAAAATCGGCTCCCACTTTCTTTACATGATCCAGCACGGCCATGGCCTGAAAAAAACGCTCCGAGCTAACTGAAAGCGGGTAAGTGTTGTTTTTTAACACATTCCCGTAGATCAGATAACGGATACCCCGTGTATAATAGTCGTCTACGGCATCGATGCAGGTATGCGTGGCTGCCCCCAGTTGAAGCGCACGTTCCTTAATGCGCGCGGCTTCTTCTGCAGAAAAACCGCCCGTGTTCGCGATGACGGTGTGTACTTCAAGTCCTCTCTCATTCATCAGGTAGGGCACGCAAAACGATGTGTCGAGGCCACCGCTGAATGCCAACACTACTTTCTTTTTCATTTTTTATATAATTTGTTGTTTTTCTTCACTTTGATTACCGGTTTCACCACCTTCTTGGCAAAAGTACTTGCCTGTTGCACGGGTTGAACCTTGGGATCATACAAAAGTCCTGTGCAAAGGCACATCTTGTAATTGTTGCGCTGCAGGATGTCGTAATTCCTGCAACCCTGGCATCCTTTCCAAAACTCCTCATCGTCGGTCAGTTCAGAAAAGGTAACAGGCTTAAATCCCAACTGCGTGTTCATCTTCATGACTGCAAGCCCCGTGGTGATGCTGAATATTTTGGCGTTGGGGTATAATTTGCGCGAGAGGTCAAAGATCTTCCGTTTGATCTTTTTTGCCAGCCCCTGGTTTCGATAGTCAGGGTGCACCACCAACCCGGAGTTGGCTACAAACCGTTGGTGACTGAACGTCTCTATGTACGCAAAGCCCACCAGTTTATCGCCATCGAGGGCGATCACAGCTTTGCCTGCTTCGATCTTCTCTGCTACGTATTCGGCACTGCGTTTCGCAATGCCCGTGCCGCGTGCCTGTGCCGACTCGTAAATCAAATCACAGATCTCTTGTGCGTACGTGACGTAACTGCTGTTTGCAATATGAATTTCTACATTCATCCTAAAACAAAAATAATAAAATTAACAGGTTGTTGAAAAACGCCTTCCGGCGCAGGGTGATATAAGTGAAGGTACAGACATAGGATTGTCTGTAAAGATTAAAAGCATCGTCGGACCAGGTCTGTTGCTTTGCGGAAGTGTGTATGTGAAAAAGTCATTTTCATCTGGGTACAAAAGTACATATTATATTTTTAATAATCGGTGTTATGCGAAAAAAAATCTCGCACTTTTGATGAATAATAGCCAAAATGTTTGTTTACATCAGAATAAAATGTAAAAATGCACAAAATTATTTGTCTTTTTGCCGCTTTTTTTCTTTATTTGTTTTCCGAACTACAAAATTAAGCTTCTTACCCTTTTCGCATTTTTGTCAGCGCACTCCTTTTACTTCCTGTAGTTCACCACGAAAAAGAAATAGATATGCAAATGGAAACAACCAAATATAGAAATTTTATCCTTCGTAATTACAATGATTTACCCCAATTGGATGCACTTTCTTCGGAGGAGCGAGAGGCAATAGGGGTCGTAGGACAGGTACTGCCTTTTAAGTCGAATAACTATGTGGTAGAGGAACTGATTGACTGGCAGAATGTGCCCAATGATCCTATTTACACGCTCACCTTTCCCAGAAAAGAGATGCTCTCCAGGTCGCATTACAATCAGGTAAAAAAGCTACTGGATGATAATGATGAGACCGGTTTGAAAAAGAAAGTCTATGATATCAGGATGAAACTCAATCCCAATCCTGCAGGACAACAACACAACGTCCCCATGATTGATGGGGTGAGGTTACACGGAATGCAGCACAAATACCGTGAGACGGTGTTGTTTTTTCCCAGTCAGGGACAGACATGTCATGCCTATTGTACCTTCTGCTTCCGTTGGCCTCAGTTCTCAGGCATGAATGAACTGAAGTTTGCGATGAAAGAGGCCGATTTTTTCCATCGTTATTTGAAAGAACATACCAAAGTGACCGATGTGCTGTTCACAGGTGGTGACCCTCTTACAGCGAAGGCCAATATCATGTCGGCCTATATAGAGCCGTTGTTGACGAAAGATTTTGCCCATATTCGTACCATTCGTATTGGATCCAAGACGCTGTCTTACTGGCCTTATCGTTTTCTCACCGACAAAGATGCCGACGAGATGCTGAGACTCTTCGAGAAGGTGAAAAAGTCAGGAAAGCATCTTGCTTTTCAAGCACACTTCAATCATCCGGTAGAGCTTTCCACCGATGCTGTGAAGCAGGCTATTCAACGAATTCAGAACAGTGGTGCACAGATCAGAACACAATCTCCCCTGCTCAGGCATATCAATGATGATCCGGTGATATGGGCAGACATGTGGAAAGAGCAGGTGCGACTCGGGTTGATTCCTTATTATATGTTTGTCGCACGCGATACCGGTTCCAAATCATTTTTTGATGTCCCGCTAGAAAAAGCATGGAACATCTTTCGCAAAGCTTATCGTAACGTGAGTGGAGTTTGCCGGACTGTACGTGGACCCAGCATGAGTGCGAACCCGGGAAAGATACAGATACTGGGAGTCTCAGAGGTGCAGGGTGAAAAAGTATTTGTGTTGCGCTTCCTGCAGTGCAGAAACCCTGATTTGATTGATGTTCCTTTCTTTGCCAAATACGATAAAAAAGCAACTTGGTTCGATGAACTTCAGCCAGCTTTTGGCGAGAAGGAGTTTTTCTTCCATAAGGATAACCTCCTGGGAAAAAGGAGCAGAGACGCCGATTTCTTGTGGGAATGAGAGTGGGGGATGATGACTCATTCTTTAATTTATCAACAAAAACATCAACGTTTTAATTAATTAACACAGAATTAGCCGATTTATTCGTTATTTTGCTTCCTAAATAACAGTTTTTCAAAAACGCAATACAATACAGTTACTTCCCGAAAACACTGTTGTCTGAAATTAAACTTTATATATGGGTAGAATCATTTCGTTGGCAAATCAGAAGGGAGGGGTAGGAAAAACCACTACCACAATTAATCTTGCGGCATCGTTGTCGGCTTTCGATAAAAAGGTACTGGTGGTGGATGCTGATCCGCAGGCAAATGCTTCCTCCGGATTGGGTATCGACATCAAAAAAACCGCAAATACTATTTATGAAGGATTAATAGGTCATTGTACCCCACAGCAAGCAGTACACCCCACTCCTTTTGAGAACATCCACATCATCTCCTCGCATATCAACCTGGTAGGTGCTGAACTGGAAATGGTTCAGATGGAAAACAGGGAAAAAAGACTGCGCGATCTGTTACATCCACTGAGAGATGCCTATGACTATATCCTCATCGACTGCTCACCCTCATTAGGAATCATCACGGTAAATGCCCTTACGGCTGCCGATTCGGTACTTATTCCCGTCCAATGTGAGTATTTTGCACTGGAGGGATTGAGTAAATTGCTGAATACGATTAAGATTATCAAATCGAAACTCAATACCCGGCTGGAGATCGAAGGTTTTGTGCTGACGATGTATGATGCACGCCTCCGTTTGCACAACCAGATATACGAAGAGGTGAAACATCACTTTAAGGAATTGGTCTTCAACACGGTAGTCCAGCGAAATATTACGCTCAGTGAATCGCAGAGCCATGCAAAGCCCGCATTGATGTACGATGCCGGTTCGAGAGGCGCCGTGAACTACATGCAGCTTGCGCAGGAGCTAATCGAAAAAAATTCCTAACTTTGTTTTTTTACCGGATTGTATATGGCTAGAAAGAATGCATTGGGAAGAGGATTGGATGCACTGATCACTTTTAACGACGGCGATACGCAGGGTTCTTCTTCCATCAACGAAGTGAAAATCAGTCAGATTATTCCAAATCCCGATCAGCCGCGGCGGGTGATGAATGAGGAGTCACTGCAGGAGCTGGCTGCTTCCATCAAATCTATCGGGTTGATACAACCCGTCACGTTGCGCAAGATTGCGGAAGATTCCTATCAGATTATAGCCGGAGAAAGGCGTTACCACGCCTCTCAAATGGCTGGGCTCACCTCCATCCCAGCCTACATTAAGACGGCCGATGACGATGAAACCATGGAGATGGCGTTGATAGAAAATATTCAGCGTGAAGACCTCAATTCCATCGAAATTGCCCTGGCTTATCAGTCATTAATAGACAGCCTCTCTCTCACACAGGAGCAGCTGAGTGAAAGAGTGGGGAAGAAGCGTGCTACCGTCGCCAATTATCTGCGTCTGTTAAAGCTTCCCGCCGACGTACAGATGGGTGTAAAGGATAAGAAAATTGACATGGGACATGCGCGTGCGCTGGTGACCCTGAACGATCCGGTGTCGCAATTGATGCTTTATAACCTCATTCTGGAAGAGGCTCTTTCGGTTCGAAAAGTGGAGGCGATCGTACGTGATTTTGTTGATGGCGTGCCCCTGCCTAAATCGGTTGCTGCGACAACAGATAGCCACAAACCGAAAAAGAAAACCAGTGAAAAACTGTTGCCGGACGATTTTGATCTGCTGAAAAAACATCTTTCCTCATACTTCAAGGCAGATGTGCAGTTCAGCTATAACAAGCGTGGAAACGGAAAAATAACCATCCCATTTGATTCACCGGAAGATCTGGAACGTATCATGGTGATGTTCGACAAAATGAAATAACATTTCCAAGGATGAAGTTTGCTGGAATGCTCGTTTGGATATGCTTTGCATGTTGTACGTTAAATGTTCGTGCGCAGGATCCTAACCGGCAACAGCTGCCGGATTCTATTAAACTCTTGGACCGAGAGTCATTGGAGTTGCGCGAAAACGATTCCATCATCGTGTCCGATACGATCACACCGGCCAGCCGTGGCGACAGTGATCCTCTGCGCAACAGAGTTGACAGCATCATCCAGATCACCTCTTCCGATGCATTGTTTGCTCCGGCTTATCTGTTCAAACCTTCACCAAGGAAAGCGGTGATCTACTCAGCAATTTTTCCTGGATTGGGACAGATTTACAACCGTAAATACTGGAAATTACCCATTGTCTACGGCGGTTTTGTAGGTTTAACCTACGCCATCACATGGAACAATGGCTATTATCGTGACTATCTGGGAGCTTATCAGGATATCATGGACGATAACCCGGATACAAACCGTTGGCACGACATGCTCCCCTATGGTAGAGACCCGGAAACAACGGACATCACATGGTTTACCGGGGTGTTGCAACAGCGGAAAGATTATTATCGGTATTACCGTGATTTGAGTATCATTGCTACTGTGGGGCTGTATCTTGTGGCTATCGTGGATGCATATGTGGATGCACAGTTGTTCGACTTCGATATCAGTCCCGACTTGTCATTACACGTAGCACCAACCATTTTTAAAGAGGATCGGTCTTTGGTTAATGGGAACTCCGCCTGCGGAGTTCAGTGGAGTTTTAGTTTTTAAAATTATTGTATGAGAAGCGTATTTTTACTCATCACCGCAGGTCTATTTTTTTTCGAAACACTGCCGGCTCAGCATAACCAAGCTCTCCCGATTGACTCCATCAGCGACGACGCCATCCTTTATCCCGAAAGTATGACAGAGCAATTGAGCGACCTCTTGGAAGCGTGGCAGCTTGATCTCCAGGATGTAGAAGCAGATTGTAAGAGAGGGCAAAATGTGTTTCTTCACGATTCGGTCTATACCAGCCGTCTCCACAGCATGCCATCTGAGATGGAACTATCCTACAACAGCGTGGTGAAAAAGTATATCGAGATGTATGCTGACCGAAAAAGAGAACAGGTGAGTTACATGCTTGCGTTGGGAGACTATTACTTTCCGATGTTCGAACAGGCTTTAGACGCGCAGGGTCTGCCTCTTGAGTTAAAGTACCTGCCGGTTATTGAATCGGCATTGAATCCGGTGGCGGTCTCCCGTGCCGGGGCCACCGGACTGTGGCAGTTTATGTTGCGCACCGGCAAAGGATATGGGCTGGAGGTGAGCAGCCTCGTAGATGAGCGACGTGATCCCCATAAATCGACAGAGGCGGCGGTGCGCTATCTGAAAGATTTGTATGCTATTTATGGCGATTGGAACCTTGTAATTGCGGCCTACAATTGCGGTCCAGGTAACGTGAACAAAGCAATTGCCCGTAGTGGTGGAAAACGCGACTACTGGCAGATTTATCATCGGCTTCCTCGTGAAACAAGAGGATACGTGCCTGCGTTTATTGCGGCGAATTACATCATGAATCATTATTCTGATCACAATATCTGCCCCGCTCACCCATACAATACAGCCATGTCGCTGGATACGGTGCAGGTGAATGAACGAATTCATCTGGAGCAGGTTGCTGCTGTTCTGGATATTGCCGTGGGTGAACTGAGACGACTCAATCCCCAGTTCAGGAAAGATGTGATTCCGGGCGACTTCAAAGCTTACTCGCTGGTTCTCCCTTCTGAGAAGGTATATGCTTTCATTGATAAGGCTGTGGAAATTAACGAATTTAAACGGAGCGAGTATTTTACACACCGAAGCAATACCGATGGCTACCTCAGCGGGAATGAGTCATTGAGTTCAGGCAATGGCGTGAACGTTTACTACCGGGTAAAAAAAGGAGACAATCTCTCTACTATAGCCCGCAAGAACGGTATCTCACTCTCCCAGCTTAAATCGTGGAACGGCTTGAAATCGAGTCGGATTGGTATTGGTAAGCAATTGATCGTAGGACAAAGGGAGGCCATGGAACCGGAGAAGAATGCGCAGATCAACGCCAACACTGTCAGCCAGTATTATCGGGTGAAAAAAGGTGATACCCTGGGTAAGATTGCCCAAGAAAACGGTGTGAATGTCTCTCAACTCCAATCTTGGAACGGATTGCAGTCTACCCGTATCGGTGTGGGCGATCAATTGATTGTGGAAATGAAAGAAGCGGCAGAACCTGCAGTGCCACAGACGGAAAAAACAGTAGAATACAGTCGTGCAGAAACATCCGAAGAAGGGAGCAGCATCATCTCCTCCTACCTGAAAGACCAGATCGAAAAGACAGGAGAGAACCATTCGTCGGAAGAGATCGACGACAGGATTGGAAAAGAATAACTCCTACATGACCAGTACTTTTTTTGTGCTGACGGCTCCTTCAACGGTTTTCACTTTTACAATATAAACACCTCCGGGGAGGTGGGCTGCCGAGTAGGAAGCCCTGTTGATGCTCTTGTCTGTACTCTCCTGATGGATTTTCTGCCCTGACGAATAAAATATCTCCCACTGAAGCAGCTCCCGGTTCGACTCAATGAATATTCGTTTCACATCATTTGAATAGTAAACCTTCGTTTCGGCATTCTCCTGTATAGGTTCCACTACCGTAGACCCACTGCCAATTACATAGGGTATTATCAGCAATGCTGTATTGACTGGGTTCTCTATGTTCTCCGATGACCTGACCCATCCGGTAGCGTTCTTCATCCAAGCGGTGGAAATAATACCGGACCCCTGCTTCCGGGGGGTAGTATTGAAGACCGAAAATCCGGCGGGCACACCATTTGCATCGGAATAGGAAATATAGAATGATCCCGTGACCGTGACCGGATTGGTAAACTCGATATAGTTTTCGACGTTGTGCCGCATGTCGCGTTGAGTCTGCGAGAAGCTGCCCCTACTGTAGTAACGGTAACTATAATCATAAGGTTGTTCATAAAGAAACTGTGCCGGCCCTTCTGTCCCTGAATAGATTTTGATCCGGATGTTCAGGTTCAATGCGTTGCTTGTGGTGGGAGAGGAGATGAATACCCCCCTCAGTTGGATGGTTGTTTTAGCGTAAAACTCTTCCGCAAACTCGGTATACCCAAATGTGTTGCCCGTTGCAAACATAGGCACCGATTGGAAATAGGTCTCAGCTGGCTTCTCGTCTGTTTTGAAGTTGTGGCTTTTGGTGAATGGTTCTGATGCAAAGGGATTAAAGCCATCGGCTTGTGTGGCCTGTAAGCCCTGCGGGTCGAGATAATAACTGATGGGGTTGGGATTATCAATGGATCCTTCTACCTGCCAGAACTTTTGCAGTGAGGCGTATATATCGGGTCCGCGTGGTGAGGAACATTGCGATACCCCGCCAGTAAGTGTACCCACAAGGCGTTTCTCCTTGTCGAGCAGAGGTGATCCGGAGGACCCCCCTTCCGTAGAGGCTGTTTCCCAATCTCTCACCACCCAGAATGAGTTGGGTTCCATGTTATACTTGGGTTCACTAAAAGAACCGATGGCCAATGAGCCCTCTTCTACTGCTACTTTTTTGATGCCTCCGTTGGGATGGTGCAACCCGTGAAAAGGAGCAGAGGGATTTGTGCTTGCATTCCATCCCAGATAATAGGGCTGATACTCTTTGGGTGGAGCCTGTTTCAGTTTCAGTAGTGAAATATCGTGCCGCTCACTGATCAGCACCGAATCGGCAGAAGCCAGACTCATTTGCAACGGGCCCCGTATGTCAGGTTCGCAAACGGGTGAATTATAATTGAAAAAAGCGACAATCCGGCCTGCTACCAGATCATATTTTCTATTTGCCAGAAAGGTGGCATCGTAATCGTTATTCAGGCAGTGAGTGGCTGTAATGAGGTAGGGTGTACCGTCGTTGGCCGTATTGTTGATGAGTGATCCGCTACAATATGTGGTACCGTTGATAATCAATGCCACCACACCGCTTCCCGGCTGAATGTCCTCGGGGTAACAAATAAGATTGGGATGACATGAATTGACCGGGTCACGTGGTTCTGCAGCACGGAAGATGCCCACATAATCGTGATTCACCTCTCCAATTTCAATCTCGCCCGAGAAATCGGCATGCAGCGGCTCCTGGTATTCCACAATCAGCTCCTCACCACCAATGGGCTGCAGGGGTAACAAGTTCAGGTCGCTGTTGTTGTCGCGTGTATAGGAACCCAATACCTCTGTCTGATCAGCGTTGTAGACAAACAGCTTTGCACCGTCGGGCAAACGAAATTTAGAAAAGAGGATGTTCAACGAATAAGCTCCCTTTGAACGGATACCCACACGCCATACCTTCATACCGCCTTCGGTAAAGGTGGAACCTGCATTATCGGGTCGCAGGTGAACGAAAAATTTGTGTGCAAACTCGAGGCTTTTAAATTGCGCTTGATCCTGTTGTGCGCGCCACAATGCAGCCTGTACATCAAAAGAGGGCATTTCCACGAATAAATCGGCTGTCGGAGCAATAGCTCTTGCTGCCATACCTGCCTGCAGGGGTAGTGGTCTGCCACCGTGGCTTATCTGTCCCGATATAAAATGGGAAACAAAACTGAAGGAGATAAAGAGGGTATACTTCAGGATAATATCTGTTGCACAGAGCTTGCTTGTCATGCGTAATTGGAAAATTCGGTTTTACTTGCAAATGTACGTTTTTTCAAGATACAGGCCTACTTTTGCAGGAATAATTCCGTTCTTCATCACTCTCCTCCACCGAACTCCATCAAATAGGCTTTGATGAATCCATCCAGGTTGCCGTCCATGACACTGGTTACGTCGGATGTCTGGTAGTTGGTGCGATGATCTTTCACACGCCGATCGTCGAACACGTAACTGCGGATCTGTGAACCCCACTCAATCTTCTTTTTCCCCGCTTCAATGGCTGCCTGTGCTGCACGACGTTTCTCCAACTCGATCTCGTAGAGCTGAGATTTAAGCAGTCTCAGAGCATTTTCGCGATTACCCATTTGGGAGCGGCTTTCGGTATTTTCAATCACGATCTCCTGCTCCTGACCCGTATCGGGATCTTTGTAGAGGTAGTGCAACCGCACACCGGTCTCTACCTTGTTCACATTTTGTCCGCCTGCACCCGATGAGCGAAATGTGTCCCAGCTTAGATTTGCTGCATTCACCTCAATTTCAATGGTGTCGTCTACCAATGGTACCACAAAGACCGATGCGAAGGAAGTCATTCGCTTTCCCTGTGCATTATATGGCGATACGCGCACCAACCGGTGAACGCCATTCTCGCTTTTAAGAAAGCCGTAAGCCAGATCGCCTTCAACTTGCAGTGTGGCTGTCTTGATGCCGGCATCATCTCCGTCCTGCCAGTTGGTTACAGTGGTTTTATATTTTTTGCTTTCACACCAGCGCTGATACATGCGAAACAACATGGAGGCCCAGTCCTGGCTCTCGGTCCCGCCGGCTCCGGCATTTATTTTTAGCACAGCTCCCAGCTTATCCTCCTCACGGCGAAGCATGTTTTTTAGCTCCAGGTCTTCGATCAGACTGATGGCTTGTGCGTAATTGGCATCGACCTCTTCCTCAGAAATAATTCCTTCTTTGGTGAAATCGAATGCCAGCTGCAATTCCTCAGCTGCAGCTTTTACTTCGTTGTATGCATTGATCCAGAACTTCAGCTCCCTCACCACTTGCATCTGACTTTCAGCCGCTTTGGCATCATTCCAGAAATCGGGTGACTGGGTACGGAGTTCCTCCTCTTCGAGCCGGATTATCTTTGTATCGACGTCAAAGATACCCCCTCAGCGCCTGCTCGCGCTCCAACACATCTTTCAGTTGGTCTGCAGTTATCATAATGTATCAATTTTTATTTTTAGCGTGCAAATTTACGCAAAAGATGTGAAAGTACCATATCCATTCCCTGTTGCGTCATGGGGTGACGGGAATATGCAACACTTCTCCCGTCCTCAGGAGGACACCCAGATGCGGATTCATGCTTTTCAATTGTTCCACTGTGCATCCATATTGCTTAGAAATCGAATAGAGTGTTTCTCCCCTCTTTATCGTATGACGGGCAGTAGGCGAGGGCATGGTAAATTCATCTTCCCTCAGTACGACATCACTATTGACTTGGTCGACCTTTTTTTTATTTTTCTCTCTGGACTGATTTTGGGATTTTTCGTTTCCCATATGATTTTTCGTGGAATCGGTCTGCACAAGAATAACACTACCTTTCTTCGGCAAATAATTAGTTTGAGCGGGCTCTTTTGTGACGGAATCTACTTCTCCTTTCCTGTGCTCCGCATGTTTGAGAACTGCTGTTGTCCCCACAGCAATTGCTACCGGTTGGGCTCTTTTTTTAGTGGTCGCAGACGAGAGGAGCGCAGCATGTTGGGTGGAGTTTTCTTCCAGTACCCTGCCTCCCCTAAGATAGCGCGAAGCATAATATGGTTCTTTCGAAGAAGAGACGATCACCCCGCTGGTGGTAGATGCGTGTATAAATTCAAAATCACCGTTGGGGGAGATGGTTGAAACGATGCCCACATGTCCTACCTTGCCATTTTTTGTTCTTCCTTCAAAAAATACCAGATCTCCTTTTTGTAGTTTTTTTCTGTCGAGGATAAGGGGTACTTCCCTCTCCTGGTCGGCAGAGCTACTTCCTAGTTTATACCCGAACGCACCAAAGACAAAGGCCGTATATCCAGAGCAATCGAAGAATTGAGGTCCCTTGCCTCCAGATCGATAAGGCTTGCCCAGATATTTGCTGCCGTAATTGAGGACGTTGGCACTGGTTGAGGATGTAGTATTGCTGCGGGAAACGCTGCTTCTGCCTGCGTTACAGGAAACAAGAAGTACGGAAATGATAAAACACGAAGCGACTTGAAACAGACCGCCTCTCAGATATGATGCCGATGATTTGTTGGGTTGTATCATATATGGATGACAAAAATAGGAAAAGTAAGGGAAAAAATGCTATTTTTAGGGTCAAATAAGAAGTATTCACAAGAAATATGGGAAAAATAAAAAATATTGTATTCGATTTTGGAGGGGTATTGATCGACTGGAACCCGGTGTATCTCTATAAGAATGTGTTCGCTACAGAGGAGGAGTTGAACTTTTTTCTGGAAAACGTCTGTCGCTACGACTGGAATTTGTTGCAGGATGAGGGACGTCCCTTGGCTGAAGCCACCCACCTTTTGCAACAAAAATTTCCGGAGTACACCAAGGAGATAGCCCTGTATTACGACCGATGGGAGGAGATGCTAGGGGGTACCATTGATGAAAATACCCAACTGATAAAACCACTGAAAGAAAAATATAACCTTTATGGGCTCACTAACTGGTCGGCAGAGACATTACCCCTGGCGATGCAGCGTTATGACTTTTTTCAGGATCTGAAAGGCATTATTGTTTCGGGTGAAGAAAAAATAGTAAAACCCGACAAGAGATTATACCACATCTTACTAGATCGATACGATCTCCGCGCTGAAGAATCTCTTTTTATTGATGACAATGCCGTAAACATAGAAACAGCCCGTGAGTTGGGCTTCCAGACGATGCATTTTGCCAACGGAAGCAATCTGGGGAAGTGGTTGCAGGAAAACAACATCCTCTGATGCACATGATCCAATGATCTTTATGATTTATTAGCCTCCTTTACAAAACCAAGGGTATAGCATGCTGTTCTATTTTAGAAACACAAAATAGATTATTGCTATGCAGGATGAAAAGAAAATAAGACCAGCACAAAAACAACAGCGACCTGGGAAGGAGAAGAAGATGAAGCCCGTGCCCGATACCTCTCCGGTACAGGCTAATCAAAAACTAAAAGATAGAATTGCTTTGATTACCGGCGGCGACAGCGGCATAGGTAAAGCTACCGCACTTCTCTTTGCTGCACATGGAGCCAACATCGCCATTGCTTATCTGAGTGAGACGGAAGATGCCCGGGATACGAGGAAAGAAATTGAAGAGATGGGACGGCAATGCTTGTTGATCAAGGGAGACCTCTCTAAGGAGTCGAACTGTAAAAAAGCAATCGAGAAAACCATCGATCGGTTTTCTCGCCTTGATATTCTGATCAACAACGCTGCGCTCCACTGGGAGCAGGAGAAGATAGAAGATATCACAACCGAGCAGCTGGAAAGAACTTTTTACACCAATTTTTTCTCCTATTTCTGGGTTACAAAATATGCGGTGCCTCACTTGAAAGAAGGAAGCACCATTGTAAATACCGCTTCTGTGACTGCATACAGGGGAAGTCCCAAATTGCTCGATTATGCTGCTTCAAAAGGAGCCATCGTTGCCTTCACGCGCAGCCTGGCCCAAAATCTCACCAACAGGAAAATCCGGGTGAATGCGGTGGCTCCGGGACCAATTTGGACACCCTTGATTGCCTCTACCTTCGACAAAGATAAAGTGGCAAAATTTGGTAGTGACAAACCCATGGGACGTGCCGGGCAACCCAACGAGGTGGCTACCTGTTTTCTTTTTCTTGCCAGTGACGATGCCAGTTACATGTCTGGACAGTGCCTGCATCCAAATGGGGGAGAGATCATCAACGGGTAAATGCTTGCAACGCTGTTAAAGCTTGGTTAAAATAACACTCCGCTATTTTAACCAGGCTTTAACATTGCTTTTCTTTTATTCTTATTACCTTTGCAGCCGATTCAAACCATGTGGAAAGATTTGAACTGCTTGCAACCACAGAAAAAAATGCTAAAAAAACAAATTCCTGCATTTCCTTTCTCCCACTTGTTTCAGTTCCCGCATGGGTTGAGTGATGAATATCAACCCTTGTTTTCGTTTGGTGACACATTTGCGCCTCACAGCCGCATATGACCGCTTGCTGGAAAACAACTAATTTTTTGTACAAGATGAATTATTTATTTACCTCCGAATCGGTCTCGGAAGGACATCCCGATAAAGTGGCCGATCAAATTTCAGACGCATTACTCGATGAGTTTCTGGCGTATGACCGCAATTCCAGAGTAGCTTGTGAGACACTGGTTACCACTGGGCAAGTAGTTCTTGCTGGAGAAGTGAAATCAAATAGCTATGTTGACGTGGCCGAAGTGGCGCGTGATGTAATTGCCAGGATAGGATACACCAAAAGTGAATACCGTTTTGAGGCGCAATCGTGCGGTGTTTTCTCGAGCATACACGAACAATCGGACGATATTAACCGAGGTATAGATCAGAAAGCTGATCCCATGGAACAGGGTGCCGGCGACCAGGGGATGATGTTTGGGTACGCAACCAATGAAACTGACAACTTCATGCCGCTCTCGCTCGATCTGAGCCATGCCCTCTTGTTGGAACTGGCAAATATCCGTAAAAACGAACCGGAGCTGATGCCTTATCTGCGTCCCGATGCAAAATCACAAGTTACCATTGAATATTCAGAAGATGGTACTCCACTGCGCATAGATACCATTGTGATCTCTACTCAGCACGACGAGTTTGAGGAGCCACGCCAAAATACAAGAGAGGCAGCCCTTGAAGCTGATGAACGGATGCGTTCACGTATCGAAACAGACATTCGCACCATTCTTGTTCCCCGTGTGCAGGCACAATATAAACGCCGCAAAGATGTACACAAGCTTTTTGAGAAAGATATCAAATATCATGTGAACCCCACTGGTAAATTTGTTATCGGAGGTCCGCACGGTGACACAGGGCTGACTGGACGAAAAATCATCGTAGACACCTATGGCGGCAAGGCAGCACACGGTGGCGGGGCTTTCTCAGGAAAAGATCCCTCGAAAGTAGATCGTTCTGCAGCCTATGCGGCACGACACATCGCCAAAAATATGGTTGCTGCCGGTGTAGCTTCTGAGATGTTGATTCAGATATCGTATGCTATCGGCATTGCTGAGCCGATGAGTATTTATGTCAACACGTACGGAAAAAGCAATGTGAACCTGACAGATGCCGAGATAGCCGAAAAAATCCGCTTATTATTCGACCTGCGGCCTAAAGCCATTGAGCAACGACTGCAACTACGTAATCCCATCTATCTAGAGACAGCTTCCTATGGTCATATGGGACGAGAGCCACGGAAGGTGAAGAAAGTATTCAGTTCACGCTATATGCCGGAGCCAGTGTCGCTGGAGGTGGAATTATTTACCTGGGAGAAGCTGGATTATGTGGAAAAAATTAGGAAAGAATTTGGTCTAAAGGATTGAGATGAAAGAGAAACGGCCCACTGTGGTGGTTTATTGCGCCTCCAGTTCTCACATTGATGCATGCTATTTCGAAGCAGCAGAACGTTTGGGAGCACTCTTTGCCGAATACAACATTGTTTGTGTAAATGGCGCTGGTAGGCAGGGACTTATGGGTGCATTGAACGATTCGATGATCCGTCACGGAGGTACAGTAAAAGGCGTTATCCCCCGGTTTATGGTCGAAGCCGGGTGGTGTCACGATCAGCTTAACGAAACAATTGTCACTCAAACCATTCACGAAAGAAAACAATGTATGGCTCAGTCGGCTGATGCCGTCATTGCATTGCCCGGTGGATTGGGGACATTGGAGGAGTTGGCAGAGATTATTACCTGGAAACAACTGGGTCTTTATACTAATCCCGTGATTATTCTCAATACCAACGATTTCTATCGACCTTTACTTGCTTTTTTCGATAGAATGAGGGAGACGAGATTCCTGAAGGAAACGAATCTGTCGATGTGGGAAGTAGCATCATCTCCAGAGGAGGCTCTCTCCCTGTTGAAGGATTTCTTTGATGGGAAAGCCTCAGAAACCGCTTTTCAAGAAAAAGAGTTGTAAATTTGTCGTTCAATGACAAAATTCGCATAAAGTGGACTTGTTTACACCCGATACCTTGCAGGAGACTCCCTTCTATCTCATGGCAGAAGATCTCTCGTGTCAGGTTGATTCACTCCAGATGAATTTTGGTCGGTATGAGTTCCTTCCTACTGACCCACAGCACATTTTGTTTTCTGTTGATTCCTTGACGCTCTCGAGCATCAATCCGTCCATCATCGGGAAGGCAGGCATGGCAATGCCAACCTCCCTGTGGGTGACCAGCACTTTTTTTCTCCTTTTTGTTGCTTGCTTCGTGATTCTCTCCCTTGTGTTTCGAAAAGAAGGAGTGGTATTCATGGAGAATTTCAGGCAAACCCTGTTTCCCGCAAAACGTCAGACCGCGGGTTTTAAAGGACAGGTAACCACAACTGAGGCCTGGGGTGAATTTTTTTTGGTAATCCAAGCAATGCTGGTCACTGCCATCCTCTGTTTTACCTTCTTGTGGGACAAAGGTATAGCCCTACTTCCATTGAAGGTGAAACTTCTCACTTTTGCCGCTTTGCTGCTATTACCGGTGTTGTTGACTTCGATGAAATTGCTTATTTACCGTATCATCGCTCTCTTTTTTATGCCACAAGAATTAAAGCGTTGGATAAGTAATTATTACCGGATATTGGAGCTAATGGGCATCCTCCTTTTTTTGCCAGCCATGTTGTCTGTTTTTCTGCCCGAATTAAAGCATGGCATGCTATTTCTGTTTTTACTCATTTTTGTGGTGAGTCGTCTCGTCATCGTGTTCGGGTTATTAAATATTTTTGTTAAAAATAAAGTCGGTGGTTTTTATTTTTTTGTGTATCTTTGCGGAACCGAAATTGCACCCTATCTCATGTTTTATAAAGGCGTGCTAATATTCATTCGTTTGGTAGGAAATATTGATATATGAACATCCGGAAAATAAAGAAAATTCTGATCTCTCAACCTAAACCCAGCAGCGAAAAGTCACCTTATTACGATATAGCTGAAAAGTTTCATGTTGAGATGCATTTTTATCCCTTTATCAAAGTGGAAAGGGTGTCTGTCAAAGAATTTCGTCAGCAGCGTATTAACATCCTCGACTATACAGCCATTGTATTTACCGCACGAACAGCAGTTGACAATTTCTTTTCTATCTGTGAAGAAATGAAAGTGGTTATTCCGGAGACCATGAAATACTTCTGTACTTCAGAAGTGGTCGCGTTGTACTTGCAAAAGTACATTGTGTATCGAAAACGAAAAATATTTTTCAGTCCAACAGGCAAGATCGATGGCTTGAGCAATGCGCTTACCAAGCACGCGAAAGAAAAATTTCTTTTCCCCGTACCCGAGGAACACAACGATGAGGTGACCCATTTTCTGGATGAAAAGAAAATCAATTACACTAAAAGTGTGATGTACAGGACTGTAAGCAACGATTTTGAGAAAGGAGTGAAGCTCGATTATGACATGATTGTCTTTTTCAGTCCGTTGGGTATTCAGTCTTTGATTACCAATTTTCCGGACTTTAAACAGGAAGACATAGCTATTGGTTGCTTTGGAACTTCCACTGCCAAGGCTGTGGAAGAAGCGCGACTGCGTCTCGATTGCGAAGCGCCTCAACCCGACTTTCCTTCTATGACTGCGGCGCTGGAGGCATTTCTACGGGAAAATCACAAAAATCATCACTAAATTTAATTTTCTTCTTCAATCTCCTTGGCATACCATGGCCTGGGTGGCTGTACCGTGGGGAATGTCCTGCGTATATTGGTTGCTATGCTATCAGCAAATGCTTCCAAGTCCATATTTACCGCCTGTGACGTCTGGAGATAAACCTCTCTAATCGACATCTCATCTTCATCGGTCTCACAAAACATTGCATCAATTGGAATTAGCTGCATCGAGTCCACGTTGATCTGGTCGCCGATGGAAAAAAGAAATCCTTGCTGAAGAAGTCTTTGGGTTAGCTCTGGCTTTCCCCGATAGCCATGAATGATCCATGGCTGGGTGGGCTTGGTCTCTTTTTTTATCTGGATAAGCTCTTCCCATGCTTTCACACAGTGTATGATGACTGGCTTGGCTAGTTTTTCGGAGAGCTCGATGTGTTTTTTGAAAACAGGAATCTGCACCTCGAACGAAGGGCCTTTGAGCTTGTCGAGACCGGTCTCCCCAATGGCCACAATGCGCGGGTTGGAGGCAATTTCGTTCAGGTATGCCATCTGCGTGTCGCTCTCCTCGGAATACCATGGGTGGATGCCGCAGGAGAAGGCGTGTCGGTGGTAAGAGTCTTTGGCTACTTCAAATTCAAGTGGGTATACATCGAAGATGCACGAGTGATATGGGTCATCGTTTTCCTCGAGAAAAATCTGGTGAGTGTGCAGGTCGTAAAATTCCATACATTAATTGTCCTCTGCCTTCGGTTGGCCTTTTCCATACTTTTTTTCCGGAACTGGATCATAACCCGATCCGCCCCAGGGATTACAGCTTAAAATGCGCTTGGCCGACAAGTAGAACCCTCTGAAAGGTCCATGTCTTTTTAATGCTTCTATCGTATATTGCGAGCAGGTAGGCGTGTAGCGGCAACTGGGAGGTGTGAGCGGAGAGATAACAGTCCGGTAGAAATAGACAGGGAGAAGTAAAATCCATGTCAAGAGTTGCTTGATCAGTTTCAACATTTTCCTCCTCCAATCTGTACCTTTAATATACTCAACGCTTTTCGAACTCCTTTCTCAACCGTAGTAAAATCGCTCAACGTATCTTTCACATAAATGAAAGCCAGGTCAATGTGCGCTTTTTCCCCTGAGAGTATGCCATCAAAAAGATGTTTGTTTAATCGATAAGCCTCCCTTGTGAGTCGTTTCATTCTGTTGCGATCCACTGCTGAGCGAAGCCTCTTTTTGGGGATGCTGATCAATACCGACAGGGGTTCGGTTCGGTGCTGAGCCGTCTCAAGAAATACCACTCTGAAGGGGTACGCCATAAAGGAAACGCCCTGGGTAAAGAGGGTTTCTACCCTTTTTTCACCTGTGACACGTTCATCTTTTCTAAACCTACAGCATTCTCCTTCATTCATAGATAAAAGCATTCCTCCGAAAGCAATTACTTCAGCAAAGATAATTGTTTTTGGAATCAAATGTTTCTTTTGCGGAAAAAAAGTGGAATAAGATACAAGTGAAGTGAGTCATTTGCGTCCGAAATCGGCGGGAATCTCGCCCCAGTTTTTTGTTTCCCATTTAAGAATCGGGTTTTGGTAACTGTGGTGCTGAAGCCACAGTTCAGCTCGTGCAATCAGTTCAAAGAGGGGTTTGTTTCTTTCAGATCGTTCCAGTTTAGTGTTACATTTCTTATTGGCAACCCATTTAATGGCATTCACGCTGTCGGAATAAATGGGTGTGGGCTGCTGATGCTTCTTCAGCAATGCCAGCGCATGCACAATGGCCAGGAATTCACCAATATTGTTGGTGCCCTCTTCAAGAGGACCGACATGGAAAACCTCTCTTTTATCTGCCACACATACACCTCGGTATTCCAAAAGTCCCGGATTGCCACTGCAGGCAGCATCTACAGCCACGCTTTCGCTAATGATCGTGTCGCTTGAGAGAGGTAGCGACACACTCTTCCCTTTTTTTGCTTTCAAATGTTTCCACGGATTTTCATGGAATGCCTTCTCTGCTTCCTTCAATGAGGAGAAAGATTTATACCGTGCATTTTCAAATCCTGTCACCTGCACCTTGCATTCTTCCCACGATGCGTAAATTCCTGGCTTCAATCCCTGCCAAACTACATAGAACTTCTTCGGAGCCATGTTTTACGCTTTCATAGAGTTTCCATAATGAAAGGAGTAAGCTCCTCTTCCATGGAAGTGCTCTCTCTGACCTCTTCGATAGATACAATGCTGTCTACCACAAATTTGGTGTATCCACGCCAGGGTAGGGTGCCGAAATATTCTTTGTAGTGCAATTGAACCATCTTTCCTCCCGATATCATCAGTTGTTTTGCGATATCCTCGTCTACAACAGAGAAATCAAATTGATTGGATTGTAATCCGCCTGGCTTATCGGCTCTGAAACCCGATTGTATCAGCTTTCCTTCGTATGTCTTAAAAATAACGCCTTTGTATACGAGGTAGTTTAGTTCACCAGATTTTACACCCGTGCCAAAAACATAGTAGTAGCGCACATAGATGAAAACTGTGAGTAGCACGATCAATATGCCGAGAAACCATCTTAGGCCCTTACGGCTTCTTTTCTTCTTGGGGGTGAGGTCGTCCATTTTAGTTGTTGTCTCTTGCTGCAAAGATAGTTTTTTTTTGCTGCAAAGATATCTACTGCATCAGAAAAAATAGAGAACCAACAGCTGTTGCCACCCATAGGGTGATGCCAAGGGCAAAACTGCGGGGCCCGGACTTTTTGATTTCAGCCAGGGTAATGTTCGATCCGATCAGGAAGAGCGCAATCACCATTCCCCTTTTGCCCAGCCAACTGAAATGATCGAAACTGCTATGCAGCTCAGGGAAAAAATTGGCAAAGAGAATGGCAAAAAGGAAAAAGAGAATAAACCAGGGAAACTTGATCGAATTTCTCTGTTCGTTTTTCTGGAAAAAGGCAATCACCAGTGAAAGCGGAATGATCCACAACGCGCGGATTAATTTAACCGTGGTGGCCACCTGCAATGCCTTATCTCCATATTCAGCCCCGGCACCCACTACAGAACTAGTATCATGTATCGCGATGGCTGCCCAGTTACCGAACAGCTCCTGGCTCAGTCCCAGCTTTCTGCCTACAAACGGGAAGAGAAAGAGTGCGACGGCGTTCAGTACGAAGACGACAATCAGCGCGAATGAACTCTGGTAGCTCTTGCTCTGCAGGATCGGAGCTACAGCTGCGATGGCGCTCCCACCGCAGATGGCTGTACCTGTTGCGATCAGCAGCGCGATTTTTTTCTCAACTTTGAAGAGTTTCCCCAACAGAATACCCATGATCATCACGGAAACAACAGAGATAGCCGTGGCCACAAAACCTGTTCTTGAGGCGATGATCACTTCACTCAGGCTCATGCCGAAACCCATCAGCACGATGGAAAGCTGCAGGACCGGTGAGGTATAGCGATGAAACGAGGCGTGCCTAATGCCGAGCAGAGAGAATAGCAATCCGGCAAAGAGTGCAATCGCCGGAGACATAAACGGTAAAAAACAGAGAAATATTAGCACGGCGTATAGCCGGTTGTGTAGGATTTCTTTTCGACTTGACAGGTGAATTTTGCTTGTAGTTTTGATTTCTTCCATGCTTTTTGGGTACAAAAATAGCGCATAGATATAACAATGTCAAATGATTAATTGTTATAGAAAATAACATAAAGTTATAATGAGATGGTTGTAGCATAACCGGTGATGCCATCGCATTGTATTTTTCATAATGGGTAATTCAGCAGATACTCCACAAACAGGTCAGTTTGCCTGCTTTTGTGCCCGACCTTGTGTGCAATTCGAAATTCGCGGGGGAAAGTAATGCCAGTTACCTGAAGCTTGACAAGTGTTTTCAGGTATAACTCGTTTTGAACTGCTTTTTCTGAAATAATAGCCAGGCCGTTAAAATCGAGCAGGAAGTTCTTGATCGACTCGGTGCTGCCCAGGTGAATGGACGTATTGATATCTTCAAAACGAATCTTATGTTGTGTGAAGAATTTTCTGATCACCTCCAGGGTTCCAGAACCCTCTTCCCGCAATGCCAGTGGCATATGCAACAGATCTTCTTTATCTATTGTTACCCGTCCCGCATAAGGACTGTTTTGGCCTGTGACCACAATCAACTCGTCGTGTAGGAAATCATGGTAGCGGATCCCTCCGTGTACGGAGAGGTTTTCAACCAGCGCTACATCGATTCGGTTGTCAAGCAGTTGTTGTTCCATCTCGAACGAATTACCGTTCTTCAGGTGCAGCTCAATGTGTGGATAGCGTTTGTGAAAAGAAGCCATCACCCTGGGAATCACATACTGGGCGATGGTGGAGCTGGCGCCAATGATGATTTCACCTGATTGCGCATTGTGCAGTTCACCCATTTCAAAATCGAGATGGCGGTAGTGCTGTGCGATCTCCTTGAGTGCATGATACACCTTTTCCCCAGCCCCGGTGAGATAGATGCGGTTGCCTTTCCGTTCAAAGAGACTGGCATCGTAACGTTGCTCTAGCTCTTTGATGTGCCTGGAGACTGCTGGCTGGCTGATATGCATGTTCTCTGCTGCCTTCGAAAAACTTAGCTGCTCAGCGACCGCAAGAAACACGGTATCCCTGTAATCCATTCTGTTGTTTCAGATATTGTTATTCAATAGTCTTCTGAGTGTCTGTACATCGTTTGTGGTAAATAGTGCGAGATGACAGGTGCACTGGTCATGGTGATAGCTGTCATCACCACGCAGCTGATTCCTGAAAATGAACAATCAAAGATAACCGAAAATGATTCATCAACCAAGACCGGTGATGTTATTTCCATATTCGGAGGAACAGGAGAATGTTATCCATCATTGTAAATCTCTCAAAAAATACTATCTTTGTGTAGGTCTAAACCACATACTTCTTCATGTAGAATAGGCTAACGCGGTTATTTTAGTTGCGTATTAACATCAAGTGTCTGCAGTAAGTGAGTGAAAAATCATTTTTTTTTGAGTTTCACCCGAAGGCAGTAACATCTGAAATTGGGAAGTAAATGTAAAAACATAACAACTGATAACAACAATGCATATCGAATGAAAAGTTTTTTTCTTTTTTTTGTGTGGCTAATATCCTTTGGAACCCTCCTGTCACAAACTGCGTATGAATTCAAGGTAATCAGAGAAAATCCGATTACCCCTGTAAAAAATCAAGCTAGCTCGGGTACCTGCTGGAGCTTCTCGGGTGTGGGTTTGCTCGAGTCGGAGCTCATCCGCATGGAAAAAGGAACATTTGACCTGTCTGAAATGTATATCGTGCGGCGGAACTACGAAGAGAAAGCACTTAAGTATGCCCGACTTCATGGCAGTCTGAATTTTGCTGGCGGCGGTTCCTTTGCCGATGTTGTGGAGACCATCAATGCTTACGGAATCATACCCGAGGAGGCTTACCCCGGACTTCATTACGGAACCGACAGACACGAACATGATGAACTCGACAAGGTATTGAAAGAATATATGGATGGTATTATTGGGGTCCGAGCACTCACACCAGTCTGGCATAAAGGCTTCTCGGGTGTGCTGGATACCTATCTAGGCAATGTGCCTGATACTTTCACCTACGAAGGTAAAACCTTTACCCCGCAGTCATTTGCTGCCTTTTTGGAATTGAATCAGAATGATTATATCTCCCTTTCCTCATTCTCTCATCACCCTTTTTACGAATCTTTCGTCCTCGAGGTGCCCGATAACTGGCGCTGGGCGCAATCTTATAATCTTCCTATGGAGGAGTTGATGGAGGTGATAGAACATGCCATTATGCAGGGATATACCATTGCCTGGGCTTCCGATGTGAGTGAAACAGGATTCTCTCGCGAAGGAATTGCCATTGTGCCCGATGAGAAGGCAACGGAGAATGCAGGATCGGATCAAACTCGTTGGTTGGGACTATCCAGTCGCGAACGAGAAGCCAATCTCAGGATGCGGATCGGGACTGAAGTGCTCGCAGAAAAGAAAATTACACAAGAGATGCGCCAGTCGGCCTTCGACAGCTATGCTACGACCGATGACCATGGCATGCAGATCTACGGTATTGCAAAAGATCAGCAGGGGAACAAATTCTATATGGTTAAAAATTCGTGGGGAGAAACCGGTTCATATAAAGGCCTTTGGTATGCTTCTGATCCTTTTGTACGATACAAAACCTTGAGCGTTGTGCTGCACAAGGAGGCCATTCCTGCTACAATCGCACAAAAGCTGGGTCTGTGACGGGTCATTTGTGGACAAGAGATAAACTATAAAGCATATCCAATATGGAGACAGCAGATCTTTATGCGCTTTTCCGAAAATACCCTTCCGTGACAACCGACTCACGCATGTGTTCCAAAGACTCAATCTTTT